>Ga0157375_10003007_pt1 | contig 14639 bp, 12 predicted proteins | sample M35metaG_FD_115311 | JGI IMG/M metagenome (GOLD analysis project Ga0157375, IMG submission 115311) | Miscanthus rhizosphere microbial communities from Kellogg Biological Station, Michigan, USA - M3-5 metaG | ecosystem: Host-associated > Plants > Roots > Rhizosphere > Soil | place: USA: Michigan...
CTCCCCGCTGCGTTGTCTGACTGCAACAACGGCGTGAAGAAGACTCGGAACCGGCGCCTGCGAGAACGTCAGCCAATGCATGAGCTTGTCACCCTATCTCACTGATGTTATGGTCATTTCCGACTTTTACCCAGCTGCTGCTTACGAGGCAGCCTCAACCATGAGCCACGGGCTGGATCGAGATCGACGGGCGGGTCGGGGGCGCTGGCTTCGAAGCGGCGGCTCGACGGAGAGTCCGAGCCGTTCCTGCGGGCCCATCGACGGGTCCGCATCGCCATTGCGGGAGACGCTTTGAAAAGAAAACTGAAGTTCTCGGGGCGCTTTGCGCTGACCGGCCTTGCCGCCTCCCTCCTGCTCGCGTCACCCCTCGCATCGGCCCTCGGCCTCGGCCGCCTCAGCGTGCAATCGTCGCTGGGCGAAGTGCTCCGCGCCGAGATCGAAGTCACCAGCCTCACCCCCGAAGAGCAGGCGAGCCTGCGCATTCGCGTCGCCCCTCCCGAGTCCTATCGCGCCGCCAACGTCGACTACAACCCGGTCCTGCCGAGCACGCGCGCGTCGTTCGAGAAGCGCGCCGACGGCCGCCTGTTCGTCCGTCTCGTCAGCGATCGCGGCGTGCAGGAACCCTTCGTCGACGTCATCCTCGAGATCTCGTGGGCGACCGGCCGGCTGGTTCGCGAATACACGCTGCTGTTCGATCCGCCGGCGACGATCCGCGCCGGTGCGACGCCCCCTGGCGGCGCGTCGACGTCGCCGGTGACCTCGGCAGCATCGCCCGCGCCGACGCCGCTGCCGCCGACCGCGGGCCGTCCGCCTTCGGCCCGTGAACAGCGCGAAGCCGCGCGGGCCGAAGCGCGCGAGCGCAAGGCCGCGGCCCGCACCGCTGCCGCCGAATCCAAGGAAGCTGCGCCCAAAGAGGCCGCGCCGGCATCGCGTGCACCCGCGACCGCATCGGCTGGCGCATCGGAAGGGCTGTCGGGCGACGAGTACCGGGTTCGCTCGGGCGACTCGCTGTCGAAGATTGCCGCGCGCACGCAGCGCCAGGGCGTGTCGCTCGACCAGATGCTCGTCTCGCTGTTCCGCGCCAATCCGAGCGCCTTCAGCGGCAACAACATGAACCGCCTGAAGGCGGGCGTCGTTCTGTCGGTGCCCTCGGCGGAGACCGCCCAGGCGGTTCCGGCGGGCGAAGCGCGCCAGACGATCACCGCGCAGAGCGCCGATTTCGGCGCCTATCGGCAACGCCTTGCCGCAGTGGCACAGGGGACGGCGCCGGTCGCCGAGCCGAACAAGCGCCAGAGCGCCGGCCGTGTCACGGCGTCGGTCGACGACAAGAAGCAGCCTGCCAATGCCAGCCCGGACACGCTCAAGCTGAGCAAGGGCGGCGTCACGCCGCCGTCGGCGCCGGGCAGCGCCGAGGACCGTCTCGCCAGCGAGCGCCAACGCCAGGCCGAAGCCGCTCGCGTCGCCGAGCTGAAGAAGAACGTTGAGGATCTCAATCGCGTAGGCAAGGCATCGCAACCGGCGACGACCACCACCACGACGACAGGGCCGGGCGCAGCACCGGTCGCCACGGCGCGCCCGGCGCCGACGCCGGTCGTGCCGGTCCCGGCCCCGGTGATCGCCGCTGCGCCGACGCCGCCCGCGCCCACGCCACCCGCGCCGACGCTTGCACCTGCATCCGCGGTCGCGTTGCCGGCGCCCGTGATCGCCGCGGCGTCGGCGCCGGCGACGAGCGCATCGGCGGCGCCGGGGATCGCGCCGGTCGTCGTCGCCTCCGCCTCCGCTCCGGTCGTCGCGCGTCCGGCCAGCGCCGCCAAGCCGCGCCCGGTGACGAAGCCGGCGCCCGAGCCAAGCTTCATCGACTCGATCACGAGCGGCAATCCGCTCTATCTGGGTCTCGGCGCCCTCGGCCTGCTCGCCGTCGGCTACGGCGCCTACCGATTCACCCAGCGCTCGAGGAAGGACAGTGGCGAGACCTCGTTCCTCGAAAGCCGCCTGCAGCCCGACTCGTTCTTCGGCGCCAGCGGCGGCCAGCGCATCGACACGCGCGATGCGGCCGGCAGCTCGTCGTCGATGACCTACTCGCTGTCGCAGCTGGACGCGATCGGCGACGTCGATCCGGTCGCCGAGGCAGACGTCTACCTCGCCTACGGCCGCGATCTGCAGGCCGAGGAAATCCTCAAGGAGGCGATGCGCAGCAATCCCGAGCGTCTCGCGATCCGCACCAAGCTGCTCGAGGTCTACGCCAAGCGGCGCGACATCAAGGGATTCGAGTTGCTCGCGACGCAGCTGTTCGCGTTGACGCGCGGCGAGGGCGACGACTGGGCGAAGGCGCAGGAGCTCGGCGCGCAGATCGACCCCGACAACCCGATGTACCGCGCCGGCGGCGCCCCGGAGCGGCTGCTCGAAGGCGGCGAGGTCGCCGAGCCGCTCGGCGCGAGCACGTTGCCGCAGTCGATCATTCCCGTGCCGTCGAACTTCACCTCGTCGATGGGCGAGTCGACGCATCGCGACAGCGCCTTCGACAGCATCGATCTCGACCTCGACAACCCCGACATCGGCACGCCTTCGCGGCCGGCCGCGCTCGATGTGACGGAGTCGATCCCGCCGCGGCCCGCGGCCGACGCGCCGACGTTCAACTCGACGACGCTGAAGATGCCGCTCGTCGCGAACGAGGCGGGCAGTGCCGCGCCGACCGACCGTCGCGACGAGCCGCTGCCCTTCGATCTCTCCGGCATCTCGCTCGACCTCGACCAGCCGGTGACGGTGGCCGAGGATCCCAGCACGGCGCCGGGCAGCTTCGACGCGAGCGGCGATCCGTTGTCGCGCAAGCTCGAACTCGCCGAAGAGTTCCAGCGCATCGGTGACAAGGACGGCGCGCGCGATCTCCTGCGCGAAGTGCTGGCCACCGCGAGCGGCGCCACCAAGACCAAGGCGCAGGGAATGCTCGACCGGATCACCTGATCCGACCGGCGCGGACCGGCCGGGCGCGTCGGCGGCGTCGTCATCCGTCGTGAGAGTCGCCCTCGGCATCGCCTATCGCGGCACTGCGTACAGCGGCTGGCAGAGCCAGCCCGGCGGCCGCACCGTGCAGGATCACGTCGACGCGGCGATCAGCGCGTTCGCCGCCGTGCCGCTCAAATCGATCTGCGCCGGCCGTACCGACGCCGGGGTGCACGCGCTCAACCAGGTGATCCACTTCGACACCGAAGCCGAGCGTGCGCTCGACGCCTGGGTGCGCGGCACCAACCGCTACCTGGCCGGCGACATCGCCGTCCAGTGGTGCCGCTTCGTGCCGGCGAGCTTTCACTCGCGCGCGACCGCGATCGGCCGGCGCTACGACTACCTGCTGCTCGAGTCGCCGGTCCGGCCCGCGCTCGAGAGCGGCCTCGCCGGCTGGACCTTTCGACCGCTCGACGGCGACGCGATGCGGCGCGCCGGGCAAGCGCTCGTCGGCGAGCACGACTTCAGCGCCTTTCGCTCTTCCGAGTGCCAGGCGCTGTCGCCGGTGAAGACGATGCGCGACGTCGCGATCGAACGTCGCGGCGCGTACTGGCGCTTCCGTTTCGACGCCGACGCGTTCCTCCATCACATGATCCGCAACATCGTCGGCTGCCTCGTCGCGGTCGGGAGCGGCGTCCGCTCCGTCGACTGGCTCGCCGAGGTGCTCGACAAGCGCGATCGCTCCCTCGCCGCCGCGACGTTCGCGCCCGACGGGCTCTACTTCGTCGGGCCGTACTACGATGCCGCCCATGGCATTCCCGATCGAACGGCGGCGATGGACTGGCTGCCCTGAGCGTCCCGGCGCGGCGCGCGCCGACTCGTCGTGAACCAGCGGACGCGGATCAAGATCTGCGGCGTCTCGCGCGAGGTCGACGTCGCCGCTGCAGTCGACGCCGGCGCCGACGCGATCGGCCTGGTCTTTCATCCGGCGAGCCCGCGCTTCGTCGCACCCGAGCGCGCCGCGCAGCTGGCGCGCGCCTTGCCGCCGTACGTGACGCCGGTCGGCCTGTTCGTGAACGCGCCGCGCGCCGACATCGACCGAGTCCTCGCGCTCGTTCCTGCGCTGGTAATCCAGTTCCATGGCGACGAATCGCCGGACGAATGCAACGCCTCGGGTCGGCCTTACCTGCGTGCCGCCCGCATGGCCCCGGGCTTCGATTTGCTAGACTTCTCGCGCCGCTACAGCGAGGCGCAAGGCCTTCTGCTCGACGCCCATGTCGAAGGCTTCGGCGGCGGTGGAAAGGCATTCGATTGGTCGCTCGTTCCCGCCGGTGTCGCGCATCCGCTCGTTTTGTCTGGTGGGTTGCGTGCCGAAAACGTCGCTGCCGGCATCCAGCAGTTGCGGCCCTGGGCCGTTGACGTCTCCTCCGGCGTCGAATCGTCGCGTGGCGTGAAGGACGCCGCCGCGATCCGGCGCTTCTGCGACGCGGTGCGCGAAGCCGATGCCCGGATCGCCGCATCGACTGCATGAGAGCCCCATTCGCATGAATCCCTACCAGCAGCCCGACTCGCGCGGGCATTTCGGCCCCTATGGCGGCAGCTTCGTCGCCGAGACGCTCGTCCATGCGCTCGACGGGCTGAAGGCGTGCTATGACGAGGCGAAGCGCGACCCCGCGTTCGATGCCGAGTTCCGCTCCGAGCTCGCTCACTACGTCGGCCGGCCGAGCCCGGTGTATCACGCGGCACGCCTGTCGCGCGAGCTCGGCGGCGCCCAGATCTACCTGAAGCGCGAGGACCTCAACCACACCGGCGCGCACAAGATCAACAACACGATCGGCCAGGCGATGCTCGCGCGCCGCATGGGCAAGCCGCGCGTCATCGCCGAGACCGGCGCCGGCCAGCACGGGGTCGCGACGGCGACGATCTGCGCGCGCTACGGCCTCGAGTGCGTCGTCTACATGGGCAGCGAGGACGTGAGGCGGCAGGCTCAGAACGTCTATCGCATGAACCTGCTCGGCGCCAGCGTCGTGCCGGTCGAGAGCGGCTCGAAGACGCTCAAGGACGCGCTCAATGAAGCATTGCGCGACTGGGTGACGAACGTCGAGAACACGTTCTACATCATCGGCACGGTCGCCGGCCCGCATCCCTACCCGACCCTGGTGCGCGACTTCCAGAGCGTCATCGGCGACGAGTGCCTGGCGCAGATGCCGGAGATGATCGGCCGCCAGCCCGATGCGGTGATCGCCTGCGTCGGCGGCGGCAGCAACGCGATGGGCATCTTCTACCCCTACATCGGTCACGCCAGCACCCGGCTGATCGGCGTCGAGGCGGCGGGCGAGGGCATCGCGACGGGGCGCCATGCCGCGTCGATCAGCGCCGGCAGCCCGGGCGTCCTGCACGGCAACCGCACCTACCTGCTGCAGGACGAGGACGGCCAGATCATCGAGACGCACTCGATCTCGGCCGGCCTCGACTACCCCGGCGTCGGCCCCGAGCACGCCTACCTGAACGACATCGGCCGCGCCGAGTACGTCAGCGTCACCGACGACGAGGCACTCGCCGCGTTCCATCGCCTCTGCCGCAGCGAAGGCATCATCCCGGCGCTCGAGTCGAGCCACGCCGTCGCGTATGCGATGAAGCTCGCGCCGACGCTCACCAAGGACAAGCACCTGCTCGTCAATCTTTCCGGCCGGGGCGACAAGGACATCGCGACTGTCGCCGAGCTCGACGCCAGGGTGCGTCGATGAGCCGCATCGCCGCGACCTTCGCTGCGCTCGCCGAGCGCGGCCGCAAGGCGCTGATCCCGTACGTCACCGCGGGCGACCCGCACGCCGACACCACGCCGCAGATCATGCGGGCGATGGTCGAGGCGGGGGCCGACGTGATCGAGCTCGGCGTGCCGTTCAGCGACCCGATGGCCGACGGGCCGGTCATCCAGAAAGCGAGCGAGCGGGCGCTCGCGCGCAAGGTCGGGCTCGCCGACGTGCTCGCGATGGTGCGCGAGTTTCGCGGCTTCGATCGCGCGACGCCGGTCGTCCTCATGGGCTATGCCAATCCGATCGAGCGCTACGGCGTCGAGCGCTTCGTCGCCGACGCGAAAGGCGCCGGCGTCGACGGCGTCCTGGTGGTCGACTATCCGCCCGAGGAGTGCATCGAGTTCGCGCGCCAGTTGCGGCGCGCCGAGATCGATCCGATCTTCCTGATCGCGCCGACCTCGAGCGACGCGCGCATCGCCGCCGTCGCCGAGGCGGCCGGCGGATACGTTTACCATGTCTCCCTGAAGGGCGTCACCGGTGCCGGCCACTTCGACATCGATGCGGTCAAGGACATGATTCCGCGAATCAAGGCGCACGTGAAGGTGCCGGTCGGCGTCGGCTTCGGCATCCGCGACGGCGCGACGGCGCGGGCGGTGGCCGACGTCGCCGATGCGGTCGTCATCGGCAGCGCGCTGGTCCAGGCGCTCGAAGGCGCCGAGCGCGACGAGGCACCCCGTGCGGCCGGTCGCTTCATCGCCGGCATCCGCGCCGCGCTCGACGCATGATCGGCACGGTCGAAGCGACGCCGAGGCGCCGAGAGAAGTCAACCAGGGGAACGCAGCGATGAGCTGGCTCGAAAAACTGCTGCCGCCGAAGATCCAGCCGACCGACCCGAGCGAGCGCCGCACGGTGCCCGAGGGGCTGTGGGTCAAGTGCCCGGCGTGCGAGACGGTCCTCTACAAGACCGATCTCGAGAAGAACATCAACGTCTGCCCGAAGTGCGCGCATCATCACCGGATCGACGCGCGCGCCCGGCTCGACGCTTTCCTTGATCCGGAAGGGCGCTACGAGATCGGCCAGGAGGTGCTGCCGGTCGACGCGCTCAAGTTCAAGGACAGCAAGAAGTACCCCGAGCGGCTGAAGGACGCGCTCGAGAACACCGGCGAGACCGACGCGCTCGTCGTCATGGGCGGCGCGCTGATGAGCATCCCGGTCGTCGCCGCGTGCTTCGAGTTCGACTTCATGGGCGGCTCGATGGGCTCGGTCGTCGGCGAGCGTTTCGTTCGTGGTGTGCACACCGCGGTCGAGCAGCGCACGCCGTTCGTGAGCTTCGCGGCCACCGGCGGCGCGCGCATGCAGGAGGGCCTGCTCAGCCTCATGCAGATGGCGAAGACCAACGCGTCGCTGACCCACCTGGCAAAGGCGGGCCTGCCCTACATCAGTGTCCTCGCCGACCCGACGATGGGCGGCGTCTCGGCGAGCTTCGCGTTCGTCGGCGACGTCGTCATCGCCGAGCCGAAGGCGCTGATCGGCTTCGCCGGGCCGCGCGTGATCGAGAACACCGTGCGCGAGAAGCTGCCCGAAGGCTTCCAGCGCGCCGAGTTCCTGATCCAGACCGGCGCGATCGACATGATCGTCGACCGGCGCGAGCTGCGCTCGACCATCGCCCGCCAGATCGCGATGCTGCAGCGGCTGCCGTCGGACGCGGTGGCCTAGCGCCGCTGTCGCCGCCAGCACGCCGTCATCGCGAGCGTCGCGGCGGGTCGCGGCCGGCGATCGACGAATCCGTTCGGTGCGATCACGATGATGGACCTCGACGACTGGCTCGCGCACTGCGAGCGGCTGCATCCGACAACGATCGAGCTCACGCTCGACCGCGTCGCCGGCGTCAAGGCCCGGCTCGGCATCGCCTTCGCGGCGCCCACCATCGTCGTCGCCGGAACGAACGGCAAAGGCTCGACGTGCGCGATGCTCGAATCGATCGCGCTCGCCGCCGGTTACCGCGTCGGCCTGTACTCGAAGCCGCACCTCGTCCATTTCGAGGAGCGCTGCCGGGTCGGGGGCAGGAGCGTCGACGCTGCGGCGCTGCTGCCGCACTTCGAAGCGGTCGAGCAGGCGCGCGGCGACGTCAGCCTGACCTACTTCGAGTTCACGCTGCTCGCGATCGCGTCGCTGTTCGCCGCGACGCCGCTCGACCTCGTCATCCTCGAGGTCGGCCTGGGCGGCCGGCTCGATGCCGTCAACGCCTTCGACAGCGACTGCGCCGTCATCACCAGCATCGACGTCGATCACGTCGAGTACCTCGGCACCGACCGCGAATCGATCGGGCGCGAGAAGGCGGGGATCATGCGCGCCGGCAAGCCCGTGATCGTCAGCGACCCGGTGCCGCCGCGCAGCGTGATCGACGAGGCGGCGCGGATCGGCGCCGACCTGTGGCTGCCCGGGCGCGACTTTCGCCATGCCGGCGATCGCCAGCAATGGAACTGGTCGGGCCGCAGCACGCGCTTCAGCGGCCTCGGCTATCCCGCGCTGCGCGGCGCCAACCAGCTGCTCAACGCCTCCGGCGTCCTCGCCGCGTTCGAGGCCTTGCGCGAGCGCCTGCCGATCCCTGCGCAGGCGATTCGCACGGGGCTGGCGACGGTCGAGCTCGCGGGCCGATTCCAGGTCGTCCCGGGCGCGCCGACGATCGTCCTCGATGTCGCCCACAACCCCCACGCGGTCGCCGCGCTGGCGCTGAACCTGGATCAGATGGGCTTTTTCCCGCGCACCCATGCCGTCTTCGGCGCCATGCGCGACAAGGACATCGACGCCATCCTGACGCGAATGGCGCCTCTCGTCGACCACTGGCACTTCACCGACCTGCCGGTGGCGCGCGCGGCGAGCGCAGAGCAGATCGCCGAGCGCTTTCGCGGGCTCGGCCTGCAGGGCGGGGCGGCCGACGTCGCGACGCACGCGAGCTCGAGCGAAGCGCTCGCAGCGGCGCTGAACGGCGCAGACCCCGCTGATAGAATCGTCGTCTTCGGCTCCTTCTACACCGTGGGCGGCGTGCTCGAGAACGGATTGCCGCAGCGTACCGGCCGCCCCGCCGCCTGAGCGGTCCGGCTCGCCGCTCGCCGGCTCGCCACACTTTTCGCATTCGGCGAACGCCCGGCCCAGCATGTTCAAGCAGAAGCGCGATCCCGCTCCCGACAAGCCCCGGCTCGAGCCCGCGGATGCCGTGCAGCAGGCGCGCACGCGCGCGCGCCAGCGCCTGATCGGCGCGGTCGTCCTGCTCGCGATCGGCATCATCGGCTTTCCGCTCGTCTTCGAGACGCAACCGCGGCCGATCCCGGTCGACGTGCCGATCGAGATCCCGCGCCGCGATTCGCTGCCGCCGCTGGCGGTGCCGCCGGCGCGTGCGCCGACGCGGGGGGCGCCGAGCGACGCCACCGACAACGGTGCGCCGCCGTTGGTGCCTGCACCGGCCACCACGGCACGCACGCCGACGCCGGCGACGCGAAGCGGCGAAGCCGTCATCACCGAGTCCAGCGCCGATGCCGGCCGCGAAGTGAATCCGCCCGCGCGGGCGACGCCAAGCGAGCGCCCCGCATCAAGACCGGTCGCGCAGGCGGCCGCCGACGCGCCGCGTCGCGCCGCGAGCAGCGCCGTGGCTGCAGCCGCAGCGGCGCCGACCGCGGCCGCCTCGCGCGCGGCCGCCGAAGGCGAGCGCGCCCGCGCGCTGCTCGAAGGCCGCCCCGTGGCGAGCGCCGAGGAGCAGCGCTTCGTCGTCCAGGTCGGCGCCTTCGCCGACGCCGAGGCCGCGCGCGAGACGCGCAAGAACGTCGAGAAGCTCGGCATGAAGACGTACACGCAGGTCGCGCAGACGGCGGGCGGCAGCCGCATCCGCGTCCGCGTCGGCCCGTTCGCTTCGCGCAGCGAGGCGGAAGCGGCGCTCGCCAAGGCCAAGGCCGCCGGCCTCAATGCCGTGCTGCTCACGCTGTGAACGCCGGCCATGACCGACCCTGTCGCGATCGGCTGGATCGATCTTGCGATGCTCGGCGTGATCGCCTTGTCGGCGCTCGTCGGCGCGGTGCGCGGCTTGACCTTCGAAGTGCTGTCGCTCCTCGGCTGGGTCGCGGCCTGGTTCGCCGGCGTCTGGCTCGGGCCGCTGCTCGCCCCGCACTTGCCCATCGCAACGCCAGGGTCTCCCTTGAACGGGATCGCCGCATTCGCATGTGCGTTCCTGATCGTCATCGTGCTCTGGGGCCTGGGCGCGCGCGCCGTCGCGGCGCTGGTCGGCAAGACGCTGCTGCGTCCGCTCGACCGGCTGCTCGGCGCGGTCTTCGGTCTGGCGCGTGGCGTGCTCGTGCTGCTCGCGCTGGCGGCGATCGTCTCGTTCACGCCGGCCAATGCGTCGCCGGCATGGCGCGAGTCGCAAGGAGCCGCCTGGCTGAATTCGATCCTGCGCGAGCTGCTGCCGTCGCTCACGCCGCTGAAGGCCGAGCCCGGCGCGCGCAGCGTGTGAGCGCGCCGCGCGTCCATTGATTGTCGAGGAGCTGCCATGTGTGGAATCGTCGGAGTGATCGCGAAGTCGCCGGTCAACCAGCTGATCTACGACGCCCTGCTGCTGCTCCAGCACCGCGGCCAGGACGCCGCCGGGATCGTCACGATGCAGGGAACGAAGTGCTTCATGCAGAAGGCGCGCGGCATGGTCCGCGATGTCTTCCGCACCCGCAACATGCGGGCGCTGCCCGGCAACGTCGGCCTCGGCCAGGTGCGCTACCCGACCGCGGGCAACGCCTACAGCGAAGAGGAGGCGCAGCCGTTCTACGTGAACGCGCCGTACGGCATCGTCCTCGTCCACAACGGCAACCTCACCAATGCGGCATCGCTCAAGCAGGAGCTGTTCGACATCGACCGACGCCACATCAACACCGGCAGCGACACCGAGGTGCTGATCAACGTCCTCGCCCACGAGCTCGAGCGGGCTGCGCGCGACCGACAGCTTTCGCCCGAGGAGGTGTTCGCTGCGGTCGCGGCGGTGCACAAGCGGATCCGCGGCTCCTATGCGGTCGTCGCCCTGATCGCCGGCCACGGCCTGCTCGCGTTCCGCGATCCGTTCGGCATCCGGCCGCTCGCCTTCGGTGAAGGCACCGGCCCGAACGGGCCGGAGGTGATGGTGGCGAGCGAGTCGGTCGCGATCGTCGGCACCGGCCACGCGTTGACGCGCGATGTCGCGCCCGGCGAGGCGATCTTCATCGACCTCGAGGGGACGGTGCACGCGCGCCAGTGCGCCGAGAAGCCACAGCTCTTCCCGTGCATGTTCGAGTACGTCTACCTGGCTCGACCCGACTCGGTGCTGGACGGCGTCTCGGTCTACCAGGCGCGCCTGAACCTCGGCGAGACGCTCGCCCAGCGAGTCATCTCGACCCTGCCGCCGTCGGAGATCGACGTCGTCATCCCGATTCCGGAATCGAGCCGCCCGTCGGCGATGCAGCTCGCGCAGCGAATCGGCAAGCCGTACCGCGAGGGCTTCGTCAAGAACCGCTACGTCGGCCGCACCTTCATCATGCCGGGCCAGGGCGTTCGCAAGAAATCGGTGCGCCAGAAGCTGAACGCGATCGAGGTCGAGTTCAAGGGGAGGAACGTCCTCCTCGTCGACGACTCGATCGTGCGCGGAACGACCTCGCAGGAGATCGTCCAGATGGCGCGCGACGCCGGCGCGAAGAAGGTCTACCTCGCCTCGGCGGCGCCGCCGGTGCGCTACCCGAACATCTACGGCATCGACATGCCGACCAGCGCCGAGCTGATCGCGCACGGCCGCTCGATCGAGGAGATCCGCGAGTTCATCGGTGCCGACAAGCTGATCTACCAGGACGTCGCGGCGATGAAGCGCGTCGTCGCCGCGCTCAACCCGAAGCTCGACGGCTTCGACGCGTCGTGCTTCGACGGCGTCTACATCGCCGGCGAGGCGAGCGCCGACGAGGTCGCGGCGATGGCGGCCGGCCGCAAGGGCGGCGGCGACGAGGACGACGGCGCCGCCGACCGCGGCGCGCTGACGCTGCAGAGCGCGGCCGAGCTCGCCTGATGGGCGATCGCAAGATCCCGCGCAGGGCGCTGCCGCCCGGCCTCGGCCGTGACACGCTCGCGGTCCGCGAGGGCCTGCCGGCGAGCGCGTGGGGCGAGAACTCGGAGGCGCTCTTCCTCACCAGCAGCTTCGTCCAGCCCGACGCCGCGACCGCGGCGGCGCGCTTCGCCAACGAGGAAGAAGCCTTCATCTATTCGCGCTTCACCAACCCGACGGTGACGATGATGGAGCGCCGCCTCGCCGCCCTCGAGGGCAGCGAGGCGTGCATCGCGACGTCGAGCGGCATGAGCGCGGTCCTGCTGCTCGGCATGGCGCTGCTCAAGGCGGGCGACCACGTCGTCTGCTCGCAGAGCGTGTTCGGCTCGACCGTGGCGTTGTTCGGGCGCGAGTTCGCCAAGTTCGGCGTCGAGACGACTTTCGTCTCGCAGACCGACGTGACCGAGTGGCGCGCCGCGATTCGGCCGAACACGAAGCTGCTGTTCGCCGAGTCGCCGACCAATCCGCTCACCGAGGTCTGCGACATCCGCGCGCTCGCCGGGATCGCCCACGGCGCCGGCGCGGCCCTCGCCGTCGACAACTGTTTCTGCACGCCGGCGCTGCAGCGGCCCATCGAGTACGGCGCCGACTACGTCATCCATTCCGGAACGAAGTACCTCGACGGCCAGGGCCGCGTCGTCGCCGGCGCGATCTGCGCGGGCGAAAGCGTCATCAACGACAAGTTCGTTCCGGTCCTGCGCAGTGCCGGAATGGCGCTCTCGCCGTTCAACGCCTGGGTCGTCCTCAAGGGCCTCGAGACGCTGTCGATCCGGATGGCGGCGCAGAGCGAGCGCGCATTGGCGTTGGCACGCTGGCTCGAGACGCAGCCCGCCGTCGAGCGGGTCTTCTTCCCCGGCCTCGAGTCGCATCCGCAGCATGCCCTCGCGATGGCGCAACAGTCGGGCTGCGGCGGAGCGGTCGTCTCGATCATCGTCCGTTCGCCGCGCGGCGGCCCGATCGCGGCGGCGCGCAAGAACGCGTTCCACGTCATCGACAGCACGCGGATCTGCTCGATCACCGCCAACCTCGGCGACACCAAGACGACGATCACCCATCCGGCGAGCACGTCGCACGGGCGGCTGACCGAGGAGCAGCGAATCGCGGCGGGGATCACGCAGGGAATGATCCGCATCGCGATGGGCCTTGACGACGTCGCCGACATCCAGGCCGACCTCGCGCGCGGCCTGGACGGGCTGTGAGGCGCCGGGCCGGCCTCGAGGCAAACACCGCAGCGCGCCGCGCGGAGGTGGGCTGATGAGCGCACCGCACGCGGCGCCGGTCATCGCTCCGGGGCAGCGAGTCCGCACCCGCATCGCACCGTCGCCGACGGGCTTTCTCCACCTGGGCACCGCGCGGACGGCGCTCTTCTCGTGGGCGTTCGCGCGCCATCACGGCGGCGACTTCATCCTTCGCATCGAGGACACCGATGTCGCGCGCTCGAGCGAGGCGTCGGTCGAGCAGATCCTGGCGTCGATGCGCTGGCTCGGCCTCGACCACGACGAGGGCCCGGTGTTCCAGATGCAGCGCCTCGAGCGCTACGCCGCGGTCGCCGCCCAGCTGCTCGCCGACGGCAAGGCGTATCACTGCTACGCAACGCCCGCGGAGCTCGAGGCGATGCGCGAGGCGCAGCGCGCGCGCGGCGAGAAGGCGCTCTATGACGGCCGCTGGCGCCCCGAGCCGGGCAAGACGCTGCCGCCGATCCCCGAGGGCATCGCGCCGGTGATCCGTTTCCGCAACCCGGCGTCGGGCCTGGTCACCTGGGACGACCTCGTCAAGGGCCAGATCACGATCGCCAACCAGGAGATCGACGACCTCGTCATCGTCCGCGCCGACGGCATTCCGACCTACAACTTCGCGGTCGTCGTCGACGACTGGGACCTGCGCATCAGCCATGTCTTCCGCGGCGACGAGCACGTCAACAACACGCCTTGGCAGATCAACATCTTCAACGCCCTCGGCGCGCCGCTGCCGGCGTTCGCCCATGTGCCGATCATCCTGGGCGACGACGGCCAGAAGCTCTCGAAGCGACGCGGCGCGGTGAGCGTGACGGCGTACGAGGACCTCGGCTACCTGCCCGAGGCGATGCTCAACTACCTGGCGCGCCTGGGCTGGAGCCACGGCGACGAAGAGATCTTCACGCGCGAACAGATGGTCGCGTGGTTCGACGGCAGCCACCTGTCGCGGAGCCCGGCGCAGTGGGACCCGGCCAAGCTCGACTGGGTCAACGCGCACTACCTGCGCGCGCTCGCCGCGCCGCGCCTGGCGGCGCTCGCGACGGCGCAACTGGCGCGGCGCGGCATCGTCGCGCCGTCGAGCGATGCAGTGCTGCGCGCCTGCGCCGTGTTCAAGGACCGTTGCAGCACCGGTGCGGAGCTCGCCGACTGGCTCGCGGCGATCTTTGCCGACGTCGCAGCGAGCGCGGACGACCTCGCGCTGCACGTCACCGACGCCGTTCGCCCCGCGCTTGCGACGCTGCGCGACAAGCTCGCCGGCGTCCCGTGGGACAAGGCGTCGATCGCCGCGGCGATCAAGGAGACGCTGGCGGCGCACGGCCTCAAGATGGCGCAGCTCGCGCCGGCGGTGCGGGTCCTGGTCTGCGGGCGCGCCCAGACGCCGTCGCTCGACGCCGTCCTCGAGGTGTTCGACCGGGCGACGGTGCTCGCCCGACTGGCGCGCGCCTAGGCCCGGCGCCCGGCGCGCGGGCATCCCTGGCTATAATCTCGCCCTTCGGTGGCGGCGATCGTCTTTCCACGCAGGAGCACGATCGGCCGCCTTTCGCATCAGTTTTCGACGGGGGTATAGCTCAGCTGGGAGAGCGCTTGCATGGCATGCAAGAGGTC
>Ga0157375_10003013_pt1 | contig 14623 bp, 12 predicted proteins | sample M35metaG_FD_115311 | JGI IMG/M metagenome (GOLD analysis project Ga0157375, IMG submission 115311) | Miscanthus rhizosphere microbial communities from Kellogg Biological Station, Michigan, USA - M3-5 metaG | ecosystem: Host-associated > Plants > Roots > Rhizosphere > Soil | place: USA: Michigan...
AATGGTGTAAATAGTAAAAAAAGACTGTGATATTGGTGTACCTGACATAACACCTGTAGAGGTATTAAATGATAACCCGGCTGGCAATGCAGGGCTTATCGACCAACTGGTTGCTGCCCCGCCAGTATTGGTCGGAGTCCAGGAAGAAATAGGTGTACCGGCCGTATATACATTCACCGCCGGACTATAACTAATATTAGGAGCCTGCGGGTTTACTGTAATATTAACTGTGGTATTGCTGCTACCACTAGCGTTAGTTGCGGTTATGGTATAAGTGGTTGCAGATGATGTTGCCGTTGGCGTACCTGAAATAACACCCGTGCTGGTACTAAATAACAAGCCTGAAGGTAGCGCAGGGCTTATCGACCAACTTGTAGCGGCCCCACCAGTGTTAGTAGGCGTTAGTGTGCTAATCGCTGTACCTTGAACATACACGTTTGTTGAAGGGGAGTAACTGATCACAGGAGCAGGCGGGTTTACTATCAAAGATAAACCACTACTGGCATAGGGGCCGCCACCGAAATTATTATCTGTTATTGTTATTGAAAATCCGTACGTTCCGGCAGGCGTTGAACTTGAAGTTGTAACCGTAAAAGTAATCGTTGCTCCATTATTACCGCTCGGTTTAAATGTTGCAGCAGTTGTATTAGCTCCTGTAAACGAAGTTTCTGTGGTTGATGCAAAATTCCAGGTAACCCCGGTTGGCGTACCACCGGTCCAGGCCAATGCTATATTATCAGCATTGGGTGAACCACCGCTGCTCTCACTAAGTGTAATAGTATAAGTTACGGACGTTCCCGTTCCGGATGTAGCGGTGCCTACCTGGCTGCCATAAGTTACACCTGTTACCTTTTTGGCCGCGAAAGCTATGTTGAAAAAACACAAGTTGACAAGCACAAAAGTGAATGCCGGTATTATGAATTTTGAAATATTTAAAAATAATAACCTTTTTAACATGATAAAATTTGCAACGGCAATAAAAACTTATAATTCAATGCCTTCCACAGGTAGATTTTGTAGTATGGACAATGCACACATGGTTTCCATTTTGGGGAATTGATGGACATTGTATTTAATTGTTGAAAAGACTTAAAACAACTTAGCCTAAATCGTGGCAAAGACCTCCTTGTCGCCTTTAATACAGGCAAAGTATACCCGAACGAAACACCTGTAATTGGTTGGGAGCATATTGCAAGTAATAAAAAAAGAAGAAGGGATGGCCCATTCATCACTGATCTTGGTTGATAAAAGCTATAAAACGCTTGGTTTACGCTGTTTTATAAATAAATGTTTCAACTTTTACAGATCGCTGCTGAATGCATCTATTCCAGATTAATTATTGGGCAATCAATTTAATTGTCAATAAATTGGAACTATTGTCTTTTTTACTATTTCAAAATGAAATTGTAGCGATAGCATTGTTCAGTTTGAGCAGGTATAAAGAGAAATTATCTTCTGTAACATCCTGACAATATTGCATAAATAGATTTTTTTTATTGTTAGCCTGATTGAGGGTAATCTCCCTTAACCGGCCGTCATTTATTTGCTCCAGCATGCCGTCGGTACACAACATGATGTAATCGCCGTCTTGTATATTGCGGATGACGTGACCTTCTATATCTGAAGGACTTCCGGAAGCGCTCAATACTCTTGTAATAATATTTCTGTGCGGATGCACACGCGCTTGTTCTTCAGTTATTTCGCCATACCGTACCAAATCCTGAACCAACGAATGATCCGTTGAACGCCATATAACTTCCCCATTGCGCAAATGATAAATTCTGCTGTCGCCGCACCAGGCAACAGAAATTGCATCGCTGTTCAGATAGGCAAGTGTAAGTGTAGTACTCATTCTTTGGGCTTCAGGATGCTTAACAGCATAATTATGCATTTGCTGTAAAACATAGGATTGAGCGTTCCTGATATAGACGTCGGTCAAGACACCCGGGGGGCTATTTTGTTCGAAAAAAGATGCAAAGCTTTCACAAGCAATACGGCTTGCTTCCTCTCCCATATTTTCTCCTCCTACGCCGTCGCACACTATAAAGAGTTTATCAGAAACAGTAGCCCGGCCGGGCGTCGGATAAATTGAATCCTCCAATTGGGGCCGGTGACCTATTTCATTGAGGTATGTAATTTGTTCAACACTGATCATTTCTTCCGGGTTTTTAAACAAAATCGCAGATCAAGGCAGAATTATTCTTTACACAAACTTACATAGTTTTGGCATGTTCAGAAACCCCATTTGTGGTGATAGGGTATAATATCCACCCTGATTCTTGGCGACTATGCAGCCACATTCCGGTATTTAAGGGGAGTGGTTTGGTACCTGTTGCGAAATAAACGGATAAATGAGCTGGTGCATTTAAACCCAACCATATTTACAATTTCATATACCGGGTATTCTGTTTTAACGAGTAATAGCTGCGCACGTTGCAACCTGATCTGAATCAGAAACTGGTGCGGCGACTGGTTGTATGCCAGTTTAAATGTGCGAAGCAAATGATTTACCGAAAGACAGGCGTAATTAGCCAAACTTTCCAGGCTTATATTTTTATCGTAGTTGGCATATAAATATTCCTTTGCCAGGTTGAGCCGTCGCAATATCTCAACGCGGGTATTTACATTTAGAAAATTGAGTTTTTTGGCCTTCAGAAATATCTCCTCGTTATAAATGCGGCAACAATTCAAAAGGCAGCGCTGCAATAATTCATTTATCAGTATTTCATCCCCGATCCCGTCTTCAACAAGGCTTTTTAATCGGCTGATATTAAGTTTCAGATCAGCTTTAAGTGGGTAGATGGTCTCGCGAAGCTGATAAACAGAATGCTCAGGATCAAATATTCCACCCTTTTTACCGCTGAAGAATTTGGCGTTAAATTCACTCAAAAAGTCTTCATCAAACTCAATTGATAACACATTTACAGGTAAACGTGGATCGGTGCTGCTGGTGAATTGCGTTCCTTTGTTCAGCATGATAAATGAGTCGGTATGCAGCGACAACTGGCGCCTGCCTATTGAACAGGTTTCGTTACCACTAAAAACAAACCGGATGCTGAAATTATTGGCCCTTTCTGAGTATAATCTGTGATCGGAAGTGGTACTGGTTATTTTGTTCCTATTATTTAGTATCCTTAAATATTCCATTTCGCCTGACTAATACCATTTTAGCTAAAGTATAAAGATACTGAGGTGATTTTAGCACATTATCACCCCATTAGGGTGATTTATAAAATAATGCACTTGTTAAAAGCCTTTATCCACTTGAAAAGGGGTTGGGGTGAAGGTGCCTAAGTGTTCATGTTCACGCTATGAACATTTTTTGAATCATTAACGATTGTTAATGAGATTGTTATGATTTATTACATGGTGGCAAATTGATGTCACCTGCTCTGTAAGCCCATCATTATTACAAGCAACGCTTTATTTAATTTTAACAACAACCTTGCCTTTGGCGCGCCCGCTTTCTACATAGGCCATCGCTTCTTTGATCGATTCAAATGCAAAAACTTTGTCTATAATTGGTTTTATCGTACCGGAATTGATAAGCGAGGTGATCTCTTTTAACTGATCTCCGTTTGCCTTCATAAATAGAAATGAAAAGGCCACATTAAGCCGCTTTGCTTTTTTCCTTACTCCAGCGCTCAAAAGGCGCATTATTAATTTCACAAACCATGGAGCTCCGATTTCTCCGGCAAAATTCGGATCAGGCGGACCAGAGATTGAAATAAGTTTTCCTCCGGGTTTTAGTACACGCAGTGATTTTTCGAGTGTCTTGCTGTCCTGGCTATTCAAAACTAAATCGTAACCCTGCAGAACCTTCTCAAAATCATCTTTTTTGTAGTCAATAATAACATCTGCACCGAGGCTTTTTACTAACTCAATATTGCCCGCACTTGTAGTTGTGGCTACAGTAGCGCCCAGGTATTTCGCCAGTTGAATGGCAAATGTGCCTACACCACCGGAGCCTGCCTGGATAAATATTTTCTGCCCTTTTTTCAGGTTCCCTTTTTCAATCAGGGCCTGCCAGGCGGTCAAGCCAACAAGGGGGATAGAAGCTGCTTCCACCATGGTGAGATTCTTCGGCTTAATTGCTACATCAGCTTCCTTAATCGCAATAAATTCCGAAAACGTTCCGATATGATGATCTGCCGGGCGTGCATAAACCTCATCACCAACTTTAAATTGTTGCACCCGTGCCCCGACCTTAGTTACAACGCCTGCCACGTCATGGCCCAAAACAAATGGCGTTTTATATGGTAAAATAAGTTTGAACTCACCATCCCTGATTTTTGAATCCAGAAGGTTTACACCGGCAGCATGTACCTCTACCAATACCTCATCTGCTAGTAGTTCAGGGACAGACATTTGCGCAATGCGCCCGCCATCCTTGCTTTTATATTTGTCTATAATGAAAGCTTTCATTTTTCTAGGGTTATAATGGTTTTACGAAGCTATTACTTTGTAACTTTTCTTAGGATTAGCCAAATTAAAAGTCAATTTCGGAAAAAGCCGGTTGAGTATATAAACCGCTTTAGTATCACCTATACGTATATTAAGCTGATCCTTCTTTAGACCTGCAATAAATGCTTTCACCATATCAGCCGTGGTCATTTTTTTGCCGTTCATGCCGGTTGTCATTTCTGTGGCAACAAGCGGAGGTAAAAGTTCAAAAACCTTTACGCTGCTGTTTAAAATTTGCAGGTGCTTCCTAAGCGCTTTGGTGTAAAACTGCAATGCTACTTTGGATGCTGCGTAAGTGGCTTCAAGCAATGAGGGAACATAACTGAGCAATGAAGTGGTGTTTATAATTGCGCTTTCTTTTCTCGATTTCAACATATCAATGAAAAGGTTGTTAAGGCGAATCACCGCCAGGTAATTGACGTTCATTTCATAGGCCGCGTCTTCAAAATGCTGGCCATTTGCTACTCCGAGGTTGATGGGATCAGTTAACACTCCTGCGTTATTGTATAAAATATCTATACCACCCAGTTGTTGAATCTGGTTGAAAAGCTTTTGCGCATCACCCGCATCTGATACATCATTTTTAATTGCCGTAATTGCAGGGTACATTTTCTTTGCTTCATCTAATTTACGCTGGTTTCTGCCAGTGATGATCACTCTGGCGCCGTTGGCTAAAAATTGTTTTGCTGCTTCCAGCCCGATACCTGATGCACCTCCTGTGATCAATATCGTTTTTCCTTTTAATTGCATTGTTTTAATTTCTTATGTTAATTCTATTTTGAAGCGTTAACCGATTTTAGAATGGATTTCTCGAAAACTTTATAGGCGAAATGTTGAAGCAAGAGTACAATCGATGATCCTTTTCCGACTGGGTAACTAAACTTTGGGTTTTTTTCTTTCACCGTTTGCAGTATGGTAGCGATAACCGGTGTAGGTTCGGGAGCTTTATCAAATGTTGTTTTGGTATACGCGGTGACCTTTTGCCGGAACTGGTCATAGTCCATGATATTTCCTGTAGCAACTGTTCCACTTTCGCCAATACTGGTTTTAAAACTCATCGGCTCAACCATAACCACTTTGATGTTAAACTGGCTCAATTCAAAACGTAATGATTTGAAATAACCTTCGAGGGCATGTTTGGAAGCCGCGTAATAGGATACATATGGAAGGCCCACTAAACCCAGCAGGGAGCCAAGTGTGATTATTTTTCCATGTTTTTGCTTCCTGAAGTAGGGTAGCAACTCGTTAGTTAATTTGATGGTTCCCCAAAAGTTGGTTTCAAATTGCTGCTTGCCTAACTCAATAGGAGTTTCCTCGGCAAGTCCGTTTACTAAGTAACCGGCGTTGTTGATCAGCACATCTAACGTTTTTATCTCATTGAACAGTTGCTTGCCGAATGATGCGATAGAATGGTCATCATTCAAATCCAGTGGCAGTAGCTTAAATGGTAACTTTGCCTGATGTTTTTTAGGATCCCGGCTCGTGCCGATTACCTCGTAACCATCTTCGTGTAGCTTGCTGGCGACAAGCAACCCGATGCCGGATGAGGCGCCTGTTACTAATACTGTTTTCCTTTTTAATTCCATGATTTTTGTTTTAGACTTTTTAGTATATTTTCTTACAAACTTTATATTATTTCTTGTTTACTTTATTTTAATTGTGTGTTTACATTTTGTTTTAGGAACGCTTGTGAAGAAAAAGACTTTTTAGTATATTTTGTATTAAAAAAATTATAGCGTATAACTTTCCAATTCAGCTTTTAGACTCCTGAGCAAACCCGCCATCGGTTTTGCTGTATTCATCGCTCTGCACATAACAACGGCACCTTCAACAGCGGACACCGCTTTGAATGCATAAACGGCCGGATCGAGCTTGTCAGAAAACTCGCCGTTCTCAATGCCCTGATTTAAAACACTAACAAATATTTCCTGGCCATGGCGAATGACACCCGCTATCTTTTCCTTAATCACCGGAAAATTATCATCAGCTTCCACCGCAATATTAAATATCGGGCATCCCCCTTTAAGGTAAGTATTCAAAGGATCTTTATAAAAATCAAGAAAGGCAAATACTTTAGCCTTTGCTGTTTTTCCCTTGCTGATGGTTAGTAACATTTTTTCGCCATTCGTATTCAACATGTGCTCAACCACCTGCAAGGCCAGATCTTCCTTACCTTCAAAATGACCATAAAGGCATCCTTTGGTTAGTTTTGTGGCAGCAAGCACGTCGTCTATATTAGCGCCGGATATCCCTTTCTGATTAAAAATAGGTGCCGCTGTTTCCAATATGAATTGCTTTGTTCTCTCTGCCTTAGTAAGCATAATATTAAATTTTACGAGGCAAAAATATACTAAAAAGTCTATTTTAAAAAACTTTTTGGTATATTTAAATCCTTTATGATTTGAATATGACAATTAATTATTTACCCCACTACCGTAAGTTCGTGAACTTCGGATCGCTTAGGCCCATAGTTTACAACTACAAGCTTCCCTTAACCTTGCGCGGGTATGACCATATTTGCCTGCAATTTTATAAAAACTGACCAATAAATCTTTAATGGCCATTTTATTTGATAGTTTTAGGTATTATTTAATAATCAATGGGTAAATCATCAGAAACGTTTAGTAAAAAGGAATTAGAAAAGAAGAGGCTAAAAAAGCAGAAGGATAAAAAAGAGAAGGCCGAAGAACGGAAATCCAATTCGGGCCAGGGGAAAAGCCTGGAAGATATGATGGCCTATGTGGATGAGTATGGTAACATCACCTCTACCCCGCCTGACCCGGCTAAAAAGATCAAGGTTCTTACTGAAGATATCCGGATCGATACACCTAAACAGGAGAATATTGTCGTTGATGTGACCAGGAAAGGTACCGTGGCTTTTTTTAACGAGGCAAAGGGTTATGGCTTTATTAAAGATGAGCAAACACAGGAAAGTATTTTTGTTCACATCAACGGCCTTGTCGACGCAGTTAAAGATAACGATAAAGTAACTTTTGAGACCGAACAAGGTCCGAAGGGATTAAATGCTGTCAAGGTAAAGAGAGCTACTTAAAAACTTTTCGACTCAATTTCAAAAAACAACTATTTATTTAATGGGCTTGATGGCAAATTGGTCAATATATTGCAGTTAATGACATCCGAAGAAACCGAAGAGTACAGGAAGCTAAAACCCAGTAGCGAGATTAAGTTATCAGCTAATTTACGGAGAATCAACAAATAACTGTACTTTGCAACTTATTCAAAACAATACAATATCATGGCAACAGGAACAGTAAAATTTTTTAACGAAGCTAAAGGGTTCGGATTTATTACGCCCAGCAACGGGGGCAAAGAAGTCTTTGTTCATTCTTCAGGTCTTATCGACCAGATACGTGAAGGCGATACAGTGAGTTACGAAGTGGAAGAAGGCCGCAAAGGCCCCAACGCGGTAAAAGTAAAAGTTGGTTAGTATAAGAATCAATGTAAAAACCAGTATTCATAAAAGAATGCTGGTTTTGTCGTTTAATAGGTCAGCCTATTTTTTTCCAAACCGGTAAAGTTTACGGCCATCGGTCACGCTTCAAGCACCCCCCTTATCCTGGATTAGACCCGAAGCGTTTGTTGTTATCTGCCAGTAATTGTTTCTCTCCTATTATTTTATGACCATTCAACCGGCGCCAGACCAAGATCTACTGCAACAAAAAAGACCCACTATAAATAGTGAGCCTTCTGAAATTTAATTTAACCCCGTATTTAATTATTTTACCGCACCCGGAGCTGTGTATGGTAATTTTTGAGGATCGTAGCTTGCCCAGCCCGCTGACCAGTCGGTTGTACCAAACGCACCTAAATAAGTAGCAGTTTTGTCGAAAAATGTGTCGCCTGTAAACTTCGCGCTTGTAAATACTGATGCTGTAGTTGCGGCTGCACTGCCTGCCTTTACGGTGAAATCAGGGGTACCGAAAGCTGCATTGGAAGATGCCTTAAAGTCTGAGCCATATTTCAATGGATTTGTCATTACATCTGCTGCACCCTTAGTGTTGTCAAAAGTATTTGCAGCCCTCAGCGCAGTTTCGAATAACGCTTTATTCTGGCCCTTTACTTCATTGCCTTTTGAGTTACATGCATAAACCAGGTTATTGGCTACTACGCTTCTTCCGGCCAGGTAGTTTGCAGATGAATTAACAGATGACCCTGCAGGTAAGCCGTCATCGTAGTAAACACCCTCTGTATAATTGGCTAAAACAGAGTTGAACAAGCTTAAAGCTGAGTTACGGCGTATTTGCGCAGCATGCTGAAAGTTTGCGTTGATACCAGAGGTAGTGGTTGGTGATAATAGAGGACCAACAATCGTCATGTTAGAAAATATTACGCCTGTTTGCGGTGTATTATTTGATCCCACTGCATCATTGTCTGACTCGAAACCATTTGAACCTGAAAAATCGGCAATTACCTGCGCACGTTGTGCCAAACCGAATTGAACCTTGCCCGAGAAACCAAAATCGGTATCAAAATCGTCATCCTGTGCGCCTACAGAGATCAGGTGTTTAGCATTAACCGTACCGCCAAACCACTCAAATGAATCGTCGCCCGATTTGTAAACTTCAATATAATCTAAAGTTGTACCTGCGCCTACGCCGCCCATTGTCAGGCCGTTAATTTCGTTATCAGGTGAAAAAGGTATACCAGCATACTCAATACGAACATATTTCAGCGTACCTGAATTGTCATTGGCATCGGTACCGCCATATTGAATATATTTTGCAGGATCACCTTTGGGATCCAAACCGCCTTCAATATTAGGAGTAGCAGTTGGGTTTACGGGTGCTTTTCCTAACAAAATGATACCGCCCCAATCGCCTGCAGAACGAGCGCCTGCTGCCAGGTTTGAAGTGAAAACAATCGGCTTTTCGGCTGTGCCGGCCGCTTCGATCTTAGCCCCGCGAGTAACTACCAGTGTGCCTTTGGTTGCTTTATCACCTTTAATTATTGTACCCGGCTCGATAGTTAATGTCGCACCATCAGTCACATAAACAAAGCCCTTTAGAAAATAAATTTTATTTGCTTTCCATGTGGTAGCGGTTTTGATATCGCCACTCACCTCTACTATATCACTTGTAGTAACTGGTGGTGTGACAGGCGGAGTAGTCTCCTTTTTTGAACATGCTGCAAATAACATTGCCGCAAATAATAATAGTAACGTGTGCTTTTTCATAATTCCGTGTTTTGTTAATTTTATGTCTGTTTTAATTTTGCGTTTGCTGATTCTATAATTGATTTACTGATTGCTACTTAAATGAATAAGAGAACGAGAGGGCTAAATTGACACCCTGTTTGTACCTGCTGAATATTTTATCGCCAGAAGGCGAGAACTTTCCATTGTTATCGTAGTCAAGAAAGAACTGGTAATTATTATTCAGCAGGTCGGCAGCATTCAGTTTAAATTCGCCCCTGTTTTTAAAGGTTTTATAACCCAGCTGGAAATCAAGTACACTTCGAGGACTCTCATATACGTTAGGGAAGTTGGCCCCGCGCGATTTAAATATCCGTCCGCCAATCCGGTTGAACAATAAATTGAAGCTTAGCTTCTGGTCAAATTCGGTATGTAAAATACCTGCATTAACAACATATGGCGATTGGCCAACCATGGGCCGTTTTGTACCGATCAGCAAGGGGTCTTCAACCTCAGATTTTATAAGCGATAAATTGCTGTATAGTGTCGTATTCTTCAGCGCCTGTTGATTACCTATAAAATCCAGCGTCTTTCTCAGTTCAAACTCAACACCGTAGGTGGTTGCTTTTTTAACATTCAGGTAGCTTATTTCTGGGGTCGAGGCATTAACATCATTAATGTTCGATTCGATCGCATTAGTGAATTTTTTGTAAAAGCCCGATACCGATATGATCTGACCTGCCGAAGGATAGAATTCATACCTTATGTCAGCATTATCAATAAGAGCGCGTTTCAGGTTTGGATTACCTGTTTGCAAAGCCAGCAATTCATAGTCATAGTATGAAGTACGTGCAAGTTCCCTGAATTCGGGGCGTGCAAGCGTGCGGTAGTATGATAAACGGAAATTAGCTTTAGGCGTAATACTGTAGGTAAAATTGGCAGATGGCAATACATCCACATTATTAAGCGTGGTTTTCGGTATTGATGTGCTGTGGGCAGTCAGGTTAAGATCAAACTGTTCAACACGTGCGCCCCATACCAGCCTGAATTTTTCACCGAATTTATTATCAAGCATTATATAGCCCGAATTAACATAGGCATTGGCATCATAGGAGTCGGCGTCACCGTTTATTTCCTTCAGGTCGTATTTACCCGCGTTGATCAGATCGGTGCCAAACAAGGTAGAGAGCGGCCTTTGCGCAATGGCATTCCTTTCATCCCCATCCAATACCCTATCGCTCATCAGCATCCCCAGGAACCGGACATCGAAGTTTCTTTTACGGTATTGCGACCCCAGGCCGGTTTTAAACGTCGCCCCCTGTTTAAACATCGTTAGGGGTAGGGTGTAATTTACATCGGCCGAATAAATATTTTCTGACAGATAGGAAAACAGCCGCGCATTTTCCTTACCGATTGTTCCCTGTACATTGGCTGTGTAAGGTACCGAAGAGTCATTACGGTCATTTATATTACGGGAGTAGCTGGTTTTACGTTGGTCCGGCTGATCGTTAATGATATCGCTGTAACCCGCGGTCCATTTTATTTTTGAATTTTTACTTCCAAACGCATGTTCACCCTCAATGGTCGATTTAAGCAAGGATTTTTGGATCAGGTCAAATGCGCAGAAGCGGACATCACTTGAGATAGCGCTATTTTCACCTGTACGATAAAGAAACTGATCATCAAAAATACGGTTGTATATGTTTTTAAAAGTGATCTTGCTTTTGCCATACGTATAGGCAAAGTTGGCCAAAGCCCCAATATTGGTCGAAAACTTATATTGTGCATCGGAATAATTGAAGGTGTAAAAATTCCTTTCCACTTCCGGGTTGGTTTGCTGCGAATTGCGATAGGTGAGCGCTATTATAGCCCCAAACCTGTTGCCGCTATTGCCTATATCTTTTACCCTGCCTATTGATAGCTGGTAATTTTGCCCCGGAATTGCATTGTTATGATAAATGTTGTAGTCTGGGTTAAATGAATTTAGGGCAGCAATGTTTTGTTGCGGGGTGAGTGAAGAGCTAACCACCTGGCTTGTAGCAGGGAAATTACCTTGTAGTTTCCTCGAGCCGTTATCAAAAGCAAAATAGTCAGATATATTCCGGTACCCGCTTCTGAAATTTTTAAATGTAGTTTGCGAATTATAGGAATACCCCAAACTCAGTGTGGTAAAGTTTTCATCAGGTATATCGCGGGTATTAATCTGTACTGCACCGCCTGCAAAGTCACCCGGCAGGTTTGGCATCGCTGTTTTGTTTACAACGATGTTGTCTACCAGGTTTGATGGTACTATATCAAAAGAAAATGCCTTGCGGTTGGGTTCTGTACTCGGCAGGGGTGCATTGTCAAGCAGGGCTGTGTTGTAGCGGTCACTTAACCCCCTGATGATTACAAATTTGTTATCCTGAACAGTTGCCCCGCTAACACGCTTTAATACTTCGGAAGTGTTTTTATCGGGTGAGCTTTTTATGTTCTCTGACGATATGCCGTCAGTTATTGCGGCGTTATTCTTTTGTGCTACATATAACGAGTTTAATGATTCCTTCCGGTAGGACGAGGTCACAGTAACGCCTGTAAGTGTCCTTGATGCCTCTGGCTTCAATATAATATTAAGGCTGGTAACTGTCCCGGCATTTACATCAATATCGTTGATCACCTTGGTTTGATAGCCCAGGTATTTGACCACTATAGTATACTTGCCCTGGGCCGTAACATTTAATGCATACCGCCCTTCAACATTGGTGGCTGTTGCTTTGTCGCCCTGTATGGCAACTGTGGTACCAATCAAGGTCTCTCCCGATTGCTCATCGGTAACCTTTCCGGTTATTACACCTGTTGATTGCGCGTAGCAGATGTTGTACCTGGTTAAAAAGAACTGGAAAATAATTAGGATAAAAGCTAGTTTCTTCACGTTTTAATAATTGCTGCAAAGCTATTTTGCGCAAAACGTCAGGAAGAATTTTGGCAATTATCAAACTATCATCATTTCCTTAACATTCAGTTAATAATGGTTCAATTTTACAACTACTTTTAAGTCCGTTCAGCGGGAGCCAACAATACGTTATTATTCTCAAGTTCTATGGTTTTCAAATCGCCTAAGTTTAATAGGTTTTGGTTGATCTTTTTAAAAACATGTAAGAAATTATGCATTTCCTGCCACGAAATATCATTTATGATATTATCCTGCAAAAGATTAAATGCGTGCATGAAGGTAGATATGGTGTCTTTTGTTTTTTGGGTACATACAATGAGTTTCCCGCGCCTGTCGCGATAGTTCATTTCACGCGTCACATATCCTTTTTTAACAAGCAGGTCAATAATAGCTACCATGTTTGATTTTTCTATTTGAAGGCAGTCGCAAAGAACTTTCTGCGTCGACTTTCCGCCAAGGCGTGATAAAAGCAGTAGCACCTGGTAATGATGATGAATATCAACATCTTCCAGTATTTTGTATAAATGCTGATGGTACGTTTTGTTAGCAAGCACAATCTGCAGGCTAAGATCCTCCCCGTAATTCATAATAATATTTAAAACATAGCGCTTGCAAAACCCTTTAAATGGTCTTCGAAAGCATAAAAACAAAAAATAAGAATGGGATTAAAATGATGGTATTACCCGGGAATGCCGGGTAACGCAGCGGTATTAAATAAATTACCTGGAGAGTTTAATTAAACGGTGAGCCGGCCAATTAACAAATACCTGGGACAGGCAAATGTGGGTGCGAGAAAGTAAGACTTATAATAATCGGAACGGTGATTGTTTTTTAGTTTTAAAAGGCTTAACGATAGTGCTGTAACAGCTAAATACACCCATAATAATAACTTTAGTCGCTGTGTTAGAGGCGGTAAATGACTTTGATGTTTGGTGATAATGTTCCACAAGTGCAAATGCGAATGACCGCTAACTCTTACAGAATCAAATTTTTTTAAATGTATTGACGCAGGGCATTGTTTCTTGCCATCGGTCCCACAACCACTGAACAAGGGAGGTGTAACTATTTGGAAACAAATAGTGAAAAGCAACAAGAACTGAATAGATAACTTGCCCAAGTAAATTTGTTGGAATTAATCAATTCAAATGTAATCAAAGAACTGCCGGGGTCAACACGCAAACAGATTACTTAATCAATTCTTAATGTTTTATTTACATGCCTCGCATTCCTACATTAAATTTGGGCTCAACCGCTAAACCTAAGCTACTTCTTACCAATCCGGTAAAGCTTACCGCTATCGGTAATCGCATACAGCGCACCGTCTTTTCCCTGCGTTAGGGTCCTAAAGCGTTCGTTTCTATCTGCCAATAGCCGCTCCTCTCCCGTTATTTTATGACCGCTGATCACCAGCCTGCAAATATGCTGTCCGCTTAAAGCCCCCAGGAAAAGGTTGCCCTTCCATTCACTGATCACATCGCTGTTATAAAAAGCAATGCCACAAGGTGATATTACCGGGTCCCAATAGTAAAGCGGCTGTTCCATACCTACCTTTTGCTGTATGCCGTCGCCCACTTTAGCACCGCTGTATTCGATGCCGTAGCTGATCACAGGCCATCCATAATTTTTACCGGGCTGTATCAGGTTAACCTCATCGCCACCGCGCGGGCCAAACTCTGCTTCCCACAATTCACCGGTCTGGGGGTTCCAGGCCAGACCATCCGGGTTACGAAAACCATAGGCATATATTTCTGGCAGACTATTGGCTTGTCCTGCAAAAGGCCCGCCTGCCACAGCCTGGCCATCTTTAGTTAAATGAAGTATTTTACCAATAGCTGCGCTCAGGTCCTGCGCTTTCACTCGTATATCTGCGCCGCTGCGCTCGCCGGTACTTACAAACAAATTGCCCTGTTGGTCAAAAAGAATACGTGATCCATACTGCAATGTGCCGTTGTATGCCGGTTGTGCACGATAGATCACCTGCACATTTTCCACTTTGGTTTCGTCCGCAGACAATTTTCCTTTTGCTATAGCAAGTAAATATCCCCCTTGTACCTGCTCTGAATAATCCCAGTAGA
>Ga0157375_10003016_pt1 | contig 14620 bp, 10 predicted proteins | sample M35metaG_FD_115311 | JGI IMG/M metagenome (GOLD analysis project Ga0157375, IMG submission 115311) | Miscanthus rhizosphere microbial communities from Kellogg Biological Station, Michigan, USA - M3-5 metaG | ecosystem: Host-associated > Plants > Roots > Rhizosphere > Soil | place: USA: Michigan...
CGGCAATTCGCTTTCCTCGTTCCAGCCCGGCACGCCGCTCGGTCAGGCGCTTTCGCAGCAGCTCAGCAACAACCACAGCGGCAGCGGCATGCAACTCGGGCCGAATCTGTTCATGAATCAGCTCCTGTTCTCCGCGACGTGGGAGATCGATTTCTGGGGCAAATACCGCCGGCAGATTCAGTCGGACAAGGCGACGTTCCTCTCCTCGGTGGCGGCCTACGACAATGCGCTGGTGACGCTCATCGGCGACGTGGCGAACAGCTACGTGAACATCCGCACCACGCAGGCGCAGATCCGCGTGAACGAGGAAAATGTCGAGGTGCAGAAGGAAAGTCTCCGCATCGCGCAGGACCGCTTCCAGGCCGGGCAAACGAGCCAGCTCGACGTGGCGCAGGCGCAGACGGAGCTGTCGCAGACGCAGGCGCAGATTCCCGGACTTGAGAACACGCTGCGGCAGACGAAGAACGGTCTCGCCGTGCAGCTCGGCGTCCCGCCGGATGCCGTGGATCGCCTGCTGAAGCCAGGCAGGCTTCCCACGCCGCCGCGGACGCTGCTCGCGGGCATTCCGCGCGATCTGCTGCGCCGCCGTCCGGATGTGCGCCAGGCCGGCCTTGATGCGGCCTCGCAATCCGCGAAAATCGGCGTGCAGGTGGCGAATCTGCTCCCGGCCTTCTCGCTCAACGGCACGTTCGGCTACTCGTCGAACAACGTGGGCGACAACAAGCTCTCCGACATCTTCAACTGGCAGAACAGCATCCTCCAGAGCGCGGGCTCGTTCACGATGCCGATCTTCAATTACGGACGATTGATCAACAAGGTGCGGGTGCAGGATGCCAGCTTCCAGGAGGCGATCCTGAACTACCAGAATACCGTGCTCACCGCGCAGAAAGAGGTGGAGAACGGGCTCGCGGGCTTTAAATATGGGCGGCAGAGCGAGGGCTTTCTCCAGGCCGCCGTGGGCTCAGCGAAGGATTCCACGCGTCTCTCGATTGATCGTTACAAGGCCGGCCAGACCGATTTCACGACGGTCCTCAACGCCCTGCAGCAGCAGCTGAGCGTGGAGAATTCGCTTGTGGGCACGCAGGGCGACGTGATGCTCGGCGTGGTCGCGGTTTACCGCGCGGTCGGCGGCGGCTGGCAATTGCGAGAGGGCCGCGATGTGATCTCCGACGAGGTGAAGACGGAGATGCAGAAGACCACGCGATGGGGCCGCATGATGGAACCCGCCCGCCACATCCCCCAGACGTCGCCCGAGGATCAACCCGTCGAAGTGCCCAAGGGACGCCCGTGGATCTGGAATCTGCTCAACATCAACAAATGAAAACACGAACGCCTTTTGCAGTCGGCGCGATCCTCGCGGTGGCCTTCCTCGCCGGTTGCGAGAAGAAGGATGCGGGCGAGGCCGCGCCCGTTCACGTAACGGTGGCCAACCCGAAGACGGCCGAGGTCACGGACTATATGGATTTCACCGGCACGGTCGGCGCGGTGCAGAGCGTGAACATCGTCGCGCGCGTCGAGGGCTTCCTCGAGGCGATCCATTTCCAGGACGGCACCTACGTGACGAAGGGCACGCCGCTCTTCACGATCCAGCAGGACCAATACATCCAGGATCTCAAGCTCTACCAGGCGCAGCTCGACTACGCGACCGAGGAATACAACCGGCAGCTCGTGATGATCAAAAAGAACGCGACCTCCGAGGCAAGCGTGCAGCAATATTACTCCCAGCAGCAGCAGGGCGAGGCGAACGTGGCGCTGGCGAAGCTCAATCTCAGCTATACGCAGATGGCCGCGCCCTTCGACGGATTGCTGGGCGAGCATCAGGTCGATGTCGGCAATCTCGTCGGCAACAGTCCGGTGAATCCCACGCAGCTCGTGACGATCGAGCAGATCGTGCCGATCTACGTGAACTTCTCGATCAACACGCGTGACGCGCTGAAGCTCCGCCAGATGATGAAGGCCGCCGGCATGGCGGACAAAAGCGCCGTGAACAAGACGCCGGTCTTCGCGCAATTGGAGAACGAAACCGATTTTCCGCATCAGGGCATGCTGGATTTTTCCAACAACAGCGTGGACACCTCGACCGGCACGATCCAATTGCGCGGCGTCTTTCCGAACGAAGATCGCGCGATGTTTCCCGGGCTCTTCGCCACGGTGCGCGTGCCGCTGGGCGCGCCGAAGCCCGGCCTCGTGGTGCCGAATGCCGTCGTGCTGAGCGATCAGCAGGGCGACTTCGTGCTCGTCGTGAATGCGCAAAATGTGATCGAGCGCCGCAGCGTGGTGAAGGGTCCGCTCAATGGCGCGGTGCGCGCCATCGCGAAGGGGCTTGCTTCGTCGGACCGCGTGGTGGTGAACGGCATCCCGAATGTGCGCGTCGGCCAGACCGTGCAGGCCACGCTCGAGCCGGATCCTGTCGCCGAGGAGAAGTAGGCCTCCGCCAACCACGCGCCGGATGTTCTCGAAATACTTCATCGAAAGACCGGTCCTCTCGAACGTCATCGCGTGCGTGATGATGCTCCTGGGCGGCGTGGCCATCGGCGTGCTGCCCATCGCGCAATTTCCCTCGATCACGCCGCCCACCGTGCTCGTGACGGCCTATTATCCGGGCGCCAGCGCGCAGACGGTAATCAACAAGGTCGCCCTGCCCATCGAGCAACAGGTGAACGGTGTCGAGGGCATGATCTACATGGAGTCCTCGTCCAGCAACGACGGCAACTACGCGCTGACGATTTCCTTCAAGATCGGCACTAGCCCTGATGCCGCGCAGGTGCTCGTGCAGAACCGCGTCTCCGCGGCGCTCGCCCAATTGCCCTCCGCCGTGCAAACGCAAGGCGTCGTCACCGAGAGTAAATCTACCGCGATCCTCCAGATCATCACGCTCGATTCGAAGGACAACCGCTACGACGCGCTTTTCCTGAACAACTTCGCGACGCTCAACCTGCAAAACGAACTCGCACGCATCGACGGCGTGGGCGGAGTCACGGTCTTCGGCGTGGGCGAATACAGCATGCGCATCTGGCTGAATCCCGTGGCGATGCAGGCGCGCTCGCTCGTGCCGAGCGATGTCGTCTCGGCGTTGCAGGATCAGAATGCAGAGGTCACGTCCGGGCAGGTCGGTAGTCCGCCATCCGCGAAGACGCAGGCCTTCCAGCTCACGGTGAATTCCAACGGCCAGCTCAACACGGTCGAGGAATTCGAGGACATCATCGTGAAATCGAACACGCAGAACGGCGGGCAAATCACGCGCCTGCGGGACGTCGCGCGCGTGGAGCTCGGCGCGGTCTCCTACAATCAATTCTCGGAGTTCAACGGCCGGCCGACCGGCGGAGTGGCCATTTATCAGCTTCCCGGCTCGAACGCGCTCGAGACGGCGAAGCGCGTGCGGGCCAAGATGGCGGAGCTCTCGAAGGCCTTTCCCGAGCAGCTCGAGTATTCGTTCCCGCTCGATAACACGCTCTTCGTGAAGGAATCGGTGCAGGAGGTTTACAAGACCTTGTTTGAGGCCGGATTCCTCGTGCTGCTCGTGATTGTCGTCTTTCTCCAGGACTGGCGCGCGACGCTCGTTCCGGCGACGACCGTGCCCGTGACGATCATCGGCGCGTTTGCCGGAATGGCGGCGATGGGATTCACGATCAATACGCTCACGCTTTTCGCGATCGTGCTGTCCATCGGTATCGTGGTGGACGACGCGATCGTCGTGGTGGAAGGCGCGTCGAAGCACATCGAGCGGGGCCTGTCTCCGCACGATTCCGCAATCGCCGCGATGAAGGAACTCTTCGGGCCCATCGTCGCCGTCACGCTTGTGCTGATGGCGGTGTTCCTGCCCGCCGCGTTTCTGCCCGGAATCATCGGACAGATGTATCGGCAGTTCGCGCTCGTGATCGCGGTCACCGCGCTGCTCAGCGGCATCAATGCGATGACGCTCAAGCCGACGCAGTGCGCGCTCTGGCTCCGCGTTCACGATCCGAACAAAAGGAAGAACGCCTTCTTCCGCGGCTTCAACGCCCTGTATGAGCCGCTCGAACGCTGGTATGCGGGCCTCATCAACCGCATGGTGCATCACAGCATGGTGATGACGATCGTCGCGCTGTGCCTCGTGGTGCTCTCGCTCATCGGTCTCTTCCGCACGCCCACGGGCTTCCTGCCGACCGAGGATCAGGGCTACATCATGGTCGCCGTGCAGCTGCCGGATGGCGCCGCGCTTGGCCGTTCGCAGGTCGCAATGCAGGCGCTGGCCGATGTCATCCGCAAGGTGCCGGGCGTCGCGGAGACAATCGTGATCGGCGGCAGCGGATCATCGCCCATCGACAGCAGCGCGTCGCTCTTCAACTCCGGTGTGATCTACGCCGTGCTCAAGCCCTCGAAGGAACGCGGTCGCGCCGAGGAATTGAGCGTGATCAACCGAAACATGATCAAGGCCGTGGCCACGGTGCAGGAGGCGAATTGCCTCGTGATGCTGCCGCCGCCGATCCAGGGACTCGGCCTTTCGGACGGCTTCCAAATGCAGGTCGAGCTGAGCAACGGGACGTTCGACTACCAGCGGCTCCAAAGCGTGACGCAGGCCATCGTGAACGAAGCCGCGAAGCGCCCGGAGATCGGGCGGACGGTGCTCACGCCATTCCGCGCCGACGTGCCGCAGCTGGCCTTCACGCTGAACCGCCGCGAGGCGGAGACCTATGGCGTGTCGGCGAACGACGTGTTCAGCGCGCTGGAGACGTATCTGGGGTCCACGTATGTGAACCAGATCACGAAGTTTGGGCGCACGTTCGACGTCTATGCGCAGGCGGATACGCCGTATCGTCTCGATCCCCGCGCCATCAAGACCTACACGGTGCGCAATTCCTCCGGCAACATGGTGCCGCTTGGGTCGCTGGCCTCGATCGACACGACGCACGGCCCCGCCGCCATCGCGCTCTACAATCTCTATCCCTCCGCGGCCATCATCGGCTCGGCGCAAGCCGGATACAGCTCCGGCGAGGCGTTGAAGACGATGGAGAAGATCGCGAAGCAACTGCTGCCGCAGGGCATGAAGTATCAATGGACCGCGCTCTCGTATCAGGAAAAACTCACGGGAGCGGCCACGGTCTTCGTCTTCGCGCTCGCCATGCTGCTCGTCTATTTCGTGCTCGCGGGGCAATACGAGAGCTGGATTCTGCCGCTCGGCGTGATCTTCGCCATCCCTCTTTCCGTGCTCGGAACGCTCACCGCGTTGCGGCTCACGGGTCTGCCAAACAACCTCTACGTGCAGATCGGCCTCGTGTTGCTCATCGCGCTTTCGGCGAAGAACGCGATCCTCGTCGTGGAAATGGCGCGGCAGAAGCGCGAGAGCGGCCTGTCCATCTTCGAGGCTGCGGTGGAAGGCGCCCGGTCGCGCTTCCGGCCAATCCTGATGACGTCGTTCACCTTCATTCTCGGCGTGGTGCCGCTCATCCTCGCGACCGGCGCGGGCGCGGCGTCGCGGCAGTCGCTCGGCATCGCCGTCGCGAGCGGCATGCTGGCTTCGACGTGCCTCGCCGTGGTGTTCGTTCCGTCGTTTTTCGTCGTGCTGCAACGCCTGCACGAGCGCAAGCAAGCCGCCGTCGTCGCGCCTGAACCCGCTCCCACCTAGTGCTGTCGAAGTTCTTCATCGAGCGCCCCATCCTCTCGAACGTCATTGCGTTCGTGATGATGCTGCTCGGCGCGGTGGCCATCGCGACGCTGCCCGTGGCGCAATACCCGGCGATCACGCCGCCCACGATCCAGGTGACGGCGTCCTACCCCGGCGCGAGCGCGCGCACGATGGTGGACAAGGTGGCGCTGCCCATCGAGCAGGCGGTGAACGGCGTGAAGGGCATGATCTACATGCAGTCGTCCTGCACGAACGGCGGCAACTACACGCTCATCGTCTCGTTCGACATCGGCACCGATCCGAACGAGGCCCAGATCCTCGTGCAGAACCGCGTCTCGCAGGCCGTGGCGCAGTTGCCCTCCGCCGTGCAGACGCAGGGCGTGGTCACGCAAACAAAATCCACCGCCATTCTGCAAATTGTCACGCTCACCTCGCCGAACAACGAATTCGACGCCCTGTTTCTCAACAACTACGCCACGCTCAATCTCGAGAACGAACTCGTGCGCGTCGAAGGCGTGGGCGGAGTCACGGTCTTTGGCGTCGGCCAATACAGCATGCGCATCTGGCTGAATCCCGACCAGCTCCAGGCGCGTTCGCTCGTGCCGAACGACGTCATCAAGGCCATCCAGTCGCAGAACGTCGATGTCACCGCCGGGCAGATCGGCGCCGCGCCCGCGCCGGCCAGCCAGGCCTACGCGCTCACGGTGAACGTGAACGGCGGCCTGAGCACGGTCGAGGGGTTCGAGGACATCGTCGTAAAATCCGACACGCAGAACGGTGGACGCATCACGCGGTTGAAGGATGTCGCGCGCGTGGAACTCGGCTCGCAGCAATACGGGCAATTTTTCAAATACGACGGGCACTCCGCCGGCGGCGTCGCCATTTACCAGCTCCCGAGCTCGAACTCGCTGGATACCGCGAAGCGCGTGCGTGCGAAGATGGACGAGCTCGCGAAGAATTTCCCGCCCGGGCTCAAATACGAAATCCCATTCGACACGACGATCTTCGTGAGCGAATCGATCGCGGAGGTTTACAAGACGCTGTTCGAGACCGGATTCCTCGTGTTGCTCGTCATCATGGTCTTTCTGCAGGACTGGCGCGCGACGCTCGTGCCCGCCACCACGGTGCCGGTGACAATCATCGGCGCCTTCGCTGGAATGGCCGCGCTGGGTTTTACGATCAATACGCTCACGCTCTTCGCCATCGTGCTCGCCATCGGCATCGTGGTGGATGATGCCATCGTCGTGGTCGAGGGCGCGGCGCGCCACATCGAGCGCGGGCTCACGCCCAAGAATGCCGCCATCGCCGCGATGGACGAGCTCTTCGGACCCATCGTCGGCGTCACGCTCGTGCTCATCTCGGTTTTCCTGCCCGCGGCTTTTCTGCCGGGCATCACCGGCCAGATGTATCGCCAGTTCGCGCTCGTCATTGCCGTCACCGCGATCCTGAGCGGCATCAATGCCGCGACACTCAAGCCCACGCAATGCGCGCTGTGGCTGCGCGCGTTCGATCCCGCGCGAAAGAAGAATGTTTTTTGCCGCGCGTTCGACGCGATCTATCAGCCGCTCGAGAATGCCTACGCGCGCCTCATCGGGCGCATGGTGCATCACAGCGGGCTGGTGACATTCGTCGCGGCGCTGCTCGTCGCGGCGTCCATCTGGGGGCTCGTGCGCACGCCGACGGCGTTCATCCCTACCGAGGATCAAGGCTACATGATGGTGGCGGTGCAGTTGCCGGATGCCGCCTCGCTGGGCCGCACGCAGACGGCCATGCACGAGATTGCGGCGGCGATCCAGAAAGTGCCGGGCGTCGCGCACACCATCGAGATCGGCGGCATTTCGCCCATCGACAACAATGCCGCACTCGCCAACGCCGGCATCGTCTATGTGATGCTCGAGCCGTGGGCTGTGCGCGGCAAGGCGGAGGGCCTCCTGCCCACGTATGACCGCCTCTGCAAGGCCGTGCTCACGGTGCAGGATGCCAACAGCCTCGTGCTCGTGCCGCCGCCCATCACCGGCCTGGGCCTCTCCGGCGGCTTCCAGATGCAGATCAACCTCACGGACGGGAGCTTCAACTACAAGAAGCTCCAGGAGGCCGCCTATGCCATCGCCGCCGAGGCGCGGAAGAACCCCGGCATTCGCATGGCGCTCACGCCATTTCGCGCCGATGTGCCGCAGCTCTCCTTCGAGGTGAACCGCTCGCAGGCTCGAATCTACAACGTGAAGGCCGCGAATATCTTCGACGCGCTCGAGACGTATGTCGGCTCCAGCTACGTGAACCAGTTCACGAAATTCGGCCACTCGTTCAACGTCTTCGCGCAGGCCGACCTGCCCTATCGCGGCAAGGCGGAGGCCATCAAGCAATACACCGTGCGCAACGAGAACGGCGACATGGTGCCCCTCGGTTCGCTCGCGGCGATCAATGCCGCGGCGGGTCCGGCCATCGTCGCACTCTACAACGTCTATCCCTCCGCCGCCATCGTCGGCGGCTCCGCGCAGGGGTTCAGCTCCGGCCAGGCGATGGACCTGCTGCAGGGCATCGCCACCCGCCTCCTGCCCTCCGGCATGAAGTATCAATGGACCGCGATGTCGTATCAGGAAAAGCTCGCCGGGGCTGCGACCACGCTCATTTTCGCGATGTCACTCGTGCTCGTGTATTTCGTGCTCGCCGGCCAATACGAGAACTGGGTCACGCCATTGGCGGTGCTTTTCGCGGTGCCGCTCGCCGTGCTCGGCACCGTGCTGGCCATGAAAGCCGTCGGCCTGCCGAACAACATCTACGTCCAGATTGGCCTCGTCCTGCTCATCGCTCTTTCCGCCAAGAACGCGATCCTCGTCGTCGAAATGGCGCGGGAGCACCACGCCGCCGGCGCGAGCATCATCGACGCGGCCGTCGGCGCGGCGCGCTCACGCTTTCGCCCGATCATCATGACCTCGCTCACCTTCATTCTCGGCGCGGTGCCCCTCATCCTGGCGAGTGGAGCCGGAGCCACCGCCCGCAAATGCCTCGGCCTCGCCGTGGCCAGCGGCATGCTCGCCTCGACCTGTCTCGCCGTGGTCTTCGTTCCATCGTTCTACGTCGTCCTGCAAAGCTTCCAGGAGCGCAAGCGTCGGAGCCACGCATAGCTCCGTGCGGACGATTGCCCGGTCTGCGCAGGGTTTCGCACAAGAGACGGCGGGTTTTCTGCAAGATTGGGCGAGCGGAAGACGCGGGTTCGGACGAGATTGGTGAACAACTCCCCCTCCCATGAAAACGATCAGCTCCCCCGCGATCACCAAGGCGGTTTCGCACCCCGGTGTTGTTCGACGAAGCGGGCTTTCTCCCGTTCTGAAAATCAAGCGGATCGTCGTGCCGGTCGATTTCTCGGAGGCCGGCCTTCCTGCGCTGCTTTACGCGAAATCCTTCGCCAAACTTGCCGATGCCAGCCTCTGTCTGGTCCATGTGATGGAGCCGATTTACTCCGGCAGGCAGACTTACGCCGGCCCGCGGATCGACTACATCCAGATTGACGCGGCGGCCGTGCGCGAGCGGGTGAGCCGCGAGCTGGGCGCGCTGCAAAGTGGCATTCTGCACGGCATCAAAACCAACTTCGAAATTCGAGAGGGGAGCGCGTTCCATGAAATCGTGACCGTTGCGAGCGACCTGCGCGCGGATCTCATCATCATGGCCACGCATGGCTACACGGGCTTGAAACACATTGTCATGGGTAGCACGACGGAACGTGTCGTCCGCCACGCGACCTGTCCGGTGCTCGTCGTGCGGTCCCGGCAACCCGCGAAGACCAAACCTGCGCCCCGCCCGGCGAAGCGGCGCGCGAATCCGAAGAAAAAGCCATGAACCCGCGCCTCCTCGATCAATGCCGGAATTACCTGCTGGCGCATGCCACGCCCGCCCCGCCGGTGGAGCCCCGGCCGCCGTTGCGCGCGGTGACGATCTCGCGGGAAACGGGAGCGGGCGCCGTCACCATCGGCGAGTTGGTCGCCACCACCCTCCAGGAGCGACGAGCGGGCGATCTGAACAAACCGTGGGCCGTCTTCGACCGTAATCTGGTCAAGCGAGTGCTGGCCGAGCACAAACTCCCGGCCGCCATCGAGCGATACATGCGTGAGGATTCCGCGGATCGGATCGAGGACCTTATGGAGGATTTACTGAGCGTGCATCCCTCCGCCCGCATGCTGGCGGAACACGCCTCGCGGACGATCCTCCGGCTCGCGAACCGAGGGAATGTCGTTCTTGTAGGGCGCGGGGGAAACCTCGTCACCGCGCCCCTGAAGCACGTCTTCCACGTCCGTCTGATCGCACCGCTGGACCTCCGCATCCGGCACGTCGGCGATTATTACCGCCTCGACCGGAAGAAGGCCGCGGAGTTCGTTCGGAGGAACGATCTCGCGCGGGCGCGTTACATCCGCCGGCACTTCAAGGCGCGCATTCAGGACCCCCTGCAATACCACATCACGATCAACACCGGCGCGATGGATTACTCCGCCGCCGCGCGGTTAATTGTCGAGGGTGTCTCCGGGATCCGCGACGATTGACGCGGCTCCGTCGCGGGATCAGTGGTGATGCCCGCCCGCGCCGTGGACGTGCCCGTGCGAAATTTCGTCGGGATCGGCGTCGCGGACTTCGCGCACCGTTACATCGAAGTGCAACGTCAGGCCGGCAAGGGGATGGTTCGCATCAATTGTCACCTCGTCGCCTTCGATCTTCGTCACGACGACGATCTGGCCGCCCTCGGCCTCGAGCTGGGAGCCTTCGGCGAGTTCATCGATGGCCTCGATCTGCGAGGCGGGAATGACCGCGATATTCTTGGGATCGGAAAAGCCATAGGCCTCGCCGGGTTCCACGACGACCTTGAGCGACTCGCCGGCGCGCTTGCCTTCGAGCGCCTTTTCGAGACCGGGAACGATCTGGCCCGCCCCGTGGACGTAGCCAAGCGGTTCGCCGCCGCGCGAGGAGTCGATGACTTCCTGGTCGTCGTCGGTGAGCGTGTAATCGATGAAAACAACTTTGCCGGAGGTGATTTGCATTCCCGAGGTTCTAGACGGAAAACGCGAAATGCACAGAAATGAGTTTCGTCCGACCCCTGCCGATGAAAAGCTGACGCCGATGTCCGATCCGGAACCCAGCCTCAGCCAGCTCAAAAGCCGCGCGCAACTGATCAAGCCCTCGATCCGCCTCGGCAAGGCCGGGCTGACGCCGGAATTTTTGGCGGAATTCACGGCGACGTTGCAGCACACGCCGCTCGTGAAATTGAAGTTCGAGCACTTCAAGGACGAGCGGAAGGCGATGACCAAACAAATCGCCGAGCAGACGGGCAGCCGCGTCATTCAGCAGGTCGGCCATACGGCGGTGTTTTACCGCGCCGCCGCGCCGCCCGCATCCGACGAAGTCTGATTCCGCCCGCGCGCGGAAAGATGCTCCGACTACAGTCCCGCGGACCAAATAATGGCGGCGGAAATCATTCCGGATAGGTTTGTTTCAGCACGCCGAGCAGCGTGCGGTCGGGCGCCCAGCGGATGTCCGCAATGCGCCATTCCCCGGCGTCATTCCGGGCGAGCGCGTAAACGATTTTCTTGCTCTCGGAGTAGTTCGTGAAGGTCACCAGCACCGTGGCCTGGGAGCCTTTGATCTTTGCGGGATGGATCTCGAGATTCTTCGGTTCGTAATCCTGCGCGTCGTAGATTGGGCTGCCGTCGATCGCGCCGACTTCTCCCTTTGATGCCTGGTTGTCCTTCCAAATAAGGTCCGCGAGTGGCTTCGTAAAACACTTGTCGAGCGCCTTGCGCGTCTTGCTCGCAAAGAACGGGCTCGCGTCGTCCGGCAGCTTGTAAAGCCCGGCGACAAGCGCCTTGGGCGCGACCGAATCTTCGTCGGTGGTGGCACGAGCTGCGCCAATCGCCAGCAGCGCGCCGGCGAGCATTCCAGTCATGAATCGAAGCGGGCGAGGGAGGATGCGCATCGTTTTACGGATGGTGGCGGGGGATTATCCTTCGAGCGTCGCCGTGAGAGTGATCTCGGCGTTGAGCACCTTCGAGACCGGGCAATTCGCCTTCGCCTCCGCGGCAAGCTCCGTGAATTTTTCCTGGTCGAGACCAGGCACGACGCCCGCGAGTTCAAGGTGGATCGCAGTGATCGCGAGTTTTTCCTGATCGAGCGTGAGCGTGGCCTTCGTTTCGAGCCTGTCGGCAGTGAAGCCCGCGTTGCCGAGGAAGAGCGAGAGCGCCATCGTGAAACATCCCGCGTGCGCCGCAGCGATCAATTCCTCGGGATTCGTCTCGCCGCCATCGCCGAAGCGCGAACGAAACGAATACGGCTGCTCCGTGAAAACTCCGCTCTGCATGGTGAGAGCGCCCTTGCCTTCCTGAAGTGACCCCTGCCAGACGGCGGATGCGGTGCGTTTCATAGGCGTTGATCGTTGCGCGTTTCGCCCACGGGCGCAATCCCGATGGCGGCGCGTTACTTCTTCTCCGACTTGCGATTTTGGAAGCGGGACAATGTCGATCTCGCAGCCATGTCGGCGCGGCGACGCTCCGCGAATTGATCGGCGCGGGTGGTGGCCCCGGGCTTCGGATCGGACTTTTTGACCTTTTTCGGACGGTGCGGCATGTCGTCAGTCTCGCACGACGCGCCGCGGACGGCTACCGTGATTCGTGATGAGCAAGCCGACCTGCCCGATGTGTGAGATGGATGATGTTTTGGAGTTGCCCGAGCGCTGGGAATGCGTGACCTGCGGCCACGAGTGGGCGCGGGAACCCGAGCCCGAGGCGGCGCGCGTGGTCAAGGACGCCCACGGCAACGTGCTCGCCGACGGCGATTGCGTCATCCTCATCAAGGATCTGCCGTTGAAAGGCTCCTCGCAGTCGCTCAAGGGCGGCACGAAGTCGCGGCCGATCCGGCTCGTCGAGGGCGACCACGAAATTTCGTGCAAGATCGACGGCGTCTCCATCGGCCTGAAGGCCTGTTTCGTGAAAAAGGCCTGAGTTCGGCGGATTTCGCAACCGGAAGGCGGCCGGCGAAAGATTTCTGAAAGATTGGCGCGGAGGGTTCCGTATTCCCTCCATGAAGCTATTCCGCTCGAAAACCCCGCCTCTTCACGCCGCCATCCTGTGCGCCCTCCTTGGCCTGGCCGCCGCCCGCGCCGAGGAGCCTCCCCCACAGGGGCTCGAAACCCTCGATCCCACCACCGGCGCGAAGCATTTCCTGCCGCTCAAATCGACGTCCGTCCGCATTCACGTGACCGGTGGCGTGGCGGAGTCCGAGGTCGTGCAGACGTTCACCAACGACACCGCGTCGGCCATCGAGGCCATCTACCTCTTTCCGCTCCCGACCAGCGCCACGGTCACGGACATGGAGCTGCGCTACGCCGATCGGGTGATTCGCAGCGTCGTGAAGGAAAAGGAAGCCGCGCGCGCGACCTACGAGCAGGCAAAGGCCGACGGCAAGAAGGCGGCGCTCGTCGAGCAGCAACGTCCGAACATGTTCACGACCGCCGTCACGAACTTCCTGCCCGGCGAAACGGTCGAAGTGCGCTTCCGCTGCATTCATCCGCTGGACTTCGACGCCGGTGCCTACGTCCTGAATTTTCCAATGACGGTTGGGCCGCGCTACGTGCCCGCGAGCGTGTCCGCGGCGGAAGCCGGGCGCATCACCGCGCCGATCCTGCCGCCGACGGTCGATCCGGTCCATCGCCTCGACCTCGCGGTGGACATTCAGGGCCTTCCGCTCAGCGAGATCACGTCCGCGACCCACGCAATCAACGTTGCGAAGGTGGACGCCGACGTCACGCGGGTCACGTTGAAGTCGGGCGCGACGATTCCGAACTGCGACTTCGGCCTGCGACTTCGGTTGACGGCTGGTGACGCGCCCGTGGTCACGACGCTGGAATCCGAAAATGCCGGCGCGCATTACGCGATGATCAATGTCTTCCCGCCGCTCCAGGCGAAGCTGCTCGACGCGAAGCCAATGCCGCGCGACGTCCTCTTCCTCATCGACACCAGCGGCTCCATGAGCGGCGACTCCATCGGCCAGGCCCGCGCCGGCCTGTTGAAATGCCTCGGCATGCTGCGGCCGGAGGATCACTTCGCCATCACGCGGTTCTCGGACACCTTCTCGTCCTTCGCGCCGGAGCCCCGTCCGGCCGATGGCGCCACGCTCGAGGCTGCACGCGGCTTCGTGGAGAATCTCGTCGCCGACGGCGGCACCGAGATGCAGCCCGCGCTCGATAGCGTGCTCGATCTGCCGGCGCGGGAAGGCGCCATGCGGCTCGTCGTCTTTCTCACCGACGGCGACGTCGGCAACGAGGAGAGCCTGCTGCGTCTCATCGACGCGAAGCTCGGCAAGACGCGCCTCTTCACGTTCGCGATCGGCAGCGCCCCGAACGAATACCTCATCCGCGAAATGGCCAAACTCGGCCGCGGCGAGGCCCGCACGATCCAGAGCCACGAGGATATCGAGCGCGTGATGCAGGATTTCTTCCGCACGCTCGACACGCCCGTGCTCACCGACGCCGAACTCGTCTGGAAGGACGCCCACGGCCTCACGGTGAGCGGCGTGGAATCCTACCCCGCGCGCCTGCCCGACCTCTTTCGTGACCGCCCCGTGCGCGTCTTCGCCAAGCTGCCCGCCGACTTTCGAGGCGAAGTCACCGTGCGTGCCAGCGCCCTCGGCCATCGCTTCGAAGAAACCGTGGCGCTCGACACGCAGCAGCCGACGAAATCCTCCGCGCTGGAAAAACTCTTCGGCCGCGCCCGCGTGGACGACCTCATGGTCCGGTGGATGATGGCGAAGGACGACGCCGGCCGCGAAAGCGTGCGCAAGGATGTCGTCGCCACCGCCCTCGAGCACCAGCTCATCACGCAATTCACCTCCCGCGTCGCCGTGGAGGAAAAAATTTCGCGCAATCCGGCGGACAAGCTGCTTTCCGGCAAGGTTCCCCTGCCCTTGCCGCGCGGCTGGGATCCCTCGCAATTCGTCGCCACCGCCACGAACGATCCCTCCCGGTTGCTCCTGGCTGCC
>Ga0157375_10003019_pt1 | contig 14612 bp, 10 predicted proteins | sample M35metaG_FD_115311 | JGI IMG/M metagenome (GOLD analysis project Ga0157375, IMG submission 115311) | Miscanthus rhizosphere microbial communities from Kellogg Biological Station, Michigan, USA - M3-5 metaG | ecosystem: Host-associated > Plants > Roots > Rhizosphere > Soil | place: USA: Michigan...
CCCCTCGAGGACAAGGGAATGATCGTCGACCGCCAGAATCCGAATCGAACTGCCCTCGGCGCTCATGACTTTGTCTTTGTCTCTCTCACATCGGTTTCTTTGAAATCCGTCCCTTTCCCAGAGAGCTTCTCAAACAACCAGGAACGGTGGCGAGCGGGGTTTGCGTATGCAGTAGAGGCAGGAATGCTCAGCTCCACTTCCGTACCAGAATCGAGCTTACTCCAGACAGCCAGCTTACCGCCCACAAGTTTGGCGCGCTCGCGCATGCCGTGCAAGCCATAGTGTCCGGCGAGCCCGTCTCCGCTAAGAAGCTTCGGATCAATACCCTTTCCGTCATCCCGGACCCGCAATCGAAGCCACCGTTCGCCATATAGGATTTCCACTTCGATTCGCTGCGCCCGCGCGTGCCGGAAAGCATTGCGCAAAGCTTCGCCCGCAATCCGATAGACTTCGTCCCGCAGGATAGGATGGAGGGTCCGCGGCGTGCCTTCCACCTCCATCTCAAAGACGGCAGAATTCTGGTTGGTGCGTTCAGTCCGGAGCTCTTCTCCGAGAGTCCTTACCGCCGAGGCGAGGTCATTGGTCTCGACGGTGGATGCACGCAACCCCTGTACAGCGTCCCGGCCCTCGGCGATCGCTTGATCCGCCCGATCAATCGCGGTCTCAAGTGTTTTCCTGGCCTCCGCCGGACGCCCCGGGAGCAGGTCGATGCCAGTTTGAAAATGGAGCATCAGTCCCTGAAAGCTCTGCAGCAGGGTATCGTGCAGATCTCGCGCGATGCGGGTTCGCTCGTTGACGCGTGCTTCCAGCCCTATCGCGAACTGATGCCGTAATTGCTGAACACGCAGTCGATAGATCCCATAGAGCATTACCAGAAATGCGGTCATGCACGACACACGAAACCAAGTGGTCTGGTAGTAGGCCGGAGCAATGGAGAAATCCAGGAACGTGCCGGCCTCGTTCCACACTCCGCTGTTGTTGCAGGCCATCACTCGGAAGCGATAATTGCGGGGAGGAAGATTGTTATAGAACGCTTGCCGGCGATTGCCGGCGTCCTGCCAATCGCGATCCATGCCTTCCAGCTTGTAACGAAAGAGTACCTTCTCCGGCGCGACGAGGCTCAGCGCTGTGTAATCAATCGTAAGATCGCGCACCTGAGGCTGCAGCCTCGGGTGCGAGGACGACGGATCGCCGGACAAGTTCTGCCAGTAGGTCTTCCGGTCGGCGACGATTTGCTCAATGTGTACTGGTGGTGGAATCTTGTTGAAGGTAAGGTGATGCGGATCGATGACGCTGACGCCGTCCCAAGGCAGGAACCAGATTTTTCCGTCCGCCGACTTTGTGATGAGCGGCGAGTATCCGCCAGCCGCGGAGTGGGTCCGCACACCGTCGTATGAATCGAATAACTTGGTGCTTACGAGTCTGCTCGGATCGGTGACCCAAGCATCCAATTCAGCTTGGGTGATCCGCACTAAGCCACACGCCAAGTAGAGCCACATGGAGTGGTCGTTATCTTCGATCGTAGCGACGACCTGGTCGCACGGCAATCCGTTTGTGCTTGTAAGAGTGGTTACATGGCCGTCTTTAATGCGACTCAGTCCAGTTGCAGTAGCGGCCCAGAGTGCTCCTCGAGTTCCGAAACGAAGATCACTGACTCGCCCTTGGCCAAGGCCGTTCTCGGCGGAGTATAACGCTCGTATGACGCCGTCTGCGAAATAGGCCACACCACCTTTTTGAAAGCCTAGCCAGAGCCCATGCTGCGAAGGATCGGCAACGAGGACTTGGGCAAAATCTCTATGTCCGAGTCCAGCCCAGGGGATCTGCTGTAACACGCGTCCTCCGTGCACGTGAATCAGCCCGGACTGCTGACTAGCCAACCATAAGTGTCCAGACGGGACTTCCGTTATCGAGCGCACAGTCTCGCCCGGAAACCCGCGTATCGGAATGAACCGGTCGTCTTGTAAATATCCAAGGTCGCCACTATTCTCCAAGCTGGTAGTTACCCAAATCCGTCCACCGCTATCCTGGAACAGCGAGACCGGTGGCCTTCCATTCAGTTTCCCGTCAGATTTCTTTGTTCCTCCGCGACTGCCGAACAGGGAGATTTGTCCGCTCTTCGACTGGTTCAACGCGCTGTGAGTTCCAATCCAAACGCTACCGTCCTTCGACGCGAGAACCGACAAAGCAGTAGCACTCGATAAGCCCTGTTTCGTAGAAATGGTGGGAATGGCGTACGCGCGAAAGCGATCGACGCCGTCGAAGGTTGCAACCCAAATACTTCCCTCTCGGTCTTCTAAAAAGCGTGTGACGTATTCGCCGGAGAGGCCATCTGGAAGGGAAAAAACATCCATTTTCTCCTGCTCGCGAATGTGTACTAGGCCATGCTCGGCCGTGCCAACCCAAATGCCGCCGTCATGGTCGCGGAACATTCGTGTAACCTGCCAGTGATACACCGAACCTGATGACGGATATGGCTCAACGCGACCATCGACGAGTCGCCGTATTCCAGCGTAACTGCTGAACAAGAGCTGCCCTTGCGCATCCTCAAGGAAGCTTGTGACTCCGAATGGGTCCTCCGGAATTGAAAAGAATTGTGGACTGCCAGGTTTCCATCGCAATAAACCATTCCGTAAGCCGAGCCAGAGCGTTCCCTTGCTATCTTCGTAGAGCGCCATCACGCCAGTTCCAAACTTGTCGCTCTCGTGCTCACAACGTACGACTCCGCTGCGAATGTAGCAAACTCCGCCGCCAGACTCTGCGTAAATGCCAATCCACACTGTGCCGTCGTGGGTTTCGAGAATGGACGTCACGCTCTGGCCAGCCAGTTCCGGAATTGTTCTGAGTTTGCCGTCTTTCCAACTGGCCAGCCCGCTGAACGTGCCGATCCAAAGAGTTCCGTCGCGGGCAGCAAGAAGGATAGTGATTAGGCTACCCGGCAACTGTTGACCAGCAGGAGGCTGCCACTGCACAGGGCGAACTCCGTCGAAACGCAGCAAGCCTGACTCAGTACCCAACCACAGATACCCATCCGGAGTTTGCGCAAGTGATGTGATTACTCCCTTGGTAAATCCGTCGCGAACCTTCCACGAAGCGTGCGCGTACTGACTGATGTTCAGCGTGGGATCTAGCGCGAACGTAGAACGGCACGCCAGCAACATGCCAGCCAGCACAATGCGCAGGGCGAGAAATCGCTGTACTCTTCTGCTCACGATCCCCACGGTGCCCTACATGTTATCCCATTCGCTGGCAGCAGGACCCGATGGTTGTTTCTCTTTCGAGTCATATTCCTCCCCCCTTTTGGGGGGATCATTTGATCACTCGTCTGAGGGTTGACCCGGCTGCAAAATCAGGAGTAGCGTTCAAAGAATCTACCTCGGACATGAGAGTGTGCATTGTATGGGCCGAGCTTCGGTCGTCGCCGTGGTCTTGCTGATTTTGTCTACGCCTGGAGTTCGCGCCCAATCCGTAAATGCTTCGCTCACAGGTCGGATAACTGATCCTTCGAAAGCACTCGTCGTTGATGCCAAAATCGCAGCGATCAGGATCGACTCGAACGCCCGCTACGACACCACTACCAATGGTTCGGGCCAGTATTTTCTAACGAACCTTCCTCCCAGCAACTACCGCCTTGAAGTAGAAAAGGGCGGCTTCGTGAAGTTAATCAAGCCAGGCATAACCCTTCACGTCCAGGACGCGCTTCAAATCGATTTCGAGATGAAGGTTGGTTCAACGTCGGACAGCATTACTGTCGAAGCGGGGGCACCGCTACTCAACACATCTGATGCAACTGTGAATACTCTGATCGACAACCGTTTCGTCGAAAATATGCCGTTGAACGGACGGAGCTTCAGTTCGCTGCTCGATCTAACGCCCGGTGTCGTGCTAACGTCGTCCAATTTTTATGATCAGGGACAGTTCAGCGTAAATGGGCAGCGCCCAGACGCGAATTACTTCATGGTGGATGGCGTGAGCGCAAATTTCGGAACGCCTGCATCCAGCTTTGGCCAGGGTGGCACGGGTCAGCTTCCAGCAACCAGTGCCTTCGGAGGCATGAGCAACTTGGTTTCGCTCGATGCGTTGCAGGAGTTTCGCGTCCAGACTTCGACCTTCGCGCCGGAATTTGGGCGTACTCCCGGCGCGCAGGTTTCCGTCCTGACAAAATCCGGCACAAACACGATTCACGGTACGGCATTCGAATACCTCCGCAATGACGTGCTTGATGCGAATAACTGGTTTGCCGATCAAAAAGGTCTGAAAAAGCCCGCCCTCAGACAGAACGACTTCGGCGGCGTCCTCGGTGGCCCGATAAAGAGGGACAAGTTGTTCTTTTTCGGCGCATACGAAGGATTGCGGGTGCGGCAGCCGCAAATCGCAAATACCTACGTCCCATCATTGGCCATCCGCCAGAATGCTCCCGCCGCCGTCCAGCCGTTACTGAACGCATTCCCCATGCCGAATGGTGCAGATCTCGGCAACGGAACCGCCGCATTCACCGAGGGCTATTCCGATCCCTCGACACTGGATGCTTACAGCGTCCGCATCGATTACCTATTGTCGCGACGTTTGGTTTTGTTTGGAAGGTACAGCAATGCGCCATCAAGCCTGGTTCAACGAGCTGGCGGCACTGATCTCATGCGGGCGTACAGCGACCTCCTGCACACCAAAGATCGCACGGAGACCCTGACGGTAGGCGCGAACGCAACGATCACGCCACAAGCTGCCAATGAGTTTCACTTCAATTACAGCCTTAATCGAGATCACAGCTTTGTGACGCTGGACAACTTTGGCGGAGCCGTGCCCCCGTCAAGCTCGATTCTATTCCCATCGCCTCAATCGCTGAGCAACTCGTCCTTCGCTTTCTTTGGCGACTTTAATCCTTTCGGACTCAGTTTTCAGGTAGGCAAGCTCGCAAACAACGTGCAACATCAGTTCAATGTCACGGACAATGTGTCGTGGATACTAGGCGCCCATCAACTGAAAGTCGGTATTGACTATCGGCGGCTGAACCCCGAAGAAGCATCTAGCACCTATCAGCTTCTCTACATTTTTGGGTCTTTGGCAAATGTTGTCGCCAACTCGGCACTCGAATCAGCAGCTATATCCAGAACACCCGATGTACAAATGGTCACGTCCGACTGGAGTTTCTTCGCTCAAGATACATGGAAAGCAACGAGAAACTTGACAGTCACCTATGGACTGCGCTGGGAGTACAACACCCCTCCGTCCTCTCCTACCGGAACACCACCGTTTACTGTTACGCAGGTTACTGATCTTAAGACCACGACGCTCGCACCTCGAGGAACACCTCTGTGGCATCCGCAGAAGTACGACTTCGCGCCGCGGCTCGGTTTGGCCTGGCAGGCACACTCGAACCTGGTCTTAAGGGCCGGAGCTGGCATTTTCTACGATCTCGGATATGCGGATATAACCAATACCTTAATCGCCTTCCCTTATGTTCAGGAAAACCTGATCTTCGGAAACTCGTTCCCCCTCAGCTCCGGCACTGCCGCGCCCCCACCTTTCACTACCACCCTTCCTGCGGGAGCAATGTCTGTGATCGATCCGAACCACGTGCTGCCGAGGACATATGAATGGAATGCGGCGGTCGAGCACAGCATGGGGAAGGCGGACGTTCTAACGCTCACATATGTTGGGGCGGCGGGACGGAAGCTAATGAGAAAGGACATCTACATCGCACCTAATCCAAATTTCACGAGTGAGTTTGACGTGCTGAGCAACGCCGGAACCTCCAGCTACAACGCGCTTCAAGCGGAATATTGGCATCGCGTATCACACGGTCTGCAAACGCTCCTCTCCTACACGTGGGGGCACTCGATCGACGACGTTTCATCCGATACGAATTTCCAAAATGTACCTTTGGGCAACTCGTCCACCTCCACTGATCGTGGCCCGTCCGACTACGACATCCGGCACACGTTTTCTGGCGTTGTCTCCTACGACATCCCAAGTCCCAGTAGTGCGGTACTAAAGCAGTTCTTCGGAAGTTGGTCAACAGACTCGATCATTTATTCTCGCGGTGCTCCTCCAGTGAATGTGGTCACGGGCCAGAATCCGTTTCCGGCCAGCGTGTTGTCCGGCGCGAACAGCGTGCAGCGACCAGACGTTGTGTCCGGCGTGCCCTTCTATCTCAACCAGGCAAACGCACCCGGAGGCAAGTTTATCAACGCGGCTGCCTTCACCACGCCTGTGCCAGCCACGGCGCAGGGCGATCTTGGACGCAATGCCCTGCGCGGATTCGGCGCCACACAATGGGATATCACTCTGCGCCGCCAGTTCCATTTCACAGAACGGATTTCCCTTCAGGCGAAAGCCGATTTCTTCAACATCTTGAATCATCCGAATTTCGGCAGCCCGATCAACTACCTGAGCTCACCCCAATTCGGTCAAGCCACGATGATGCTAAACAACTATCTGGGCAGCGGCGGCCAGAGCGGCGGTCTGAATCCGCTGTATCAAATCGGCGGACCGCGCTCGATCCAACTGGCGCTTAAGTTGCAATTTTAGAACGCACACTTTGTAATACCGCTCACCCGCTCACCAGCCGATTGAAATGTGGGCAGGAGGCATAAGCCTGCCTGCCCAGCCCGGTTGATTCAGTACTTCTCTAGTCCTGTTCAAATTCAAAATCGGGCGCGGCCAGTAGACCAGAACCATCAAAACCACTGGCGCCTGCGCCCATGACAACGTCATCTGCTTCGCCGATAAAAGCGAGTTCGGGAGCTTCATACTTTGTCTGCATTCGATTTACCTCCTTTCACTGCAATCGGTTGTTTAGACATATTGCAGAATTTGCCACCAATCCGATTCTCTGCTCGATTACGCAGCCAGAATTCGAGCAAAATTATGTGCTGCAACTGGGCTTCGTTGCAGTCAAGGCCGTGAAAATGTCGCTCGAGCCGCGGAAGAAGGCTAGCCCGGTCCACAAACCCACGCTCAACTAACTGAAGGTCCCCCGCCTTGATGAGAAGAAGAGTTAGCGGCCGGAGAGCTTCCTGGAAGGGAAAGTTGAATAATGCTTTGGACCGCCGCCTCTGCAACTTGAGTGCCCACAGATCTGATAGCGCGCAGCGCATTAATCTCCGTGGCTCGCCTGGGCGACAGAGAAGATCCACAGGTACAGTCATCAGAAACTCGACTACGGCCGATGGGCGAATGGGTGGGTATAGTCCAGGTGTTGCCAAAGCTCCGGTGCCTGCAATATGCGGAGTTCCAACATCATTGATAAAGGACGAAAATACTTTCGTCGTTCGGGCGGAGCCTGCATCCAAGCGTCCGAGAAGAAGTTTCCGGCTTCGGAAAGACCCAATCGATAAATGAAACCGGGATCCAGGGAGGTCTCGGTGCTCCGTAGCGCGTACGATCCATCGGTTGCTCCGTAAATGGCGCATGGCGTGAACCTTGCTGGAAGAGCAGCCCGAACCGCCTGCCACAGGACTCGATAAATCGGAAGCCGAAGTATTTTGCTCCACGCGAGAGCTTCCTTACACGCCCGCGCAAACCGAAAGCGGCGCAAGGAGCCGGTGACCTGAAGGCTGTCGTCAAACCAGTTTCCCATCATCAAGTCTCCATTCATTCCGGTCAGGAGCACCTCCGCGCCGAGCCGGCTGGCGGCTGACGCAACCGACTTGCGTAACGGCTGAAGAATCTCCGGAAATGCATTGCCAACTTGTGTTTCGGAGATAACGGGCACCTCGTGGGTCGAAATGTGAACGCCCTCGATCCCGCAGAACGATTCCATCTCGCGGATGAACGGTTCGTCCAGCGAGTCACGCCAAACGTAGCTAAGGCTTGTGAGAGACTTTGCAGGAACGGCACAGCTTCGGATCAGATGGTTCGCCATCGAAACGACCGACGAAGAATCGAAACCGCCGCTCAGTTCAGCGAGTACAGGAGCTTCTGTTTGCAAGCGAACGGACACAGCCTCACGAAATAATGCGCGAAGATGCTCTTCATATCGATGCTGGTTTCGGTAATGAACTTCATCGCGGATCGGTAAATTCCAGAAGCGACTGATCTTCGTTCCGGTGGAAGACACACACACTGCATGGCCGGCGGGAACGGAACAAATCCCCCTGTAAGGAGTGCGGTTCGGGCATCCTCCATACAATAAAAATGCGCCGATATACTGCTCATCGAGTTCGGAGATTCCGGTTGCGTCAACTACAGACTGCAAGTGGCTCGACCAAAAGACACGTCCTCGCTGCACCGAGTAGTACAGTGGACGCACGCCTGCGAAGTCGCTTGCCAGGACGGTGGCGCCGTTGGCCTGATCTTGTATGACGATGCTCCAGTCGCCTAACAAATGGACAAAGCCATGGGTTCCCCATCGTTCGTAGGTGGCTAGCGCTATCGCCGCGTTGCTATTGTCGTCGCGCAATAAGTCCGCAAGTAATAGAAGCAAGTCGGTGCGATTGTCGAGCCGGCCGTCCCAATGGAGGACACAGCTTTTCTCCACTCGGTCGTTCCATGTGTCCCGCGCGTTCAGTTCGGTTTCTGTATTCATTAGGTGTCCCTACCTAAAATTTACGCAGTCAGCAGCGATCGCAGCCGTTTCTGATACGCTGCAGAGCCATAAACGACTTGGCCGTTTACCTCGACCCAGGCATGAGAGAAGAACGGAGAGGGGCGATAGCCAATCGCGAGCCGCGCATCAATGCCGTACTTTCTGAGCAAACGGACGGTACATACTGATCGCTGTAAGCACAGCACTGGCTTGTAATAGAAGCAGGTTGCGAGAAGCGTCGCGTCGCAAATTGCCCGTTGCAGTTCCTCTTTGCGCGGCTTATGAGAAACACGTTGCTGACGCAAGCGCCGGAAAATACATCCAACGCCACAGAACGAGGCGATAACGTCATAGCGTGTGATCTCGCAAAGGGCTCTGAACACAAGGGAGGCGTATCTTGCCGTTTTCATGATTCCGCCTCTCGATGGATAAGAGTATGACGCTCCAACTCGGCCAGAAAGCGGACTACGTGTTCACGGGCTGTGGCCCGAGGAATTTGATATGCGTCGGTGATTTCGTCGGCAATCGCTTCCAATGAAAGTTGTTCCTCGACCCCGCGCCAGATACGTGCACCTGTCCGGTTGGACGCGTACAAGCGCCCGTTGCCAATGTGTAAGATCACAATTCCACTGTCGTGAATGGAAGCCGCGACTTCGGGATTCACGGTAAGACTGAAATCTCTGATTCGGTTCGTCATACTCTGTTGTTTTCTCCTTGTGAAGTCCTCTAGCATCTGGGCTGATAGTGCAACAGAGTTGGTTCGCGGGAAAAGCCCATATAGAGTGATTTTGCGCACTATATCGTGACTGTGGACGCCTCTTTTGGTAACAGGAGACTTTATATTTCAGCTCAGATTCAGCAGAAAGGTCGAAGAGTTAGTTCCCGGGAAGGTTTTCGCGACCAGGCCCGAACCCTCTATGGCTTCCGATCTCGAATGTCAATGCGCTTCCATCCGAATCGTCGCGCATCGACCGAGAAAGCGCCAGGTCCGATCAGCGCCAACGCCAGACCCATGCTGCCCAGCAGAATGGTCACGTAGAAATCTCCAGGTCTCGAGAACATTTCCCAGAGTTCAATAGCCGCCGCGAGGACGCCTGCAATAGGGGTCCAAAGGCCCACAAACAGAAATAGCCCTAGAGCGATTTCGAACAACTCGACTATCACGGGCTTGATAGATGTGCCGCCGCGCTGGGCTAGAACGGGGTGGCAAATCAGCCCAAGGCCGGCAATGACACGCATGAACAAGAGGCCGACACCCGGCCATCCTCGAGCAAAAGTTGAAAATAATCTACGCAAGGATCTCGATTCGCCCTGTATCAGAGCGTAAAGGAATATGCAGATTGGGGAAAACCCAGAAAGAGTTTGGAAGTGACTCTTTCGAGTATTAGGGGCCGATGATTCCGCGTTTTAGGCCGATCATTGCCGCATGAGTTCGATCATTGGCGCTCAATTTGGAGAGGATGTTTTTGACTCTGCCTTTCACGGTTTCTTCGGTGATCGAGAGTTGAGCCGCAATCTGTTTGTTGGAGTTGCCCTTGGCGATTAGTCTCAAGACTTGCACTTCGCCCGGCGTTAAGGGGTCATCAGTAGCATGCTCGGCGAGTTCGTAAGAAGCTTCGGGCGATAGCGCCTTCTTCCCGGAATGCACGGCGCGGATGGTTTCCAGAAGATCCTTGTGTAACAGATTTTTTAGCAAATATGCGCGGGCTCCCGCCTTAAAAGCGCGCAAGACCTGGACATCTCCTGTGTACGTGGTCAGCACGATGAACCTGGCATCGGGGAACTCACCCCGAATCGTAGTTATCGCATCGATCCCGTTCATTTCGGGCATTTGCAAGTCCATAAGGGTCACATCCGGAGTGTGTGCTCGAAATTGATGGATGGCCTCACATCCATTCGATGCCTGTGCGACCAGACACATGTCCTCTTGGTCAGCCAGGATGCTCGCGATGCCTTGGCGCAGAAGAGGATGGTCATCCACCAACAATATTCGAATCGCGTTATGATCTGCACTCATCACTTCGCCGTTCCTCGAGTATAACGACCGGCTACAATCTGAATTCAACGCCGGCCATCGTGGAATTGATGATACTGGCAGCAATATTTTACGATGACTTCGATTTGGCTATTCGAAAGAACCGGAACCACCTTGGAGCGTCGGATACCTCATAAGCAGAGGAGGAAGGAAGAGTCAGCTGAACTTCAGCACCGGAATCGAGGCTGCTCCACACCTCCAGATTTGCGCCTATGACTTTCGCCCGTTCACGCATGCCATATAGGCCGAAATGCCCTGCGCCCCGACCACTGACGTCGGTCCCGATACCTTTCCCATCATCACGAATTCGTACCTGGAATTCGTCCTTGCCATATCGAATTTCTACTTCGATTCGTTTTGCTTGCGCATGCCGAAAAGCATTCCGAAGGGCTTCAGCTGAAATTCGGTAAACCTCGTCGCGTGTAGTGGGGAGTATCCCTCGCGCCTCTCCTTCAACGGCAACATCGATGACAGGAAGTTGTGGGTTGGTGCCTCCGGCGAGGAGCTCTTCCCCTAAAGTTCTGAGCGCTAGCGCGAGATCGTTTGTCACTAGTAGCGAGGAGCGCAAACCCTGTATAGCATCCCTGCCTTCAGCGATCGCTTGACTGGCTTGATTGATTGCAATATCAAGTCTCTTCTTTGCGTCATCAGGGCGGGTTGGCAGCAGATTCGACGCAGCTTGAAAGCGAAGCAGCAATCCTTGAAAACTCTGCAATAGTGTATCGTGAAGCTCGCGTGCGATCCGGAATCGCTCACTAACGGATGCTTCAAGCCCGATTGCGAACTGTTGATGCAGTTGCCGAAGTCGGAATTGATACAAAGCCCACAGCAACATTAGAAAGGCCACTCCGCACAATGCACGGAACCAGTTTGTTTGGTAATACGCCGGGGCGATGGAGAAATCCAGGAGTGCGCCGGCCTCGTTCCAAACGCCGTCGTTGTTGCAGGCGATCACGTGAAACCGATACGTTCGTGGGCGAAGATCCGTATAAAAAGCTTGCCGCCGGGTCCCCGCTTCCTGCCAGTCCATATCGCGGCCTTCCAACCTGTACCGAAAGCGGACCTTTTGCGGTACGGCAAGACTCAGCGCGGTATAGTCAATTTCTACATCGCGCGTGCGGGCAGGGAGACGAACGTCGCCCTGCGGCGGATATTTTTTGCGGTCGGCTATGATCTGTTCCATGTACACAGGCGGGGCTATCAAGTTCCGACCCAAATGAGCAGGATCGATCATTTGGAGCACGCCGCCTTGGACAAACCACAATCGGCCATCTGGGGTTCTTGCCGCTTGCTTCTCGAAGGGAGCGGCTAGGCCAGGACGTAAACCATCGAAAACGTCGAAGACCTTTGGGTGTAACATCACATCGGGCTGTGCCCACCAATGTTGCAGTTCGTTTTTTGGGATCTCCACCAGCCCGCATGCCATGTACAGCCATAGCGTACCTTGGTCGTCCTCCACGGCTGCATTTATGCTTTCGCAGGGAAGTCCGTTCCGAGTGTTGAGCGTCCGTCTCTTTCCGTTCGACCAACCGATAAGTCCAAAGGCCGCCGCTCCCAATACCGAACCATCTGAACTCAGAAGCATCTGGATCACTCGAGAATCGGGTGTGTGCTGGAATCGGAACGTTTCTGTTCTCCCTTGCTGATATCGAGCTAGATCGCCGTTGAGAAGTCCAAGCCAAATGCCGCCTCGATGGTCGGCCACTAGCGAACTGGCTGCTGGGACCTTCGGCGCCGCGAACTCTTCCCGGACTTTGCGATCGTAAATGCGGATGAGCGTCCGGGGAGGTCCGAAGCTCAGGACCCATATATTCCTGTCCGGATCCTCTGTAATCCCAAGGACCGTTCCCACAGGGCTGCCATCCCGCCTGTTGATTCTTGTGAATCTCCGGTCCTCATAGATGTTCAGGGTGTTCTCGATTCCCACCCACCGCTGGCCAGCATGATCTTCGAAGAGCGACGTTACTTGAGTCCCCGGCAAGCCCTTCCCCCTTTGAATCGAAGAGACGTTTCTTCCATCAAGAATGTCAAGGGCGTTACCACCTCCAATCCAAACTGTGCCGTCCCGCGAGGCAAGGACCGAATCGATCAATTGCGCGGTCAGCCGCTCTCGCGTTGAAAAAGTTGTGATTTGCAAATCTCGAAAGCAGTCAATACCCGTGGCTGTCGCAACCCACAGATTGCCTTCACTGTCTTCATCGATTGCATATACCAAGCCGTTTGACAATCCTTCGGAACTGTCAAAGTGATCTACGTCATTGCCATAGATGCGGTAGATGCCGTCGCTGTAAGTTCCAACCCAGATGGCATTTTGGTGGTCTCGAAACAAGCTGGTAACGCCCAGGGTTCTGCCATCCAACTCGGGTACGACAAACGGCTTCCACGCACCCCGCGAAAACTGTTCCAATCCCAAATCGGGGCCGTCGTCGATCATTCCCACCAATAGGGATCCGTCTGGTGTCGGCAGGAGTCTTTCAATGCCCTGCTGCCCCGCACTTGATTTCAGCGCACGCGGGTAGTAGGTCTGAAACGAACCCGGTCTCCAACGGGTAAGACCGGTGTCGCCACCCAGCCAAAGATCTCCCGTCGAGTCGCGAACTAACGCCACATAGCTGAGGTCAGGAATCCCATCTGACTTCCCGTAACACTGCATGGAATCACCCTTGACGTGACAAAGAGGTCCGGTTCCATCTGTTATTCGTGAACGTACGACCCAGATTGTCCCGTCCTCATCCTCAAGGATGGACGAGATAGCTGAACCCGCGGGAGACGAATAGTTGACAAGGTCATGGTTAGTCCGATGACTTAGGCCACGGCTTGTCCCAATCCACAGACCCCAATCCCGCGCAGCCAAAAGAGAGGCGACTTCAGGGGACGGTAACTGCTTCCCGGGTGGGGGCGTCCACGGAACAAAGCGAACTCCATCGAAGCGTACAGGGCCATTTAGACCGCCAAACCAGAGGTAACCATCCGCGGTCTGCGCAATCGCGAAGAACTTGCTATCAAGAAATCCGTCCTGGATTCTCCACACCTTATGCCCGTATTGGGAGATGTGAACGTTGGGATTGACGGCCCAAGCCGGCAGAGCTTCGCATAGGAAGATAAGCCAAATTAGCGTGCATCGCATATTCAACTCTTGGCGATAAAGTGATCGCGCAACATTTGAAGTTCGCTGCGAAAGAAGTTACCACGCTGGAAGGAAGTTTCGCACAATCTTCCCCTCTGTCCATCTGAGCGTTCGAGTGGCTGGAGCGGGCTTATACAAAGTGTCATGACAATTTGATCTACACGAAGGTAGATCCCCTGCTGAAGAGCTTGCCCAGCGACCCACGATTTGCCGCGCTCCTGAAGAAGCTGAACCTGCCGACCTGATTAATCGAAGGGTTGCGTTGAACGACAAAGAGCCCAACTGCGGTCGCAAGGCAAAGGGCTGCCGAGATCGAATGATGTATGACGACTGCGTCCTCGCGGAGCAAGTGATAGGTCCGCGCCGGCACAGGGTGTCAGCAACAGGAACCGGTTGGCCTCGCGCGAGTAGCGAACCTGCAAGAAACATGACGACGAAAATCAGCAATGTCGCATGTATCTCTTCGTTCTAAAGTTCACTTCGCGAAGTCGGTGGAGATAGCCAGTGTGCGCCAGTTGTTCAATTCCTCCGCAAAAGCATCATTCCCTACGAAAGGAACATCCTCCATGAATAGCGAAAAGTATATTGGGCTCGACGTTCATCAAGCAACCATCTCAGTGGCCGTATTGGATTCCACTGGCAAGTTAGTCATGGAATCCATCCTGGAAACAAAAGCCGCGACCATTCTGGAGTTCTTTGCGGGGTTGCGCGGAAATTTATCGGTCACCTTCGAAGAAGGAACTTGGGCCGCGTGGCTGTACGATTTACTGAAGCCGCATGTGGTCAAGCTGGTGGTGTGCAATCCGCGAAAAAATGCTCTGCTCAAAGACGGAAACAAGAGTGATCGCGTATCGACGCCCACAAGTTGGCCGAACTGTTGTACCTGAACAAGCTCAGCTCGGTCTACCATGGCGAGACCGGCGTGC
>Ga0157375_10003020_pt1 | contig 14601 bp, 12 predicted proteins | sample M35metaG_FD_115311 | JGI IMG/M metagenome (GOLD analysis project Ga0157375, IMG submission 115311) | Miscanthus rhizosphere microbial communities from Kellogg Biological Station, Michigan, USA - M3-5 metaG | ecosystem: Host-associated > Plants > Roots > Rhizosphere > Soil | place: USA: Michigan...
CGCCCGTCTCGGGCTGGCTCACCGACCGCCGGGAGACCGTCCAGACGCTGCGGTGGTGCTCCCTCGCCCAGGCCGTGGTCGCGACAGCGCTCGCGTTCGCGGTCGGCCTGCCGCTCGTCTTCGTCCTCGCCTTCGCGCTCGGCGCCTTCGCGAGCGTGACCGGCCCCTCGGTGTTCGCCCTCGTACCGCTCCTGGACGAAGGGGGCGACACCTCGAAGACGAACTCCACCATCGAGATCGCGAAGTACGTGGGCTGGATCTCCGGGCCGCTCGTCGCCGGCCTCGTGGCGCACCAGAGCGGCACCGCCGCGCCGCTCCTGATCGACGCGTGCACGTTCCTCGTCCTCGCCGCCACCACCCTGGGGATGGGCATCCGCCGCATCCCGACCCCGGACGAGACGACCGCCGGGGAGGGCGCTCGAGCAGGGTTCGCGTACGTGGCGAGCGACCGCCTGCTGCTCGTCGTGTTCATCGCGATGGCGGGGATCGTCCTGTTCGCCGCGACCGACAACGTCGCAGAGGTGTTCTTCGCGAGCGACACGCTCAACCAACCCGCGATCGGATACGGGCTCTTGGCCTCCACATGGCTGGCGGGCATGGTGATCGGCGCGCTGCTCGCCAGGCGCGCCGACACCAGACGCGCGCCGATCTGGATCTTCGGCGGCGCGATCATCGGCGGTGGCGCGCTCGTGCTCGGCGCCGCGTCGGCCGCACTGGTCCCCGCTGCCGCGCTCTTCGTCGTGGCCGGCCTCGGCAACGGCATCGAGAACGTTGCGGCACGCACGCTCATCCACGGGCGGGTGCCATCGGCCCTGCACGGACGGGTCTTCGCCGCATATATGGGTCTCGTGAGCAGCACGCAGATCATCGCGACGGCCCTCGGCGGTGCGTTGGTCGTCGGGGTCGGCGGCCAGCAGGCGCTCGTGATCGGCGGCCTCGGGTCGCTTGCGGTCGGCGCCCTCGGGCTGATGGGGCTGGCATTCGTCCAGGCGAGCGCAAGCGCCGCGCCGCCGGTCGTCTTCGTCGAGGACGCCGGCTCGGCGCCGGGGGTCGACGCCGAGCCGGTCGAGGCCAAACAGGTCGACTCCGCGGAGGGATCCCGCTGGTACTAGCGGAGATCCGAGGAGCCAGCCGCTACTCCACGATCTCGATGCCCGCGGCGATCGCGATCTCGCCGGCCGACCGGATCACGTCGTCCCACGGCATACGCACGCCGCGCAGGCGCTCGAGCGACAGGCCGCCGGTGAGCTCGCATCCACGCAGTTCGCTCTTCGAGAACGACGCGCCGGTCCAGTTCACCGCGCGGAGGTCGCAATCCTCGAACACCACCGACGAGAAGCTCGCCTCGAAGAAGTCCGCGTCCTCCAACCGGCATCCTTCGAACCGGACCCGGTCCATGCTGGAGGCACGGAACAGCGCAAGGTCCAAGCGGCAGTCGACGAACACCACGCTGTCGAGCGAGCAGCGAGTGAGGTCGAGCCCCGTCGCGCGCACGCCCTCCACTCGAGACCTCGTGATCCGCACATCGCGCAGACGAGCGTTCGCGAGGCTCCCACCGGCCCACCCGACATCACGCACGACTGCCCGTTCCATCGACGATTCGGAGAGGTCCGCGTCGAGGACACGGCTCTCGGCGATCCGCAGGCCGGTTGCGGTTGCCCCGGAGGCCTCGAGCCCCTCGGCCAGCACCCCATCGAGCTCTTCGTCGACAAGCGACGCCGACGTCCAGCTCGCGAGCTCCTCCGGGATGTCCGGAGGAACGGGATCGGCCGGCTCAGCCATCGGCGCGACCGTACCCGTTCTCGGGCTCACGGAGGCCCTGGCTGCCCCGGATGGCTTGCGGCAGAACACTGCAAGATCATCCTTGACGTCTCTCGAAAGGCGCCGATACCCTATTGCACCTGCAAGACGGGCACATCCCTGCCGATGGAGGCTCAGTGATCCAGACACGCGCTGCCGGTGAGGTCGCGGCCATGGTGCCGTCGCGTCTGTGCTGTCGCAACGCCGCGGGCATGGGGATGCCCGCACGCCACCGCCTGCGGTAGCCGAACACCCGTCCAGCACCACCCGAGGCCGCCGCGCAGGCGGCCTTTCTGTATCTGAAGCCCCGCCCACACACCGAGGATCCGATGGCAGACCGAGACCCGATCCAGCCGATCCACGAGCCGGCGCTCGCCGTCGTCGACGAGGAGTCGACGTGGGTCCAAGACGCGGCCGACCGGTTCGAGAACGCGAACGCCCAGGACCTGCTCGAGTGGGCGATCGAGACGTTCCACCCGCGCCTGGCGATCAGCGCCGCGGGCGGCGTCGACGGCATGGCGCTCCTCGACATGGCATGGCGGATCGACCCAAGCATCCGCGTCTTCACGCTCGACACCGGCCGCCTGCCGCCCGAGACCTACACGTTGTTCGAGGAGGTGCGCGACCGCTACGGCATCGACGTCGAGTTCGAGGTGCCCGACGCGGGCGCCGTCGCGGCGTTCCAGACGGCGAACGGACCGAACGCGATGTACCGCAGCCTCGATCTCCGCACCAACTGCTGCACGATCCGCAAGGTCGAGCCGTTGAAGCGCAAACTCGCGACGCTCGATGCCTGGATCGCCGGGCTCCGTCGCGAACAGTGGGTCAGCCGCCGCAACATCGCGAAGGTCGAGATGGACCGCGAGCACGGCGGCATCGTCAAGCTGAACCCCCTGGCCGACTGGACCCTCGACCGCGTCTGGGACTACGTCCGTGCCAACGAGGTCCCGTACCACGAGCTTTTCGACCACGGCTACACATCGATCGGGTGCTCACCGTGCACCCGAGCGGTGATGCCCGGTGAGTCCGAGCGCGCCGGCCGCTGGTGGTGGGAGCAGGACACCAACAAGGAATGCGGCATCCACTGTTCCGTCCAGCTGCTCGGCTCGAAGTCCGACAGTGAGAAGGCGGCCGAAGGCGCACCACTGAGGGAAGTGCACTCGTGAGCGAGCAACCGAAGCAGGTCTTCGACCGAACGCAGGGGCCGACCGAGGTCCGCGCCGCCGTTCAGACGCAGGTCACCGAGAACGACCACGACCCTTGGGAGGCGATCGAAGAAGCCGAGGGCCCGCTCGCCGTCGGCCGGATGCGCCTGATGGGCGTGTATGACGACCGCCAGCGCAACCGGTTCATGCTCCGCATCCGGATCCCCGGCGGGCAGATCAACGCCGATCAGCTCGACACCGTCGCTGGCGTGATCCGCGACTTCGGCAACGGGTGGGAGGACCACGTCGAGCCCGACCGCTTCGGCGAGATCACGACCCGCCAGGACATCCAGGTGCACTGGGTCGAGTTCACGCAGCTCCCCGAGATCTGGCGGCGCTTCGACGCGGTCGGGATGACCACCGCCCAGGCGTGCGGCGATTCGATGCGGAACCCGACCGCGTGCCCCGCGGACGGCGCCGACCCGCGCGGGTACCTGCCGGTGACGCCGCTGATCGAGGAGTTCCGAACGTTCTCCAAGAACGAGGAGAAGCTGACGGCCTTCCTGCCGCGCAAGTGGAAGGTCGTCGTGACTGGCTGCCCGACCGACTGCGCGGTGGTGAAGCTGCATTGCTTGGCCTTCACGCCGGCTCGCGGCGCCGACGGCTCCCTCGGGTTCAACGTGCATGCCGGCGGTGGCCTGAGTGATTCGCCGCGTATCGCCGACGAGCTCGACCTGTTCGTGCGGCCCGACCAGGTCACCGACACGGTCCGCGCGACGCTGCAGGTCTACCGAGAGTTCGGCGACTTCGACATGAAGGCCGTCAACCGGTTCCGCGTGCTCGTCCACCAGCTCGGACCCGACAAGGTGACCGAGGAGATCCGCGCGCGCGTCGACAGCGAGACGGTCGGCGCCGGCGAGTCGCTGTGGACGGGCGAGCCCGAGGACCACCTCGGCGTGCACGAGGACGCGCGCGGCACGCACTTCGTCGGGCTCTGCATCCCGATGGGGCGCCTGACCGACGACGAATGGTTCGAGGTCGCACGGCTCGCGCGCACCCACGGCGATGGCGGCATCCGTATGTCGCAGCGCCAGAACCTGCTGCTGACCGGCATCCACGACGTCGACGGGCTGTTGGCCGAGGACTTCGTGCAGACCTACAAGCCCGAGCCCGACCCGTTCGAGCGCGCGATCGTCGCGTGCACGAGCGCACCGTTCTGCAAGTTCGCGATCGACGACATGAAGACGAGCGGACGCAACCTCGTCGCACACCTACAGGAGACCCTGCCGGTCGCCGGCCGCGACCGCCTCGACGGGCTCAAGCTCCACATGAGCGGGTGCAAGGCCTCGTGCGCGCAGATCCAAGCCGCGCACATCGGCGTGCGCGCCACGATGACCAAGGACGAGGAGGCCTATCAGCAGGCCCTCGACATCTCGCTCGGCGGCGACCTGGGCCACTCGCGCCTGGGCGCGTGGGTGCGGCTCGAGGAGCCCGTCGACGAGGCCTACGACTCGATCACCGAGGTCCTGCGCGCGGTGTGCGCGGGCGAGCTCTCTCTGGACGATCTCACCCCGGCCGGTGTCGGCCGCTACTTCGAAGGGAACGGACATGCCAACGGAAACGGTTGATACGGCCGACCGACTGAACGGCGGCGCGAAACAGCCGCACGCCGATCCGGCGCGCGACGTTCGCGACGACATCATGGATGCGAACGGCGTGCCCGAGCTGCTCGACAAGATCTGGTTCCACAAGACGGCCAGCGCCGTGATCGACGCGGACCGGTGCGTCGGTTGCGGCGCGTGCATCGCCGCGTGCCCCTCGAAGTCGATCGGCGTCGGGAGCGACGGCCTGCCGACCCTCGTCCGGATGTGCACCGGGTGCTCGGCCTGCTGGGATTACTGCCCCATGGCGGGCTTCCGCCCCGAGAAGCTCAACAAGCAAGTGGAGGAGGATCCGGTCGGCCCGATGCAGCAGGCGGTCTCGGCGCGCGCGCTGGCCCGTCCCGACGGCGCCCAGGACGGCGGCGCGGTGACGGCGCTCCTCGCGACGTTGATGGAACGCGGCGTGATCGACGCGGTGATCCAAACCCAGAAGCTCGACGCGTTCATCGGCACCCCGGTGCTCGCGACGACGGTCGAGCAGGTGCTCACCGGCGCCGGCAGCGTCTACCACCAGTCCGAGGCGCTCGCGATGCTGAACGATCGGTGCCCCGAGGGCGTCGAGCGGATCGCGCTGGTCGGCACGCCGTGCCAGATCAGCGGCCTCCGCGCGATCCAGAAGTTCCCGTGGGAGCGTCGCGAGACCCTCGCGAGCAAGGTGACGCTCGCGATCGGGCTGTTCTGCACGCGCTCGTTCGACCCCAAGAAGCTGATCCCGATGGTGGCGGCCGAGGGCGTGAACCTGGGCAAGGTGTCGAAGATCGACATCCGCGAGGGCAAGCTCGTCGCCGCGACCAGCGAGGGCGAGGAGCTGATGAAGAAGCCCGTGAAGGACTTCCACCAGGCCTCACTGAAGGGCTGCGACGAGTGCGCCGACTTCGCCGCGCTCGGGGCCGACTTGGTCGTCGGCAACATCGGCAGCGAGCCCGGCACGTCCACGGTGCTGATCCGCACCGACGCCGGCATGGACGCGTGGGTCCGAGCGGCGGGCGCGTTCGAGGACGCGCCGATCGAGGACCTGTCCGCCGTGAAGCGCCTGGCGCTCAAGAACCTCGACCGCGCGAAGAAGAACCTCAAGCGCGAGTACGACCCCGAGGGTCCGCTGTGGATCAGCTACACCGAGCACCTCGACGACTACGAGGGGACGGACCGCGAGGCCGCCTCGCCGCCCGCCTACCGGTCGCACCACTACACGGTGGCCTGCTGACGATGGCGCCGTTCGGCTTCCCGGTGTTGCTCGAGCTCGCGGGACGCCACTGTGTCGTGATCGGCGCCCTGCCGATCCGGGAAGGCAAGGTCGAGGCGCTGCTCGCCGGCGGCGCCACCGACGTGCTGGTGGTGTCGACGGAGCCCTCAGACCGGTTGGCCGACCTGGAGCTGCTCGACGGCGTGCAGGTTGCCCGCCGCGCGTGGACCTCGGCGGATCTGGCCGGCGCCTTCCTGGTCATCGCGCACGACGCCGATCCGGGCGAGCGGTCCCGGCTGTCGGCGGCCGCCCGCCGCGCAGGAGCATTGGTCAATGTCGTTGACGATATCCCCGCGTGTGATTGGGCGATGCCCGCCATCGTCAGGCGTGGGGAGCTGCTGCTCGCGATCGGAACCGGCGGCGCGTCGCCCGCGCTGGCTCGCAAGATGCGCGAGCGGCTCGAGTCCGAGTACGGCCCCGAGTGGGCCGAAGTGCTGCGGATCCTGCGCGAGGTCCGCGAGGAGACGCTGCCGTTGTTGCCGGACATCCGCGAACGGTCGGCGCGGTGGCGGGAAGCCTTGGATCCCGACGAAGCCGCGGCACTGGTCCAGGCCGGCTGTGCGGACGAACTGCGCGGCCGACTGGTGTCCCGACTGCTCGACGGAGCCCGCCGATGACCGGCCGTGTCGTGTTGGTCGGCGCCGGGCCCGGCGATCCGGAGCTGATCACGGTGAAAGGGGCGAGGGCGCTCGCCGAGGCCGACGTCGTGGTCTACGACCGGTTGGCGGCGCCGGCACTGCTCGAGCTTGCGCCCACGGGCGCCGAGCGGATCTACGTCGGGAAGCAGCCCGGTGGTCACGCGATGAAGCAGCATGAGATCGGCGCCGTTCTGGTCGAGCAGGCGTTGCTGGGCCGCACCGTCGTTCGGTTGAAGGGCGGCGACCCGTTCGTGTTCGGGCGCGGCGGCGAAGAGCTGCTCGCGTGCGCCGAGTCAGGCATCCCGTGCGAGGTCGTCCCCGGCATCACGAGCGCCGTCGCGGCGCCCTCGGCCGCCGGGATCCCGGTGACCCATCGAGGGATCGCCCGTTCGTTCGCGGTGGTCACCGCATCGACCGCCGGGACCGCACACGAGCCGGACGCCACCGACCTCAGGGGGATCGCGACCGCGGTCGACACGCTGGTGCTGCTCATGGCCGCGGGAAGGCTCGCCGAAACCTGCCGCGCGCTGATCGACGCGGGCCGAGACCCCGACGAACCCGCCGCGCTCGTGATGTGGGCAACGACGCCCGAAGAACGGACCGTGATCGGCACGTTGACCGATCTCCCGGCGCTGGCGGGCGCCGCCAGCCTGGGCCCACCGGCCACGTTGGTCGTGGGCGAGGTCGCCGCCATCCCGGCACAGGTGGGCGCCTTCTCTGCAGGTCTGCAGCGGGCGGCGAGCCGCTCAGACGGCCCGGCGATTCAGCCGATACCGAACGCGTAGCGCGAACCGTCGCGGCAGCCGACGAAGACGCGGCCGTCGGCGATCGCGATCGCCCGCTCGCGCAAGCAGAGGAAGCGCTACGGCGTAGGGGGCCTCCAGAACCAGAGGTGGGTGTCGGGTGAGCCCTCCGTTGCTCCGGCGTCGGGAGTTGGCACGAAGGCACTGACCACGAACCCGTCGCCGACGGCGACCGCGACCCCAGGGGGAGTGATGGTCGCGTCCCAGGTGATCGGTGGATCGACCGGCGACCACGACGACGTGGCAGCAGAGAACACGGCGGGATGGCCGCACGCCCAACCGAACGCGAAGCCCGATATCGCTGCGGTATCCACAGGGCAGCCCCCACCGCCGAGATACGGCGCCGGGATCGGGGTCCAGGCGCCGGCCGCCTTTCGCCACTCGAACGACGAATCGGCGGATGGTTGCCAGATGATCGGGCGTTCATCGACCGCCACCGCCCCGGTAGGGACGATGCCGAGCTGGGTGTCTGGAAGCGTTCGCCACGCGGACGAAGCCGGGTCGAAGGCGACGGTCTGCAGCGAGTCGGTGGATGGGTGCAGCAGGGGACCGCTCCAGCCTGCGGCGATCAGCTCCTGACCCGACCACGCGGCCGTCGGTGCCGACATCCTCACCGGCGCCGAGGGCAGCTCTGACCATGCTCCGCTGGCGGCGTCGAACGACCAGGCGCGATCGGTTCCCTCTTCGATCCCGTGAAGTTGGTCGACCCCGCCGAACACGACGACGTCGCGCCCTGTCCAGGTGTACGACGAGAGCAGGTTCGGGCCCCGAGGGCTCCGATCGAACGAATCCCAGGCGTTGCGTTCGGGATCGAAGCCCACGACCGCCATGCCGGGGTGATAGCTGCCGACGAAGAAGAGCAGCTCTGAACCGGTCCAGACGGCGGCTGCGACGAAACCTCCCGTGGGTGCCGGCGCCGTTTGAGCCCAGATCTTCGAAGCGGGATCGAACGTGTACGCGGTATCCGGGCCGCTCGACCCGCGTCCATCGTCGCCCCAGGCCACCAACTCCGACCCGGCCCATGCGTAGGTCGTGAACCTCGTACCGGGCCCGACCGGCAGCTCGGTCCACCCCTCCCCGTACGAACCCCACGGATCAGCGCTCCCGTCCCGTGTGGTCGCGAAGACGACCCCGCCCGCCACCACGAGAAGAGCGAGGATCGCGGCTCCCACGACGAGCCCGGTTCGTCGCGACCTGCGTGGTTCGGCGGGGGTGTCAGGCTCGCTCAATCGCTCGCCACGATAGCGGCCCCTCAGACCATCCCGATGAGCTCGCGCAGGTCCGCGATCCGGGCGCCGGTCCAGTCCTCGCCTTCGAGGTGGAGCAGCGTCGTGATGTCGACGTCGGGATCGCGGATCTCCACGGCGGTCATGCCGAACTCCGTCGCGCCGGTGAGCTCGCGGTACGCGCCGTCGCCGCAGTAGATGCAGTCCTCGGGCTCCACGCCGAGCGCGTCACACGCATAGCGGTAGATCGCGGGATCCGGCTTTCGGAGCCCGACCACGCTCGAGAACACCTCGACATCGACCAGGCCCCGGAACGCCGACGCCTCCCACATCGGCGGCGTGTCGGGCGCGCACATCGAGATCAAACCCAGCCGGAAGCCTCGTGCGCGCAACTCGGTCAGCGTCTCGACCGCGCCGACCCGAGGTCGGAACCACGTCTCGTACATCTCGGCGCGCCGCTTCAGGGCCAGCGTGACCTCAGCGGCAGCCGGCTCAGGCAAGCCCATCGCCTCGCAGATCGCGAGCACGTTCTCATCCATGGTGGCGTACACGCCCGTCTGCCGCTCGATGACGGTTCGGTTCCACGCGTCACGGAACGCTGCGGGGTCGGCGCCGAGCACCGTCGCCATGTGATCGATCGACGCGTAGAACTGCTCGTGCGGGAATTCGGGAACGAGCGTGCCGTACAGGTCGAAGATGACCGCGGGCACCGGCACGTCAGACGGTCTTGCGCCAGTCATCGACGACCTGGCCGTAGATCACGAGGTCGACGTAGAGCCCGCCTCCCACCTTGCCTGCTCCGCGCAGCACGCCCTCCTCGCGCAGGCCCAGACGCTTGGCGACCGCGCGGCTTCGGAGGTTGTCGACGCCGGCACGGAGCTGCGTCCGGTGCAGGCCCTCGCTCTCGTAGCCCCTGGCCATCAAGGCCTGCGCCGCCCGGGTGATCAGGCCTCGACCGACGAACGCCTCGTCGAGCCAGAAGCCCAGCTCGCCCATGTCGTCGGACCCGTTGATCATCAGGTCGCACCCGCCGGCAAGGTCGTCGCCGACCCAGATGCCGTTCCCGTCGAGCGAGCGGCCGTCGTCGATCCGCGACTCGATGTACGCGCGCTGTGACGCGACATCGGTCGCATCGTCGACCCAGTGGAACCACCGTGCGAGACGCACCCGGTTCGAATCGATCAGGCCGTACAGCGCATCGGCGTCCGTCGGCGCGTACGGGCGCAGGACCGCGCCGCCGCCGAGCTCGATGTGCAGGTCAGGCCTCACGTCTGCACCCTCCGGTCCCGCCACTCGTCCTCCAAGATGGCGTACTCGACCGAGTCGAGATAGCCGTCGATGACGCGGATCCCGTCACGCGCGACGCCTTCCTCGTACATGCCGAGGCGCGCGGCGACCGCGCGCGATCGCAGGTTGCCCGCGGCCGCCTGGAGCTCCATCCGATGGAGCCCGAGCTCGTCGAACGCCACGTCGAAGAACCGCTCGCAGGCGCGCGTGATGATCCCTCGGCCCTCGTGTGGCTTCGCCAGCCAGTACCCGATCTCTCCGCTGTTCGACAGCGTGTCGATGTCCAGACCGATCCCGCCGGCGAGCTCGCCGTCGACCCAGATCCCGTTGCCCTCGATGCTGACCGGCTCGTCGAGGCAGCTCTGGATGAACGTCCGTGTGTCGTCGACGCTCTTGGTGGTGTGCTCCCAGATCATCCACGGGCGGAGGTGGTCGCGATTGGCGTCGATCAGATCGAACAGCGCCTGGGCATCGTCGAGCGTGTAGCTGCGGATGACGACGCGGTCCCCGAGATCCCAGTAGATCTGGTTCTGGTTCACGGTGCCGCGGTCGCCGCCTCGCGTTTCGACCGCTCCTCGTCCTGCAAGACGCGCCGGAGCACCTTGCCGACGAGCGTCTCGGGCAACGCGTCGCGGAACTCGACCTCCTTCGGCGCGCGGTAGCCGGTCAGGCCCTGCGCCGGGTCCTTGCACCACGCGATCAGCTCCTCGGCCGTGAGCTGCTGCCCTTCCTTCAGCACGACGAACGCCTTCACCCGCTCGCCGGTGCGGTCGTCGGGCAGGCCGATCACCGCGGCCTTGGAGATGGCCGGGTGGTGGTACAGCACGTCTTCGACCTCGTTCGGGTACACGTTGAACCCGGAGACCAGCACCATGTCCTTCAGGCGGTCGACGATCCGGAAGAACCCGTCGGGCTCCATCACCGCGACGTCGCCGGTGTGGAACCAGCCGTTGCGGATCGCGAGGGCGGTCTCCTCGGGGCGGCGCCAGTAGCCGAGCATCACCTGCGGACCCTTGATACAGAGCTCCCCCGGCTCTCCCTGCGGCATCTCCTTGTCGGGGTCGTCGAGCGAGATGATCCGCACGTCGGTGTCGGGGACCGGCATGCCGATCGACCCCGGCCGCCCGCGGCCGTCGAGCGGGTTCACGTGCGTCACCGGCGAACACTCCGTCAGCCCGTACCCCTCGACCAGCACCGCGCCGTCGCTCACCTCGCCGAACCGTTTCGCGACCGCCTGCGGCAGCGGCGCGGCGCCGGACACGCACGCCTTCACCGACTTGAGGTCGAACGTCTGCACGTCGGGGAACTCGTTGATCGCGACGTACAGCCGCGGCACCCCCGGGAAGAACGTCGGCTTCTCCTCCTGGGAGATCTCGAGGATCAGGTGGATGTCGCGCGGGTTCGGCACCGGGACGAGCTTGGCCGCGATCAGCCCGGTGAGGACCATCGCGAGCAGGCCGTACGAATGGAAGAACGGCAGCGCGGCGAGCACCGCGTCCTGCCCCTCCTCGATCGTCGTGATCCAGGCCCAGGCCTGGCGGGCGTTGGCCGTGAGGTTGGCGTGCGAGAGCATCGCGCCCTTGGCGATCCCGGTCGTGCCACCGGTGTAGATCAAGACCGCGGTGTCTTCGGCCGGGTGCACGGTCGCCACCGGCGGGATCGGGCCGGTCGACGCCAACTCCTCGTGCCAGCGCCGCACCTTGGCGTCCTTCGGGACCGGGGGCCATGGCTTGCCGGCCGAGCGCTGCTGCTTCTTGAACTTGAGCATGGGCGCGAGGAGCTTCTTCAGGCCGGGCATGTAGTCGTTCAGGCGCGTGACGATGACGTGCTCGATGCCGACGGCGGTGAAGACGTCGGCGAAATCCGCATACATCAGGTCGGCGACGAGCACGACGTTGACCTCGGCGTCGCGCAGTTGGTGCTCCATCTCGCGCGCCGTGTAGACGGGGTTGTTCCCGACGGCGACGGCGCCGATCCGCATGCACGCGTAGAACGCGATGGTGAAGGGCGGCGAATTGGGCATGATCAGCGCGACGCGGTCGCCCTTCCTGACGCCGAGCCCCGCCAACATCGCGCTGCACTCCTCCACTTCACGGAGGAGCTGCCGGTAGCTGAGGTGCTTGCCGAACCAGGCGATCGAGGGCCGATCCGGGAACCGCGCGGCCGCCGACTCGAGGAGCCCGAAGACGCTTTCGGAGGGCAGGGGCGCGAGCGAATGGGGCACGTCGGCGGGGTACGTCGACAGCCAAGGTCGTTCACCGCTCATGCGCGGCATGATATGCGGCATGGCGACAACCCTGCAGGACACCAACGCGCCCTCGACCGAGGAGCGCCAAGGAAGCCTGTTCATGGCTGGGATGCGCCTGGTGTGGACCTACATCAAGTTGCACCCCAAGCCATTCGCCGTGTCGCTGGCAGGGGCGTTGCTGTTCGCCGTGTCGTCGATCCTGCTGACCGACGCGCTCGCACGGGCCACCAACGACGTCCTGGAACCCGCCTTCGAGGGCAGCGTGAAGGCGAGCGCGGTGTGGTTCTCGGTGCTTCTGCTGATGCTGTTCGGCTGCGGGCGGGCGCTCGGCATCATGGTCCGGCGCTACTACTCCGGCGTCGCCGGCGAGCGGGTCATGGCGACCCTTCGCCGCGACGTCTCCGACCGGTACCGCGAACTGCAGCTGCAGTACCACCGTGAGACCCCGACCGGCGAGCTCCTCGCCCACATGGAGGCCGACGTCAAGGCGGCGGTCGACGTGTTCTGGCCGGTGCCCTTCGCGGTCGGCGTGATCGCGTTGGTCGTGCTCGCGATGATCCAGATGCTGCGGGTCGACGCCTGGCTCGCGTTGGTGGGCGTCCTGTTGTTCCCGGCGCTCGCGTTGATGAACCACAGCTTCGCCAAGCGCATGGAGGAGCCCGCCCGCATGTCCCAGGAGGACATCGGGGTCGTCTCGGCGGTCGCGCACGAATCGATCGACGGCGCGCTCGTCGTGAAGACGCTCGGCCGGGAACAGCTCGAGACCAACAAGCTCGAGGACGCAGCACGTACGCTCCGGAACGACCGGGTCCGTGGCGGCTACGTGCGCGCGACGTTCGAGGCGGCCCTCGACGCCCTGCCGACGCTCGCGACGGTCGTATTGGTCGCCGTGGGCGCATGGCGGATCCACGAAGGCGCGATCAACACCGGCGAACTGGTCGGGTTCGTCGCGCTGTTCGGGCTGTTGTCGTGGCCGATGCGGTTCATCGGATGGATCCTCGCCGAGCTTCCGCGCGCGGTGGTCGGGCACGACCGGCTGCAGACCGTCTTCGCCGAGCGAGTGACCGTCACGCCACCCGAGCACCCGGTGCCGCTGCCGCAAGGCCCCATCGGTCTGTCGGTGAAGGACGTGGAGCTGATCTACGACGGGCTCCCCGTGCTGAACGGCGTCAGCTTCGACGTCGCACCGGGCGAGTCGGTCGCCGTCGTCGGGTCGACCGGGGTCGGGAAGTCGACGCTGGTGCAGCTGCTCGTCCGGCTGGCGGACCCCGACCAGGGGATCGTCACCGTCGGTGGCATCGACGTGCGTCAGACCGATCCGCTCGAGCTCCGCGCAGCGGCGTCGATCGTGTTCCAAGAGAGCTTCCTGTTCGCGGCGAGCGTGCGCGAGAACATCGCGCTGGACGACACGGTCGACGGCGACGAGGTCGTGCGGTCGGCGATGATCGCCTCGGCCGACCGGTTCATCCGGGAGCTGCCCGACGGCTACGACACCGTGGTGGGCGAGCGTGGCCACACCTTGTCGGGCGGTCAGCGCCAGCGGGTCGCGCTGGCGCGGGCCTTGGCGCGGAAACCGCGGATCTTGATCCTCGACGACGCGACGTCATCGGTCGACCCGACGATCGAGGCGAACATCCTGCACGCGCTCCGCCGCGAGCTCGACACGACCCTGATCGTGGTGGCCTACCGCTTGTCGACGATCAAGCTCGCCGACCGGGTGATCTACCTCGAGGGAGGTACGGTCGCCGGCACCGGGACGCACGACGAGCTGCTCGCGACGCAGCGCGGCTACGCCTCGATCATCCGCGCGTACGAGCGCCGGAACGTGGAGGAGGTGCTCGATGAGCGCTGAGCTCGCCTCCTACCAAACGGATGACGACGCGCTCCCGGTTCCCGAGGAACTGCAGGGCGCGTGGGCGGTCCTCAAGCGCGGCGTCGGCGAGAGCACCGAGCTCCGTCGCGGCTTGGGCATGACCGTCGTGGTCTCGCTCGGCGTCACGGTGGTGTCGCTCGTCACGCCGATCCTGCTGCAGAAGGTGTTCGACCACGGGTTGGACCCGTTCAACGCGGAGTACACCTACACGATCTGTGCGATCGGCTTCGCGCTGGTGGTCGTCGCGTTCGTCGCGGCGCGGGTCGCCGGCCGCCGGCTCGTGGTCGCCGCCGAGAACGCGATGATGCAGCTCCGCGTCTTCACGTTCTCGCACATCCATGCGCTCTCGATCGCCGATCAGTCCGAGGAGAAGCGCGGGGTGTTCGTCGCGCGGGTCACCGCCGACATCGACGCGTTGCAGCAGTTCATGGAATGGGGTGGCATCGCGTGGATCATCTCGATCACCCAGGTGATCGGCGCGCTGATCCTCATGCTGATCTACGCCTGGCAGCTCACGCTCGGGATCTGCATCCTGATCGTGCCGCTCGTCCTGATCGTCTGGTCCATGCAGGCGAAGCTGACGGCGGCGTTCAACACCGCCAGAACGCGGGTCGGCGAGATGCTGTCGGAGGTCTCGGAGTCGGTGATGGGCGCGGCGGTCGTTCGTGCGTACGGCC
>Ga0157375_10003023_pt1 | contig 14591 bp, 14 predicted proteins | sample M35metaG_FD_115311 | JGI IMG/M metagenome (GOLD analysis project Ga0157375, IMG submission 115311) | Miscanthus rhizosphere microbial communities from Kellogg Biological Station, Michigan, USA - M3-5 metaG | ecosystem: Host-associated > Plants > Roots > Rhizosphere > Soil | place: USA: Michigan...
GATCCGCGACTCTACGCGCTCTGTGCCGAGTTCGTCGCGCAACACGGCGCGCGCTTTCGCAACACCGCCGGCGCGCGCACCTATCATCACGCGCGTCGCGGCGGACTGGTCGAGCACACCGCGCAGATGATGCGGGTGGCAGCGCAAATCGCGCCACTCTACCCGCAGCTCAATCTCGATCTGCTCGTGGCCGGGATTCTCTTCCACGATTGTGGCAAGCTTTGGGAAAATCATCTGCCGGAGACCGGTTTCAGCATGCCCTTCGACGAGCTGGGCGAAATGGTCGGCCATATCGGTATCGGTCTCGAAGTCGTGAATTCGCTCTGGCGCAAACTCGAGGCGGACGGCCGCGCCGTCGAGTGGCGCAAGCTCTCTCCACCAATGGAGGATTGCCGCCTGCATCTGTTGCATCTCATTGCTTCACATCACGGCGAGCCGCAGTTTGGTTCGCCGGTTTATCCGAAAACGCCGGAAGCGATGGCGCTGAGTTACATCGATAATCTCGATGCGCGTCTCGAGATGTTCTTCGCCGGTTACCCGATCGCGAAGCCGCTTGCGTCCCGGATTTTCGAGCGCGTCCGCCCGCTCCCGGGTAACCTGGTCAAGGCGCTGGAGAAATTTTCAGGCTGAGCCGGCGTCGCACTTCGCGCAGGTAATTCTCGTCAATCTCAAAGCCGACGAAATTCGTTAGGCCACACTCCTGGGCCGCGACGGCGGAGTTTCCAATCCCGAGGAACGGGTCAAGCATCGCATGTGTTCTCGTTAGGCCATGAAGCCGGATGCAGTTGACCGCCAGTTGCACCGGAAAGGTGGCCGGATGGGGCCGTTCCTTCGCGCGACGCTGGATGGTTTCATAGGGGACAAACCAGGTGTTGCCGCGGCACCGGCGGTCGCGCCCGGCGGTGTGGCTCCAGCGCGCGATGTTCGATTTGTCGGCGTAGGGGACGCCGAGCGCGAGCCGATCGAGTGGCGTCTTTCCCGCAGGCGTGAGATGAAAAACATATTCGTGGCAATCATTCAAAAAACGTGGCGAATTAATCGGCTTGAAATGGCCGCGTGAAACCTCGCTCTGACCAAAGTCGTTAGGCAGAGCGATCGATTTGATCCAGTGAATGGTGTTTTGCAGGACAAAGAACTTGCGCAGTCGCAGGATTAACTCGTGCGGCAGCATTGGATTCGACGGGGCTGCGCCAAGATTTAGGAAGAGCGATCCGTCAGGCCGGAGCAAACGCCGAATCTGCGCAGCCCATTCTTCACACCACTCGAGATACGATTCGCGGCCTGCGGTATCCGAGAATTTGCTGTAGCGAATCCCGAGATTGTAAGGCGGCGACGTGACCACGAGGTCAATCGAGGCTGGGGCGAGTCGGGCCATCCCCGCTACACAGTCGCCGAGCTGCAAATCAAATTGAGTCACAGCGCAACAAAGCGCAGCTCGGGGAAAAAGTACAACGTTTGTCATCCTGAGCCACGCAGATGGCGAAGGCCTCACACCTGCATTTGTGCTTCCCACACAATGGAACCCACGAGAGCAACTGTGAGGTCCCTCTCCGTGCTGCGCCGGATCGGGATGACAGGGCGGTTGCGTATTGTAAGGTGATGGGATGTCGGATAAGCCCGCGAAACTCAAAATTGCCAACCGCGAATTCACTTCACGGTTGCTCGTCGGCACCGGCAAGTTCGCGTCCAACGAACTCATGCGGGACGCGCTCGAAGCGAGTGGTACGGAGTTGGTGACCGTGGCGCTGCGCCGCGCGGATCTCTCCGGCCGGGCCGATCCGTTCGCCAACATTCTCGATTTTATCGATCCGAAGCGGTTTCTTCTTCTTCCAAACACAAGCGGCGCGCGGAATGCCGACGAAGCCGTCAGGCTGGCGCGCCTGGCGGTCAGCGCGGGCTTGCCTTCCTGGATCAAGCTCGAGATTCATCCTGACCCGCGCTACTTGCTCCCGGATCCGGTGGAGACGCTGGCCGCAGCGACGATTCTGGTGAAGGAGGGCTTTACCGTTCTGCCTTACATCAACGCCGACCCGGTGCTCGCGAAACGCCTGCAGGATGTCGGCGCCGCCACGGTCATGCCGCTCGGCTCGCCGATCGGCAGCAATCGCGGCATCGAGACGCGCGCTCAAATCGAAATCATTATCGAGCAGGCGACGGTCCCGGTAGTCGTCGACGCTGGCCTCGGCGCTCCCAGCCAGGCGGCCGAAGCCCTGGAGATGGGGGCCGACGCCGTGCTCGTGAACACCGCCATTGCGATTGCGTCGGATCCGGTGCGGATGGCGCAGGCTTTTCGCAAAGCCGTCGAAGCCGGCCGCGAGGCGCGTGAAATCGGGCTCGCGGAAACCCGCAGCACTGCGGTTGCGACCAGTCCTTTGACCGCCTTTTTTTCCCCGGCCTAACGAACTGTTAGAACCGTCGCGATCGGATGAAGGTGCCAGGACAACGGAGTCAGGGCGCCGACGTTTTTGATGGCGGGGTGCGTTACCGGACGTGGGCGCCGGGTAAGAATAAAGTGGAGGTGGTCATTTTCGGCGCGGCCAACTCCATCGATCGCGTGCTTTCGTTAGGCGAGGAGCCGAATGGTTACTTCAGCGCGGTCGACCCGCGCGGGCGCGTCGGCGATCGCTACAAATATCGGTTCGAAGGAAATGAGTGGCCCGATCCGGCTTCGCGCTTTAACCCGGACGGAGTGCACGGCGCCGCGGCCGTAATCGACCCGGGGGACTTTGCCTGGCACGACCAAAGTTGGACGGCACCGCCCCTTGCCGAACTGGTCATCTACGAACTCCATATCGGAACTTTCACGCTCGAGGGAACGTTTCGCGCCGCGATCGACAAACTGGATTATCTCGTCGATTTGGGAGTGACCGCGCTTGAGATCATGCCGGTAGCGGATTTTCCCGGACAGCGGAATTGGGGTTACGACGGTGTCCTGCTCTATGCCCCCGCCCGGATCTACGGCCAGCCTAACGACCTGCGCGCTCTCGTCGATGCGGCTCACGTCCGCGGGCTGGCCATTATGCTCGATGTCGTTTACAACCACCTCGGGCCCGACGGCAACTATCTCGGCTGCTACAGCGGCGCCTATTTCAACCCCGAGCACAAAACGCCCTGGGGCGATGCCTTCAATTTCGAGCTAAGACCGGTGCGCGATTTCTTCGTCGACAACCCGCCTTATTGGCGACGGGAATTTCACATCGATGGCTTTCGTCTTGATGCTACCCACGCGATCCTGGACAGCTCCGAGAAACACGTCCTGGCAGAAATTACCGAGGCCGTCCATTCGTTAGGCGGATTTGTCACGGCGGAAGATAAGCGCAACAATGCAGAGCTCCTCTGGCCCCAGACGAAGGGCGGAATCGGCCTGGACGCAGTCTGGTCGGACGACTTTCACCATGTCATTCGGGTGATGCTGACGGGTACGCGCGAAGGCTATTACCTCTCATACAAAGGAGCGGCGGAGGAATTGGCTGCCATCCTCGAACAGGGCTGGCTTTTCGAGGGAGGCGCGCGCACGCGTCGAGAGCACGGTCGCCCGGCACGGGCGCGTGAATTGCCACTCCATTCCTTTGTCTTTTGCATCACAAATCACGATCAAGTCGGGAACCATGCGCTCGGATATCGGCTGAACCAGATTGTTTCCCCAGCGGCCTTCCGGGCGGTCTCGGCGCTCCTCTGCCTCGTGCCGTATACCCCGCTGATTCTGATGGGACAGGAATGGGCGGCTTCGACGCCGTTCCAATATTTTACCGATCATGAGCCGCAACTCGGCCGGCTTGTGACGGAGGGTCGTCGGTTGGAATTCAGCGGGTTCGCCGCCTTCCGTGATCCGGCGACGCGCGAGAAAATTCCCGATCCGCAAGCCGAAGCGACCTTCCTGCGATCGAAGCTGCGCTGGGACGAACTCGGCGCGGAACCCCACGCCAGCACGCTGCGACTTTACCGGGAATTCCTGCGCCTGCGGAGCGAATCTACGGCGTTGCGGGCGCGCGCGCGCGATAATCTGCGGGTGCTCCTGACAGACGATGGGATAATCGAACTCGTCTTTGGAAAAGCAGGAGCGGAGCAATGTCTCCTGCTGGTCGATCTACTCGGCGGACACCATCTGCCGTCGCTCGGCCATGGTCGGACCTGGGAGCTGCTTCTTTCGAGCAATGAAAAGCGTTTCGGTGGCGATGAGGCCCCGCCATTCGCGCAACCCGAGGTGCGTGCCTACCGAACAGCCTAACGAATTGCGCGGATTGACCGCGCCACCCCCGCGGCGAGAGTGAACGCCAGCCGAGAACATGAGCGCCAAAATCCTTTCCCTGTCGCAGCTGAGCCAACGCGCGAACGAGATTCGTCGGGCGGGGCAGCGCCTGGTCCTGACGAACGGTTGCTTCGACCTGCTTCATGTTGGTCATGTTCGTTATTTGCAACAGGCGAGAAAACTGGGCGATTTCCTGATCGTCGCCGTCAATGGCGATGAATCGGTGCGAGCACTCAAAGGTGCCGGGCGGCCGTTGAATTCGGAGGAGGATCGCGCGGAGATTTTGGCCGCGTTGGAATGCGTCGACTTCGTGACCATTTTTCCGGAGCGGCGAGCGACGGCGGTGATCGAAGCGCTCCGGCCCGCGATCTACGTAAAGGGTGGCGACTACACGTTGGATAGTTTGAATCCAGAAGAAGTCGCCGCGCTCGAGAGGGTGGGCGCGGAGATCAAGACTCTGCCCCTGGTCCCGGGGAAATCGACCTCGAGTTTGATCGAGCGGATGCAGCCCTAAGCGCATGCGTCGGCTGGTAATCGGAATCCTGGGCTCCGGAAAGGGCTCGAACTGCCGTGCGATCCTCGAGCAAATCCGAACCGGCAAGCTGTCAGCTGACTGCCGGATTGTTGTCTCGGACGTAGCTGATGCGGGTATTCTCGAGATCGCCCGCGAATTCGGTATCCCGGAAGTTTTTCTGCCGCCGGGAAAGTTCCGAACGAAACTGGAGCCGGAGGTCGAACAGGAACTCGTTAGGCTGTTGCGCGCGGCGGGGGTCGAGTTGGTCGTGCTGGCAGGGTTCATGCGCGTGCTCAAGCCAATCACGCTGGAAGCGTTTCCGCGCCGGATCATCAATCTGCATCCCTCGCTGCTGCCGAAGTTTCCCGGGCGAGAAGCCTGGGTGCAGGCTTTGGCCGCGGGCGAGATGGTGACGGGATGCACCGTTCATTACGTTGATGCCGGGGTGGACAGTGGTGAGATCATCGCGCAGCGCGAAGTGCCCATCTTGCCTAACGATAGCCCGGCGAGCTTGCATGAACGGATTCAATTGGCCGAACGCGAACTCTTCCCGGCCGTGATCGGAGAACTGGCCGCGGAAAAAGTGAGTTAGCCGCGCTCGGATTTTTGGTCCCGGCCTAACAATTCCTGCAGGGCCTGGGCCGGCGCTTTCCCTTCGTGCAGGACGGCGTAAACCTGGTCGATAATCGGCGTTTCGAGTCCAAGTTTGCGCGCCCATTCGAAGGCACCCCGGGAGGTCGGGATGCCCTCGGCGACTGTCTTTGTGCCGCGCGTAATCTCTTCGAGGCTCTTCCCCCTCCCGAGCTGCTCGCCCACCTGTCGGTTACGGCTGTGACGACTGAAACAGGTTGCGATGAGGTCACCGGCTCCGCTTAAACCCTGAAAAGTGCGAGGATCGCCGCCCATCGCCACACCCAATCGGAGGAGCTCCGCGAGCGAGCGGGTCACGAGCGCCGCTTTGGAATTGTCGCCGAAGCCAAAGCCATCGCTGACGCCAGCCGGAATCGCGAAAATATTCTTCAATGCACCCCCGAGCTCGATGCCAGTGATTTCGTGGCTCGTGTAGACGCGGAATCGAGAGCTACCCAGTGTCGTTTGCAGCGCTTCCGCGATGCCTTCGTCCCGGCAACCCAGAACCGTGGCCGAGGGGAGTCCGCGAGCGACTTCGACCGCGAGGTTGGGGCCGGAAAGAACCGCGATCGGATTGGCCGGGAATTTTTCGGCCAGGATTTCGCTCATCCGCATTCCCGTCCCGTGCTCGATCCCTTTGGTGCAGCTCAGCAGGACAACAGACGGATTCGTAAGCTGCTCTTGCAAGAGCGTGGCGACCTCGCGCAGGGCCACGGAAGGTGTGACGAACACAATCACGTCCGCCGCCGCGCAATCCGCCAGCTGACTCGTTAGGCATACGTTAGGCGGCAATTCGGGTCCCGGGAGGTAATCCTGGTTTTCCCGGGTGCGCGAGATGGTTTCGACTCGTTCCGGAGTATGCCCCCACAGGGTAATCTCGTTTCCACCCGAAGCCCAAAGAAGGGCGAGCGCCGTGCCCCAGCCGCCCGTGCCCAAGATTGCAGTTCGTTTCAAGGTCATTCCTGGCTAAATCGCTGCTCTCGGCCGTGGAGGAGCCGATGGATATTCGAGCGATGACGCCAAATTACGACGCCGGCAATCAAAATCGAAAACGGGAGCAGGCTCGCGCCCGATAGCATCTTAATTTGGAGATAGAGAACAACAAAAAGCGGCAGCGAAAAGGCGGCTCCAATCGAGGCGACAGACACATAGCGGGTCGCTTTGAAAAGAATCACCCAAACGATGAAAACCGAGACCACGGCCAGCGGCATCAGCCCGAGCAGGACGCCGGCGGAAGTCGCAACGCCTTTCCCACCGCGGAAGCGGAGCCAGACGGGAAAAGTGTGGCCGAGGATGCAGGCAAGTCCGCCAGCGATTCCGACCATTTCGTGGTATGGCCCACCCGGGCTGATCGCCGCCGCTAAAGCAAAGGCGATCCGAACGGCCGCTAACCCTTTCAAAGCGTCGAGAGCGAAGACGAGATATCCCCACCGCTTGCCTAGGACACGCAACACGTTGGTGGCGCCGATATTCCCGCTTCCGTGCTTTCGAATGTCAATACCGCGTGTGCGGCTAATGAGGAACCCGTTCGGACAGGATCCAAGCAGATACCCAATCGCCGCTGCCAAAAGGTAGGTGTAAACCTGGTTATTCAACTTCTAAGTGCTTGAGGATATGATTGTTGAACTATGTTTCTTTAGCCAGATTGTCAAGATCCCCAAGTCGCTCGGAGTGACCCCGCTGATTCGGCCTGCCTGGCCGATACTCTGCGGACGAACGGCTGCCAGCTTTTGGCGTGCTTCGCTACGCAAACCTGGTACCGCGGAATAATTGATTTCTGCGGGTATCCTTTTGGCCGCGGCCGTCCGTATCGACTGTAACTGCTCATTGTGTCGACGGATGTAGCCTTCGTATCTGACCTCCGTTTCTAACAGCTCCCAAATCTCAGGGCTGAGGTCCACGAGCAACGAGAGCGGCACCATCTCTACGCGGAATTCCGGTCGCTTCATCGCGTGAAGGAGGGTTTGTCCTTCGAACCGGGTGTTCGCCGCGATTTCCCGGGCCGCTTCCAGCATTCGTGACTTTTTTTCAAGTACCGTCATTCGCGAGGCCTTCACGAGGCCCAAAGAGGCCGCGGTGGGGGTCAACCTCTGGTCAGCATTATCCTGTCGCAGAATGAGGCGATGTTCCGCCCGGCTCGTGAACATCCGATATGGCTCTTGAGTTCCGCGGGTCACCAGATCGTCCACCAAAACGCCGATATACGCGTCGCTTCGATCGAGAAGCAACGGCGACCGTCCTGCCAATTTCAGAGCTGCATTCGCGCCGGCTACTAGTCCCTGGGCGGCAGCCTCTTCATATCCGGAGGTTCCGTTAATCTGTCCGGCGAAATACAAGCCCTGGATCAGCTTAGTTTCCAACGTTCCCTGGAGCTGTGTGGGGGGAAAATAATCGTATTCGACCGCGTACCCGGGGCGCATGATTTCCGCATTTTGTAATCCCGGGATCGACCTGATGAATTCGATTTGGACTTCATAGGGCAGGCTGGTGGAGACGCCATTGACGTAGAATTCCTCGGTTTTCCTGCCTTCCGGTTCAAGGAAGATTTGGTGGTGCGGCTTTTCCGAAAACTTTACAATCTTGTCTTCAATCGACGGGCAATAGCGGGGCCCAGTTCCTTCGATCCGACCGCTAAAGAGCGGCGAACGATGCAGATTTCTCCGGATAATCTCGTGCGTTTCGGGTGTCGTTGCCGTAATCCAACAGGACAATTGTTCCACGTGGAAAGCACCGTCGCGCACCAGCTCAGGGAGTTCTCCCTCGCCGAACTCTTCAGTTACGGGCAAGAAACTGAAGCGTGCCGGGGGATTCTCTCCCACTTGTTCGGTGCAGGAGCTGAAATCGATGGATCGGCCGTTGATCCGGCAAGGCGTGCCGGTTTTGAAACGACCGGTTTCAAACCCAAGCTCGCGCAAGTTATCGCTTAAAGGTGACGAGCTATCTGCCATTCGCCCGCCGGGTCTGCTACTGCTTCCAACATGCAGTAGTCCCTTTAAAAAAGTCCCTGCAGTAATCACCACGCTATCCGCGCGCACGCACAGACCGAAGTCAGTTTGAACCCCGCAGGCGCGCCCACTTTCAACGAGAATCTTGGTCACGCCACCCTGCTTAACATCGAGCCCCGGCTGCCGCTCGATGACGCCCTTGATTCTGAATTGATATGCCTTTTTGTCGCATTGTACCCTCGGAGCACGGACGCTTGGTCCTTTGCTGCGGTTCAGCATCCGGAACTGAATGCCTGTGGCATCCGCGTTGATCCCCATCTCGCCACCGAGCGCGTCGATCTCACGGACGATGTGACCCTTAGCCAGCCCACCGATCGCCGGGTTGCACGACATTTGACCGATAGTATCGAGATTCTGACTAAACAACAACGTCTCGGCGCCGAGGCGGGTAGCCGCAAGGGCAGCCTCTATGCCTGCATGCCCGGCGCCAACGACGATAACGTCGTACGTTTTCGGGAGAAAAAAATGTTCCATATGGAACTTATTTCGTCTCGATCCTCGCGAAAGGGGATGGCAGGAGATCAGAAAGCAGCCAGCATCCAGACACTCCGCCGCGACCGAAGGTTTGAATCGGAATAGATGGGTTAAACTCGGCCAGGAACTGCCGACAGGCACCACAGGGCACCACGGCATCTCCGGTGTCCGCGACGATAGCGATTCCGCAAAACTCTCGAGAGCCTGCCCGAATTGCTGCCGCGGCCGCGCTTCTTTCTGCGCAAATCGTCAGGCCCAACGATACGTTTTCGACGTTACACCCAGAGTAGACTTCGCCTGATTCCACAAGTAACGCCGCGCCCACGGCAAACTTCGAATACGGAGCGTATGCCTGCTTCCGTGCGGCCCACGCCTGATCAGCGAGCCTATCCCAATCTATTTCGACACCCATGCTTGCAATTCTTCAACCTGTTGGTCTTCAACCACTTGACACACCACCGTGACCGAAGCTTTTTCCTCCGCAGTCACCTTTGACTCTGCCTCCTGCATCAGCCTCAAAGAGATCCGACCCAGAAGGATCAGGACCACCACGGCGAGGAAAAATCCTCCTCCCCATACCCAATATTCGATCATTCGCGGATGGCTTTTTCCCCGCACCAAGTTCAACCCGAGCTGGCTCAAGGTCCCAACATAGGCATAGAGGAACAATCCAGGAGCCTGACCAATCGCGACCCATAGAATACAGGTCCGAAACCGAATATTCGTTAGGCCGTAAAGATAATTCAGCAGACTGGTCGGAAAGAGAGGGTGCAACTGACTGAGCAGGATAATTTTCCAACCCTCGCGTTCCACGGCAGGCTCGAGTGCGACGAGCGTCGCGTTTCGGCGCATTTTCCCACGTAACCAGGAACGCCCAATCCACCGGCTAAGATAGAACGCGATGGCCGCTCCCGTGACATTGCCGACGAGGATAATGAAAAAGCCCCACCAGAGACCAAAAAAGAAACCGCCCCCGATGCTCAACAAACCGCCCGGGAGTAGAAGGACATTGCAACAGGCGTAGAGCAGCGGATACCAGATTGCGCTCCACGCTCCGAGGTGCATCACCTTCTGTTGCACAAGGGCAATCCAATCGGCGATCGGGAAAAAGCGGCTCGCCACGAAAAGCGACGCGCCGAAGAGGATTAGCCCGCCGACCTGGATGAAGACAGCGCGCTTTACCTTGGACATTAGCGGAACTTCCTACATCAAAGCGTCCGCGCAAACGCCGCCAGCTCGACGGTCGCCGAGTAACGCAAGAACGGCGTGATAAGATAAACGCCGGGAAACCGCTCCAAAGCTGCTCGCGAGATTTCGCGGGCAATTTCCAATCCCCGTGCCGCGCCCTCGTCGCCATCTGATCCCGCCATCCGATTCCGTACTTCATCAGGCACCAGAATGCCTGGAACTTCGTTGTGCAAAAATTCAGCCTGCCGTCCACTTAGCAAGGGCCAGACGCCCGTGAAAATGGGAACACCCAGGCCTTGCGTGCGGGCAATCATTGCATCCAGCACGCGCCGGTCGAAGACAGGCTGAGTCATGACGTATTGTGCCCCTGCAGCCACCTTTCTTTCCAGGCGTGACACCTGCGCATCAAGATTCTTGGAGTTCGGATTGAACGTGCAACCAATGACAAAGCGCGTCGCAGCATTGATCGATTTACCGGCATGATTAAAGCCTTCGTTCATGCGTCGAGTGATCGCGATCAACTGCACCGAATTCACATCGAAGACCGAGGCCGCCCCGGGATGATCGCCCGCCCGCGCGGGATCGCCCGTCAGTGGCAGCACATGCCGCATGCCAAGTGCGGCCATCCCGAGCAGTTCGCTTTGCAAACCGAGCACATTGCGGTCGCGGCAACTCATGTGCAGCAATGGCATGATCCCAAACCTCTCTTTCAACATCGCACCGATCGCGAGATTGCTGACCCTCAGGATGGCCAGTGAGTTGTCGGCCAGTGTGATCGCGTCACAACCGGCCTTCACCAAGGCTTGCGCGCCAGCGAAATATTTCTCGAGTGCGAGTGTCTTCGGAGGATCCAGTTCGCAGATGATCACCCGATGGCCGGCGGCGATTCGATCGAGCAAACTTTCCTCTGCCGACTCGACTCTTTTCGCTACCGGCGGCAGAATCGGCTCGGCGAGCACTTGCACTGATTTGCTTCGCACCGGCTTCAATTCCGCAAGCGCGCTCGCAATCGCGGCGATCGTGCGGGGGGTGGTTCCACAACAACCTCCGATCAGCCGCGCCCCTTGCGCCACCATTTCCCGGGCCATCATCGAAAAGTACCCCGGCGACGTATAGTAGATAAAACGCCCTTCGTGATATTGCGGGTAACCGGCATTTGGATAGGCCGATAACGGGAACTCCAACGGAAGCCGCTCCAAAAGGTGGACCATCGCCTGCGGTCCGTTCAGGCAATTCACTCCAACCACATCAGCGCCCAATGCCGTGAGTTTGCGAAAAGCTTCGACTAGCGTCAGGCCGGAAGGCAACCGTCCTTCCTGCTCGGAGGCGAAAGAGCAAATCGTCGGAACCTTCGAGAGGCCCATCTTGGCTCTGAGCGCGATCTCAACCTCCTCGTAATCCAGAAACGTTTCCAGAAATATGGCCTGGGCTCCGCCATCCAAGAGCCCGCTAATCTGTTCCCTGAATACCGCCGCGCGATCAATCCCACGGACCTGAGCATCATCGGCCGTGATACCCAGTGGACCGACGCTACCCGCGACGCAAACCCCCTTCGCACCGGCCGCTCGCAAAGCGAGCCGTGCCGCGCTGGCATTGATATCGCGGGTCTGCTCGCCAAACCCAAAGCGGTCGAGCCGGACCCTGTTAGCTCCAAAGGTGTTGGTTTCAATAACCTCTGCTCCCACCGCGACATAAGCTTCGTGAACTTTGCTCACCCGTTCCGGTTCGCTCAGGCAAAGTTCCTCGAGACACCGCTCCAGGGGAACGCCTCCATCGAGCAACATCGTGCCCATGGCACCGTCGCCGCAGACCAAGCGGCGTTGAAGTTCGTCGAGGAGATCCATTCCGTTAAGCGCTTAGACCCGCTCTCCCGGGCGGTCAATCGGGAAGACAACCTCCTCCCCGCCGGAGAAATATAAAGCGTCGCCTAACGAGCGAGTATGGCTTGCTTCTTATTCCAAGCGTGCTTCTCGCCACAATGCGAGCAAGCCACTGTGCCGGATTTCACTTTTGTGGCGGCAAACACATCTTCTTCAACCACCACGCCGGTGACGTTAAGCTTTTTCGTTGTCGGGCATCTCACCAAGATTCGCTTGATCACGCTGCAATATTCCACACCCGCCCCCGAAACGCTCGTTTAATCTTGCGCCGGTAAGGATCGATCCAAGAACAAGCCAATAACTTCCAACAAAAGCCAACAATCCAGAGCCCACTTCTACGTCGTCTGCTTTCTTGGGGGTGCCCAACAAAGTTATGAACAACTGCGCGAGCCTCCTTTTAGCTTGGTGTGGCATCTGGCGGGGGCTGTTACTCAGACGCAGAAGATTAAGAACTGATTTGGATGAGAGAAGAAAACCAATAATGCTTGTGAACAACTCCGGCAACGCAGCGGAGTGATGAAAAGACTCTTCGCCAAATGCATCCGCTTTTATCCCCTAACGACCCGGACCAGACGGCCAAAGGAATATGCGCCCTTACCATTATGACCAAGGCACCGCGGCCAGGGCAGGTGAAAACACGACTCACTCCAATGCTTACGCCGCAAGAGGCAGCGGCGCTCAATGCGTGTTTCCTGCGCGACACCGCAGCGGCGATTACACGTGTTACGCAAGGTGCGAGGGCCGTGGGCTGTTATACTCCCGCCGGCACTGAGGCCTTTTATGAGGAAATATTTCCGTCAACTTTTCAGCTCATCGCACAACGCGGCACCCAACTGGATGAGCGACTCATCCTGGCTACGCAAGATTTGCTTGCCGTAGGATTCTCCTCCGTTTGCCTTATTGGTTCCGATAGCCCGATGGTGCCTAGCGCGACCTTTAGCGAAGCAGTCAAGCTTCTCTCGGCTCCCACTGATTGTGTCGTGATAGGACCATCTCAAGACGGAGGATATTATTTGATCGGATTGAAAGCGGTTCATCGACGATTGTTCGAAGAAATCGCCTGGAGCACGAGCAGCGTCCGCGAGCAGACAATGGCCCGGGCCGCTGAAATTGATCTACGCGTCCACCTTCTGCCACCGGCCTACGATGTAGATGATTGCGGGACGCTGCGTCAGCTCTGTCGCGACCTGTTAGGACCTGATGATGAACGAGCAAAGATCGTCGCACCGGCGACCAGGAAATTCCTGAAGGAGCTAGTCAGACGTGACGAGGGAATTTGGCCGGAGGCAGTAGCCGGCTAGCGCTGGCAGAGGGCGCACCAAGCAGTGGTGCGGCCGCCGATCGTGGCGCGGTGCAAAACACGTCCATCACGCGGGCACTTACCACCCGCCCGCCAACGCTCGTGCAGAAGCCAACCTTTTGGCGGATCGGAGTTGTCGCGCCCAAGGGTTTCAAGCGATGCACGCGCAACGAAACGAGTGCTGCGCCAGATGGCGCGCAGTTTCTCCATGTTTAGTTTGCTGCCGCGTTGGCGAGGGGCGATACGCGCGCGCCAGAGAATTTCATCGGCCATCCAGTTGCCAATGCCGGGGAATCCGCTTTGCAGGAGCAGAACGGCTTTGATCGGAGCGCGGCCATGTCGCCTAACGAACTGACTCATCCCGGCGAGACTGAATTGAGGAGAATGAATTTCAGGCGCGCTTACTTCCCACCAGGCCGGTGCATCCGCCCCGTGGTGAAAACGGACCCGGCCAAATTGCCGCGCGTCGCTGAAGACGAGCGCGCGCGCTTTTTGCCGCAGGATGAGGTGATCGTGCTTTTCAGCACGAAAATCAGCTGCTTCCGTCCGGAGTTTGCCGCTCATTCCCAGATGAATCCCGAGCCAGTTGTCCTCCGAAAACACAAACAGTATCTGCTTTCCACGCGCGCTGGAACGGAGCAGTCTTTCGTTCGCGAGGTGGCGTTTGAGCGCAGCCGTTTTGGTTGTGCGGAAGATCCGCTTTTTCGCGTGTAACTGCACCGCGACGACTCTGTCGCCGATCCCAGCGTTCCAGCGTTTTCTGAAATATTCCACCTCGGCCAGTTCCGGCATGAGCCCAGATTAGAACGCTCGTGACCTCCATGCTACCCTTGGCGCTCATGGAAAAAGTGATCATCGTTGGGAGCGGTTGCGCTGGCCTCACGGCAGCTATTTACGCGGCGCGCGCAAACCTGAGCCCGCTCGTGCTCGAAGGCGGACAACCAGGGGGCCAACTCTCGACCACCACCCTGGTGGAAAATTTCCCCGGCTTTCCCGAGGGAATCGATGGCCCGCAATTGATCTTGAACATGCACAAACAAGCGGAGAAATTCGGCGCCCGCTTCTCTTATGCGGAGGCGACGGGTCTTGAAATGGCGAGCGATCATCTGCGCCTGCGCGCGGATGACGAATGGCTTGAGACCAAGGCTCTGATTATCGCCAGCGGCGCGTCAGCCCGCTACCTCGGGCTCGAGAACGAAGAGAAACTGATCGGTCATGGCCTGACGAGTTGTGCGACCTGTGATGGCGCCTTCTATCGCAACGTCCCGGTTTGCGTCGTGGGAGGCGGTGATTCGGCGGCCGAGGAAGCACTCTTTCTTACTCGCTTCGCCTCGAAGGTTTACCTGATCCA
>Ga0157375_10003024_pt1 | contig 14591 bp, 9 predicted proteins | sample M35metaG_FD_115311 | JGI IMG/M metagenome (GOLD analysis project Ga0157375, IMG submission 115311) | Miscanthus rhizosphere microbial communities from Kellogg Biological Station, Michigan, USA - M3-5 metaG | ecosystem: Host-associated > Plants > Roots > Rhizosphere > Soil | place: USA: Michigan...
CGGAGAGGTTCTCAAATGTCCCGCCGATTGGATCGGCTCCGCCATTCTCAAGGATGACAAAGAACCTGCCGATCTGCAGCGCCCCGTCTCCGAGCCGGCTGGGATTGAACGTGGCTCCGCTGCCAATCGTCACCTCCATGGCCCCAACCACATCGACAGTGATATTGATGGTGTTGAATTCCCAGTCGTAACGGGCATCGGATTCGAAGATCAACGCTCTTTTTGTCGTTAGGCGAGCCGTGCCGAAGTTGCCGGGGGCAATGGATCCGCCAGAAGCAATCGTGATCGCACCCGTCACTCGGCCAAATCCGCCCAAGGTTCCTCCGGCGTTCACCTGCACCGGGCCCCGCTTGCCCGTCCGCCGCGGACCGTGACAAAGGCAGTCCCGCCGCTGGCGGTTTCCTCGAAGTAGAGATTTCCGCCGGTAGTGCGTTGTCGAGCGCAATCTAGCGAACGCCAGGTGCCTCCGATCGCAAAGACAACGTGCGACGCCGCTATGGCACAACCGTGAGCGTAAGATCGTTGCCGCTGCCTCCGCTGTAGCTGGCCTGGAGGTTGTTGCCGCTCACATTCACGATCGCGCCGTCGACGAGATTGCTGAACGTTCCGCTGATCGCGCTCGCACTCGTGTTGCTGATCACAGTGAAAACGGTTCCAGTTTGTAACGCGCCCTGGAGCTGCGGCAACACGGTAAACGTTGCGCCGGTTATGATCGTTACGCCGTTCGCTTTCACACTATCGGACGTGGTGCGGCGACCCTTCGCCCGCACCGACCAGTTATAACCTCCCGAGCTTTGGAAGGTCAGCGAGCCCTGGATCGTAAGTGTCGCCGGGGTAGATCCGCCCGAGGCCGGAGCAAGATGCGGACGGTCTGGCGTGTCCGCTCCCACATTGACCGAGCCCGCGATGGTACCCTTGCCACCGAGGAGACCAGCATTCACCTGCACCGGGCCGGTGCCGGTTCCAGAGCCACTGGCATTGCTCACAGTCAGTGTGCCGCCGTTGACCGAGGTATCACCAGTGTAAGTATTGGCATGAGTCAGGACGAGCGATCCCAGACCCACTTTGGCAAAGGATCCCGCGGTGCCGCCACTAATGCCACCATCCTGAATCAAACCGCTGAAGGTCGTGTTAACTCTGTTCCTTCCCACAGTTAGTCGCCGGCTTCCGAGATAAACCGACCCATCTCCCTCCAGCGAGCCGAAAGCCATGCCAGAGGAATCGTGCCCGCTGATGTCGAGTGAACCGCCGAACAGCTTGACAACAGCCGAATCTCCCGTGGCCGAGGTGGAAAAGACGATTGTCCCGGGTAGGCCCACTCCACTATTGGCGATAAGGGTTGCGTTAACCGCCCTTGCTGTGCCGTCAAACAACGTTACCGCACCGACGGCGCCAGCTACGGCGCCACCATTATTAATGATTGTAGCGGCGTCAGCACTCGCCTGGTCATAGAAGGTGATTAATCCACCAAGGCTACCCCCGCTGAAGGTCCCACCATTGTTGGTAAAGGTCGCGCTCGCGGCGGTGGAGCTGCCAGTGAAGGAGATATGCGCTTCCGAGAAGCCAGTGTCCAAGGGCCCGCCATTGTTGGTAAAGACGGCGCTGCCGGCGCTCGCCGAATCGGCAAAGAAGACATTCCCACCGCCACCGCCGGTGCCGTAGCCGGCATTGACATTAATGGCAGAAGACCCGGCCGTTGAGTTGTCGTAAAAGTCGACCTCGGCGCCGTTCGTCTGGTCGTCAAAGCTTGCACTAACGGTATACTGAGTCAGCGTCCCGGCCGTGGCGCTGTTGCGGAAGGAAAGAATATTCTCGTTCCCGTCCCCGGGAGGTGGCGGGGTTGGAACGACAAAGGTTTGCAAAATGCCCGAGTTATTCGTAACCCCTGCCCCCGCCATATCGAAAGCAAGGGGCGTGGTGAATGTGACCGTATAAGCGCTGGCTCCTGCCTGGAAGATCATTCCGCTGAGATTTCCAGCTCCGCTGATGCCGGTGGTACCTGAACTGCCAAAGGTTGCGATATCCGCGGTCGTGCTAGGGACGGTTGCCGGCGTCCAGTTATTCGAGTCACCCCACAACCCGCTTAGCGGAGTCGTTTTCCAAGTCGCGCTGCCGGCGTCGGCACTTGGGAGCAGGTCCAGGCCTGCGATTTGGAGCAACCCGAGGCAGCTTAAGACACGAAAAACGCGAGGAATCCACATCTATACCTTCTACTCTAAAGCCTTGCCGCGAGTAAAGGATAATTCCGGCCTAATACGCCTCGTAAAACCAGGAATGACCTGGGAAGCGCTCAACATTAACGTGATCAAGCCTTTCCAGGTAACTCAACATGACGAAGAAGCTCGTCACGCCCAACGCGACCGGAGCAAAGCGGGGTCAACGGCACAAAATGGTCGGCGCCCGGTTGCAGAGAGCCGAACTAATCCGACGGCAGGTCGAGAGTCGTTAGGCTGGGGCGCCACTGAGCCCGCCACCAAGCGGCGGGGCGACGTCAGGTGCGACCACCACCTGTTTAGGTGGCTTCTCTGGGGCGAGCTTACCGGATGGCGGGGGCGGCCCGGGCGGCGGGTTGACGAGACGACCGTGCTCGATTACCTCGCGAATCTGCGCGCCATCGAGAGTTTCGAATTCGAGCAGGGCCTTCGCGATGACTTCGAGTTTTTCGCGATTTTTGAGCAAAATCTCCTTGGCGCGCGCATAAGCATTGTCGACCAGCTTTCTCACTTCCTGGTCGATCTGTTCGGCGGTGGCTTCGCTGTAATCACGGGCGCGTGAGATGTCGCGGCCAAGGAAGACGTAGTCCTCATGCTCACCGTACTCGACCATGCCCATCTTGTCGCTCATGCCCCATTCGCAAACCATTTTCCTGGCCAGCCGCGTCGCCATCTGGATGTCGCCCCGCGCACCGCTGGTGACGTCACCGAAAACAATTTCCTCCGCGACGCGGCCGCCCATGCTGACAACGAGATCGTCGAGCAATTCGTTGCGACGCTGGGTGTATTTATCCTCGATCGGCAGCCACATGGTCGAGCCTAACGACGGGCCGCGCGGGATGATCGTGACCTTGTGCAAGGGCTCGGTGAATTCCAGGAGCTCGAGCAGGAGCGCGTGGCCGGCTTCGTGATAAGCGGTGTTGGTCTTTTCTTTTTCGCTTAGCGCAAGGCTGCGGCGTTCCTTGCCCCAGCGCACCTTGTCGCGGGCTTCTTCCAGTTCAGCGAGGGTGATGCCCTTTAAGCCACGGCGTGCGGCGAGGAGGGCCGCTTCGTTGATGACGTTAGCCAATTCCGCGCCGGAATAGCCGGGCGTGCCGCGCGCAACGACGGCGAGGTCGACGCCTTCCGCGAGTTTCACTTTCTTGGAATGGACGCGCAGAATTTCTTCCCGGCCTTTTACGTCAGGCAGGTTGACCGTGATCTGGCGATCGAAACGGCCGGGACGAAGAAGCGCCGGATCGAGCACGTCGGGACGGTTGGTGGCGGCGATGATGATGACGCCCTCCTGGGTGTCGAAGCCATCCATCTCGACGAGTAACGCATTGAGCGTCTGCTCGCGCTCGTCGTGACCACCGCCAACGCCGTGGCCGCGATGACGGCCCACAGCGTCAATTTCGTCGATGAAAATAATGCACGGGGCGGATTTCTTGCCCTGCTCAAACATGTCGCGCACCCGGCTCGCGCCGACGCCGACAAACATTTCAACAAAGTCCGAACCGCTGATGGAGAAAAACGGCACATCGGCTTCGCCTGCAATGGCGCGCGCAAGGAGGGTCTTACCCGTGCCGGGAGGACCGACGAGGAGCACGCCCTTCGGAATGCGGCCGCCGAGTTTCTGAAACTTTTTTGGATCACGCAGGAACTCGACCAGCTCCTGCACTTCGTCCTTCGCTTCCTCGACACCGGCGACATCCTTAAAGGTGATCTTGTTCTTGTCCCGCGCCAGCATGCGCGCTTTCGATTTGCCGAAATTGAGCGCGCCTTTGCCTGCCATTCGGATTTGCTGGCGGAAGAGGAAATAAAGGATGAGGAGGAAAAGGGCGATCGGCACAAAGCCAATGAGCGCCTGTGCGAGCACATTCGATTCCGTCCGGATCGCGATCGGCACGCCTGCCGCGGCCAGCTTCTCCTGCAAGTCTGTAGTAAAATTCAGATAAATTGTCGTCCGAAATGGCACCTGCTGGGCCGGCTCGTTGCCGACCCCCGGCCGCGAATAAGCGCCGCGGATAGTCTGGGTGGGTCGGCCTTCCTCGACCACGAGGCGGAGCGGGAACTTCGGGTCATTCACGATCTGCTTGTGCTCGAGCAGGTCAAGAAAGCGATTGTAAGGCACATCCTCCTCGGTCCCGTAGCCCGCCCCGCCGCGGAAGAGAACGGCGAGCCCGATCAGGGCAAAGGCGATCGCGAAAAGGATGACGCCCCGCCAGTTAAAGTTCGGGTCGCCGCCGCCGCGTTTGTTGTCTTTTTGGGAATTTCGATCGGGCTGGGCCATAGGAGAGACAGCGCTAAAAAGGCGCGAAGGCGGAAAGTATCATGAAGGCTTGGCCATTGCAAAAGAGCAGAACGCGGACCGTTGCATTGCACCGAAGGCGGCTCGGAACTAGCTTGGCGCCCATAAGTGCATGGCGGAATCGGACTCGACTCTTGCAGATAAAATAGATCGCGCGGTTCAGCGCGTGACCCCGCTTGCCTACCGGTTGCGACGTCGCGGCCGGCTCTGGATGCGGCGCGCCATGCGCAAGCCGCGAAGCGTGTCGGAGGGGCCCAATCTGCTCCCGCTCCTCATTCAGGTGCTGGCCAGTTTCTCCAAAGCCGACGGAGTTCTGCTCGAGGAAGAGATCGACTCCAGCCTCGGCTTCCTGCGTTACGACTATCCGGAAGCGGTTTACTCGGAATTGCGGATGCTTTTTCGACAGGCGCTTTACGAGCAACAGGATCTCTCCGCCATGGCGCAAAAGCTGGCGGCGTCGTTGAGCACCGATCGCAAAATCATGCTCGGGGTCCAGCTCTATGATTTGATCTCGCAGGCAGGCCTCAAGCAAGAGCAGGTGGTCGCGTTTTACTCTTTCATGTCGCAGCTCGGTATGGCCGCGCAGGCAATCGATATCGTTTATCAGCTCAACGCTTCAGAGGATTCCGACCAGGAGGTTTACCAGCGCGGCGCGTCGCCGCTCGAAGCGATCTCCTTTGGCGGGAACGGGAATTACGATGTCAATCTGAAGAGTCTGACTGGCGCCGATCGCCTCCTCGCTTTCCGCTATCACGATCTGATCTTGCTCAAAAACTACAGTGCCCAAGCCGTGTCCGTGCGCGGCCGGCCGCTCGGCCGCGGCGGGTTTTGCCGGATCTATCCCGGGCAACGCATTCTGGTGGGCGATTACGTGCTCTCCTTTCAGGACTTGGCGAACTATTTCAATGCCAAGAAAAACGTCTCGCTCCCGCAAATCTTTGTGCGCGTGAACAAGGATTCCGACGAGGTGGAACTCGAACGTTCGCGCAGCCGCGAAAGTTCACTCGAAGTGACCTTCGGGCTCAAGGTGCGGGTCAAGGCCCTGCGCGACGTGCGGGCCAAACTCAATGGCGTCAAACTCAAAGCCAACACCGAAGTCGAGGCGTCGTTGGATGACCGGATCGTTTTCCATAACGACACCGAGATGGATCTCTTCGATCTGCGCCGGCGCGCCCGCGCTCTCGGGGGCCGCTTTCAACTCAAGGCGTCCAAGTCCGAATATCTCGTCTCGAACAATCCGAGTCTCCTGGAGGAGGATGACATCCTCCTTTCCCCCGGCACGGCCGGCGATGTGCTGCTGAAAATTTCCTGCGACTACGATAAGCGCGTCGGCGTTCTCGAAGTGCTGGAAGCGGATCGCTCGATCATGGTCGGGGACGTTGCGGTCCGCGGGACCGCTCCCCTTACCGACGGCGACACCATTCGCATCGATGTCGGCCAGTTCCTGCGCTGCGATTTTTCCGAGCGCATCATCGAAGAAGAGCGAAATATCATTCGCAACCTCGAAGTCATCGACATCAATCACCGTTTCGGTAGCGGCGAGGTGGGACTCGATGGCATTACCTTCGCCCTCAGCCGCGGCGAACTCGTCTGCGTGATGGGCGCGAGCGGCTCGGGCAAGAGCACGCTCATGCGCGTGCTCGGTGGCCAATTGCAACCGGGACAAGGCAACGTCCTCCTCAACGGTCAGCCGCTTTACCACAACCTCGACTCGCTCAAACGCTATGTCAGCTACATCCCGCAGGACGACGCTTTCGACGAGCACCTGACGATCGGCGAAAATCTCCAGTTCGCCGCCGCCATCCGCTCCCCGCACCTTTCGCGCCGCGATCGCACACGCCGCCTCGAAGGCAAACTGATCGAGCTGGGCTTGAGCGAACGACGCGACAGCATCGTCGGCAGCCCGATCAAAAAAACCCTCAGCGGCGGCGAAAGAAAACGCCTCAACATCGGCCTCGACATGATTGGTTCGGCCGACGTTTACCTTTTTGATGAACCGACTTCCGGCTTGTCCTCAAAGGATTCCGAGCACGTCATCGAGATCATCCGCGGGATGGCGCACAACAAGATCATCGTCGTCACGATTCACCAGCCGAGCTCGAAAATTTTCCAGATGTTTCACAAGGCAATCCTGCTCGACAAAGGTGGCCGCCTTGTCTTCTTCGGGACGCCAACCGACATGCTGCGTTACTTCGCGGAAGCGGAGCACCAGCATCAATTCGGCGCGGACCTGGGCGCATGTCCGTCCTGCGGAACGACCCGGCCGGAATTTATTTTCGACGTCCTCGAGACCCCCCTGCGCGACTTGAGCGGCGACATCATTTACGAAGAAAACAATCGCGGCCAGCTCATGCCCGCGCGCCGCTACTCGCCCGAATTCTGGCGCGACAAATACGAGGCTTTCCGCCTCATCCAGGACGTTAAGCAGGTGCCGTTGCGGCGCGACCCGGTCCAGCCCCTGCCTCCGGCCCTCACACAGAAACGGCGCGAGCCGATCCGCTGGCAGGACGAATGGACGCAGTTGCGCACCCTCCTGCGCCGGGCTTTTCTGAGCAAGCTGCGCAACCGCGGGAACCTCATCGTTACGATCGGGTTTGCCCCTCTCCTGGCGCTCTTCATCGGCATCATCCTGCGCTATTCGGATAGCGGCCAGTACGACTTCGCTTCCGCCTACCACATCCCGACTTATCTCTTCCTCACTTTGATCGTGGCCATGTTTCTCGGCCTCACCAACAGCGCCGACGATATCATCCGCGACCGCGCTGTCCTGCAACGAGAGCGGAACCTGAATGTGCGCCTGACCTACTACGTCTTCTCGAAGACGGCGTCGTTAGGGGTGTTTGCCCTTCTGCAATGCATCCTCTTTCTCCTCATCGGAAATTTCATTCTCGGGATTCGCGGGATGTTCTGGCCCGATCTCGCGATCGTTTTTATGACTGCGATGAGCGGGGTCTCGTTAGGCTTGGTCGTCTCGTCGGTTGTGGCTGACCCGAAAACGGCGGCCAACATCGTCCCCTTCGTCCTCATCCCTCAGATCGTGATGGGCGGCGCCTTGATCAAGTACCAGGACATGAATCGCAATCTCGATCTCGTCCATAACCTCGCCCGCTGGTTTCAGGAACATCCCGACAGCGACGAAACCAAGAAAATGGACAGCCGTCTGCAGGTGCCGTTCGTCTGCGAATTTGTTGCAATGCGCTGGTCCTACGAAGAGCTGGTCGTGGCCCAGGCGAAGCTCAATCCGCTCGCCAAACGCCAGAACGATGCCCAACGCCAGATCGACGCCATCGTGGCCCGACACGAATCCAATCCCGGCGATTCGAAGCGTCTCGACGATCTCAAGGAAACGCTCGCGGTCCTCTCCGGGCTGGAGGCGAAAGTGCCGCGCGAAATCAACCAGTATCTCACCATCGTCGACCGGGTCTTACGGGGGACGAAGCCTTTCCGACGCGCCGCGTTCAAGGACGCCAACGGACCGATCACCGCTGAACAACTTTACGTGAACCAGAAGGTCTCCGATCTGATTTCAAACGCCGAGATGGAACAAAGTGATTATCGGCGTGGCGGCAAACCAAACGTTTTCTTCGGCGAGCAGAAACGCTATCTGGGCAAGACCATCAGCGTATTTGTTTATAACACCGCCATCCTCATCGGGTCGAGTGTCCTCCTCCTCGGCCTGCTCCTCTGGATCTTGCGTCGCCAGTTGGAAGTGCGAAGAAGTTAAGGTTGCGCAAATTCCCAGCTGCGCGTTTCGAGCCTGCAAGCTATAAGCTTGCGCTACCGTTTGGAGACCAGCCCTATGAAAAAACAAGAAGACCAAACACGCTTGATCGTGGCCGCGAGCGAGCACGATCCGGATATGCTTTACGCGACGCGCTTTTTCGCACCGGACGCGTTCATTCTTCTCGAACAAAATGGCAAACGCACCCTCGTGCTGAGCGACCTCGAGATCGATCGCGGACGCAAGCAGGCCGAAGCCGATGAGATTCTACCCTACAGCAAATTTGAAAAAGAAGTGCAGGGTTCGAGTCGAAAGGCGCCAGCCTATGAGAAAGTGCTGGCCCATTTCCTAACGCAAAGAAAAGTGCGCTCCGCAATCGTGCCGGCGAATTTTCCGCTCGGTTTCGCGCGCGAGCTCGAGTCCAAAAAAATCCGGCTCCGTCCGAGCAACGGTCTTTTCTGGCCGGCACGGGAGGCGAAGACCGACGCGGAGCTGCGCCAGATGCGCAAGGCGCTCGAGATCACGGAGACCGGGATGAGACGCGGGTTCGAAGTGCTCAAGCGCTCGAAGCCAGGCAAGGGGCAAAAACTGGAGTGGTCGGGCGCAGTCCTGACTTCGGAAATTTTGCGAGCGGAGATCGACACGGCGGTTCTGCGCGCGGGCGGTTTGCCCGCCAACACCATCGTCGCGGGCGGCGATCAAGCCTGCGACCCGCATGAACGCGGGCATGGGCCGCTGAAGGCCAATAGCCTCATCATCCTCGATATTTTCCCGCGTTCGGCTGCGAGCGGCTATTACGGTGACCTAACGAGAACGGTTGTGCGCGGACACGCAAGCGATGCGCAGCGGCGGCTTTGGGCAACCGTTAATGAAGGTCAGGCGCTGGCACTCAGGAAAATGAAACCGGGCGTTGATGGCCTCAAGTTGCATCTGGAGATAAAACAATTTTTCACCGACCAGGGTTTTCCGACCGAAGTTCGTGATGGAAAGCAGACAGGCTTTTTTCACGGCACGGGCCATGGGCTTGGCTTGGAAATTCACGAGCATCCGCGTTTTCAGAAAACGAATTTCAAAGTGGGACAGGTGCTGACGGTCGAACCCGGTTTGTACTATCCGGGCCTCGGAGGCGTGCGGACGGAAGATGTTGTCGCGATCACGAAGCGTGGCATCCGCATGCTATCGGACTGCGAGAATAAATTGGAGTTGTAGAGAGCGTGGCAGATGACGAATGAACGCATCACGCCTTCAGGCGTCTAACCCAAAGACGAATTGTAGCAAAAGATGTACGCTTCTCACGGTTCTGGAATGCAAAGTTATCTTATCCTGATCGGTATCCCGCTCCTCATCGGCTTGTGGGCGCAGTTCCGCGTCAAGGGCGCCTTCAGTAAATGGGGCGCGGTGCGCGCGAGCTCGAACATCACGGGCGCGGAAGCGGCCCGCGAGATTTTGCAGGCGGCCAACATCGGCGACGTCAATGTGGTCGAGATCAACGATTACCTCGGCGATCACTACGACCCGACGCAGAAGCGGCTTTGTCTCTCCAGCAACGTTTACAACACGCCCTCGGTCGCGGCTCTCGGCATCGCCGCACACGAGACCGGCCACGCCATTCAGCACGCCCGCGCTTATGCCCCGCTCAAAGCGCGCATGGCGATTGTGCCGCTGACCGGGATCGCCACCCGCATCCTGCCCTTCGCGATTCTTGGCGGAATTTTCTTCCGCATCACCGGGCTGATCACGATCGGCATCTATTGCTATCTGGCGCTGCTCGTTTTTCAACTCATCACCCTGCCGGTCGAGTTTGACGCTTCGCGGCGCGCCAAAATCATTCTGCAACAAATGGGAATCATCCAACCGGGTGAAGAAGCGATCGGCGTGAACAAAGTGCTCAACGCCGCCGCCTGGACCTACGTGGCCGCCTTTATTGCGACGTTAGGCAACCTCGTCTGGCTTCTTTCCGTGCGCGATCGCCGATGATCCCGGCCGTCGCCCTGCCCGCCCCCCCTCGCCTAACCGATTTGTTATCGTCGGGCGTCCCGGCGCGTGCTAAACGTAGCCGGGAGGCGATGGATCAACCGCGAACTGACGAAGACCAGCCGCTGGTCGCGCGCGCCCAGGCGGGCGACGCCGCGGCGTTCGACGATCTGGTCGTCAAATATTCGCCCCGGCTCTACGGCCTCATCTACAACATGACCTCGAACCACGAGGACACGGACGACATGTTGCAGGACGTCTTCGCCAAGGCTTACCGTGCGATCAAAGGGTTCCGGGGCAAATCGTCGTTCTACACCTGGATTCACACCATCGCGGTCAACATGACCCTGAATTTCCTGAAAAAGCGCGGGCGCCGCTTCCATCTCAGCCTCGACGACATCGATGCCAGCATCCAAAACGACAAGGAATTCATTGAGCTGACTTCCACCACGAGTCCGGTGCGGGAAGCGGACCTCAGCGAGCTCCAGCGAAGATTGAACGAGGCAATGATGAAACTGTCTGATGAACACAGGGCCGTCGTCACGATGTTTCATATTCAAGGAATGCCGCACGCAGAAATCAGCAAAATCCTTGGCGTTTCCGAGGGAACCGTGCGATCAAGGCTCTTCTACGCGAATCGCCAACTGCAAAATTATCTGGACGAATTCCGCAAAAACCCCGTTGGTTAGCACTCGCCGCGCATGGATCACTTCGACGAAAACGAAATCGGGAAATTGCTTCGCTTGAAAAAGTTTGAGCAACCGCCTCCCGGTTACTTCGAAAATTTCCTGCACGAATTTCACCGCCGCCAGCGCGACGAACTTTTGCGCCAGCCGATCTGGAGCGTGCTCTGGCAGCGCTTTTCCGATTCGCTTTTCCGTCTCAACATTCCTTCGCTGACCTCCTATCCGGCGGCGGTCGCGGCGGCGCTGATATGCGCGGCGGTCCTGGCTTTGCAGATCCAACAGGCGCCGCAACCTTCTCCGATCGCGAAGGGCGACGGAGACGGCTTCCTCGTTCCCAATAAAAGTGTTCTCGACCAAATGACCCCCGAGCGGGTGGCGGATAATTTTACTCTCCGCTCGCCGCTCGCAACCCGCAGCCTCGGGCCCGATCTCTCCCGTCCTCAGATGAATGAAAGCGCCTATACTCACCGAGCCACCCCCCCACGCTATGTGCTCGACCGGCTGCCCGTGAGTTATGAGCCGTCTTTCAATTTTTAGCGCCGGCCTTCTCGCCGTCACTTGCCTAACGACCCCGGTTCTCCGCGCTCAGGAGGACACGGCCGGCGCCATCAGTCGCGAAGTAAAATCGATCTTCGAACGCTGCGGCAAGGCGGTGGTAAAGATTCACGCGGTGGACGAGCACAGCGAGCTTTCCGGAACCGGCTTCTTCATTGACCCGGCCGGGACCATCTACACGTCCTACTCGGTTGGCGGTGAAGCGGACAATTTTACCGTGCAGTTCGAGGGCAAAAAGTTCCGCGCCACCCAGTTGATGGCAGACCTGCGTAGCGGGATCGCCCTCCTCAAGGTCGACGGCGCAACGCCGTTCCTGCCCATCGGAAGGTCGGCCGGGCTTGGGCTCGCGACCCCAGTGGTGGCAATCGGGTACCCGCTGGATCTGCCGGAATCGCCCAGCTTCGGAATGGTGGCAGGGTTTGATCGCAAATATCTCGGCCGCTATTTCTCGACTACTCATTTGCGTATCAACCTCCCCACCCAGCGCGGCGAAGCGGGCGCGCCACTCCTCAATTTCCAGGGCCAGGTTGTAGGCATTCTGGTGAGCAGCGTGGAAGGCGGCTCAGCCTGTTACGCGCTCCCGATCGACGCCGCCGAAAAAATTCGGCGCGATTACGTTCGCTTCGGCGATGCCCGCCACGGTTGGATGGGGATCGATGTGCAGGAAGCCGAGAACCCGGAAGGAGGCTCGAGCGCGGAAATGACCCAAATCCACGACGATACACCCGCGGCAGGATCGGGCCTGCGCACCGGTGACATTCTTCTGCAGGTCGGCAACACGCCGGTGCATCAACCGGAAGATGTGATCGACGCCTCCTTTTTCATCACTGCGGGAGATTCGGTACCGATCACGGTTATGCGCGGAACCGAAAAGCTGACATTCACGGTCCAAGCCGGATCGACCAAACCGGAAGCAATGGCGCTCGGCCCGAGCCATAAATCCGCCGTGCCCCTGCGCCTGGACGCAGCTCCGAAGTAGCGCGAGCCTGCTGCTTCCCGCTCTTACGCACGCTGAAGCTAGCGTGACAACAATCTCCGAAACCCGGCCTCGTCGATAATCCGGACGCCAAGCTTGCGCGCCTTTTCCAGCTTGCTTCCCGCGTCCTCCCCGGCGAGGACGAAGCTGGTCTTCTTGCTCACGCTTCCGCTCACTTTGCCGCCGTGTTGAATAATCTGCTCGGCAATCTCATCACGCGGCTGGCTCAAAGTCCCGGTGATGACCCAGGTCGTTCCCTTGATTTTGGAATCGCTGCCCGAGGCGGCCTTTCGCTCGCTCGTTAGGCGTAATCCCGCCGCGCGCAACCTCTCGATCATCATGCGATTGCCCGGTTCGTGGAAAAATTGCGCGATGCTCGCTCCCACCACTTCGCCCACATCGGGGATGCGCTGGAGTTCATCCGGAGTCGCGTCCCGGAGCGCTTCAAGATTTTGGAAATGATCGGCCAAGGCACGTGCCGCGCTCACCCCGACGTGCAGAATCCCGAGACCGAAGAGGAGGCGCCAGAGCGGCTGCTCTTTGCTCCGCTCGATCGCAGCCATCAAATTGCTCACACTTTTCTCGCCCATCCGCTCCAGTTCGCTCAGCTGCGTGCTCGTCAGGCGATAAATGTCGCTCACCTCCTGCACCAGCTTGCGCTCCACCAGTTGCTCGACCATCGCTTCGCCCAGGCCCTCGATGTCGAGCGCGCCACGGGAGGCAAAGTGCTCGATCCGTCGCTTCAGCTGGGCCGGGCATTGCGCGTTCACGCAGCGCACCGCCACCTGTTCTTCCTCCCGCACCACCTTGCTCCCGCAGATCGGGCATTGCGCCGGCATCCGAAATTTCTTCTCCGAGCCATCGCGCAAATCGCTCCGCACGCTCACCACCGCCGGGATCACTTCGCCTGCCTTCTCGATCACGACCGTGTCGCCGATGCGGATATCCTTGCGCGCCACCTCCTCCTCGTTATGCAAAGTCGCGCGCGCCACCCGGCTGCCCGAGACAACGACTGGTTCGAGCGCCGCCACCGGCGTGAGCACGCCGGTGCGGCCGACCTGGATCAAAATATCAAGCAACCGGGTTTCAACCCGTTCCGCCTCATACTTGAAGGCCATCGCCCAGCGCGGCGATTTGGCGGTCATGCCTAACGACTCGCGTTGCGCAAAGGCGTCCACCTTCACGACCGCGCCATCGGTCTCGTAAACAAAGTCGTGCCGAATCTTTTCCAGTGCGTGAATCGCCCGCAGAATTTCCTCGAGCGATTCGGCCGGCCACCAGCGTTCGCTGCAAGGCAGGCCCAGCTTCTTGAGCAACGGAAAGAGCTTTGAGTGATGCGTCAGCTCAATCCCTTCGACCGCGCCCGTTCCGTAAAAAATTACGCCTAATGGCCGCTTTGCCGTAATCGCCGGATCCAACTGTTTGAGCGAGCCGGCGGCGGAGTTGCGCGGATTGGCGAAGATGGGCAGCCCGGCTTCGCTTCGCTCCGCGTTAAGTTTCGCAAAACCCTGTTTCGTCATGAAGACTTCGCCGCGAACTTCGAAGAGCCGCGGCGCGTCGCCTTTTAGCTCCTTCGGCAGGGAGCGGATCGTACGGATGTTCTGAGTTATGTCGTCGCCCGTCGTGCCGTCGCCACGAGTCGCGGCGTACTTCAGCCGCCCCTTTTCGTAGAGAAGAGAAACGGCCACGCCATCGACCTTCGGTTCCACCACCACCGGAATTTTTTCGTTAGGCAAGAGTTTCTCGATGCGCCGATAAAATGCGCCTACTTCTTCTTCCGAATAGGTGTTGTCGAGACTGAGCATCGGCGCACGGTGCGTGATTTGGGAGAACGCCTTGAGCGGCTCCCCGCCAACGCGATGAGTCGGTGAATCCGGCGTAAGGAGCTGCGGGAACCGCTCCTCGAGCTCGACTAACTCGCGATAGAGCCGGTCGTAATCGCGATCCGAAATCGTCGGCGCGGCTTCTTCGTAATACCTCCGGTTGTGCTCCTCGATTTCCTCGCGCAAGGCCGCGACGCGTCGGGCCGTGGCCGCTTCTGTCTCCGCCATGAGCGATCATACGGACGGCAATCGAATCAGCAATCTCCGATGGCCGGGGTTGGCGACCCCGGCTACAACTGAAGCATGGCGACGGCGCGGATTCTCGGGATCGAAGGCGGCGGCACCCGCACCTC
>Ga0157375_10003028_pt1 | contig 14584 bp, 13 predicted proteins | sample M35metaG_FD_115311 | JGI IMG/M metagenome (GOLD analysis project Ga0157375, IMG submission 115311) | Miscanthus rhizosphere microbial communities from Kellogg Biological Station, Michigan, USA - M3-5 metaG | ecosystem: Host-associated > Plants > Roots > Rhizosphere > Soil | place: USA: Michigan...
AGCTCGCCGCCGTGCCGGCTGGATCACCCGACAACTCCGGCTCCTCCGCGCTCACGGCCTGATCACAAAGATCGCCGGCACGCACCGCTACCAACTCGCCGCCGCTGGTCGCAAAGCCAACGTAGCCATCCTCACCGCCCTTCGATGCACCGTCGCTCAGCTCACGCAACTCGCCGCATGAAAATCTTCGCGCCAGGAGAAGAATCTATGGGTTAGTAGTACAGAGATCACTGAGGGATTCCTCTGTGTCCTTTGTGTCTCTGTGGTTCAAAGCAGTTTCACCCCGAACGCCTTCTCGAAATTCGCGGTCGTGATCGCGGCCACTTCCTCGACAGAAATCCCCCACAGAGTCGCCAGCAACTCGGCTACCTTGATCACGTAGGCCGGCTCGTTGTCGCGTCCGCGAAAGGGCACCGGCGCGAGAAACGGCGTGTCGGTTTCGATGAGCACGCGATCGTGTGGCAGCGCTTTCGCGCACGCGCGCAGCGGATCGGCCGTCCGGAAGGTGACGATGCCGGAGAAGGAGATGTAGTAGCCCGCGTCGATGAACTTCCGCGCGATCTCCTCCGACTCCGTGAACGAATGCAGAATCCCGCGCCCGCCGTTCCCCGACAAAATCGCCACCATGTCGTCGGCCGACTCGCGGTTGTGCACGATGATCGGTTTGTCAACACGCTTCGCCAGATCGAGGTGCCGCTCGAAGACGGCAATCTGCGTCTCGCGCGGCGAGTGCATGTAGTGATAGTCGAGTCCGCACTCTCCAATCGCCACGACGCGCGGCTGCTTCGACAAGCGCTCGATTTCCGCGAACGCCGCGTCATCGCAGTCCTTCGCCTCATGCGGATGAAATCCGACCGCGGCCCAGACGTCGTCATGCTTCTGCGCGACCGCAACCGCTTCCGGCGCATCCTCCAGCTTCGTCCCCGGCACGACGAACCCGCGAATCCCCGCCTCGCGCGCGCGTGCGAGGACGGCGTCGGCGTCGGACATGGTCAGGTGGCAGTGGGAGTCGGTGAGGATCATGAGAATCGAAATGTTGAATGTCGAATGTTGAATGTTCAATGTTGAATTGAGGGCGACGATCTCAGGTCATTCAACATTGAACATTCAACATTTCTCCACGAGCAAAGACAATCCCATCCCGCCTGAAATGCATAGCGTCGCCAGTCCGAGACGTTTCGAACGTGACGCCAGCGCGTGAAGAAGCGTCGTCGTGATCCGCGCTCCCGTCGCGCCGATCGGATGACCTAGCGAAATCGCGCCGCCGTGGACGTTGAGTTTGGAGTGGTCGAAGTGCAGTTCGCGGTCGCAGGCGATCACCTGCGCGGCGAAGGCTTCGTTGAGCTCGATGAGGTCGATGTCGTCGAGCGTCAGGTCCGTGTCGGCGAGTAGGGCGCGCGTGGCAGGGACGGGGCCGATGCCCATGATCTTCGGATCGACGCCCGCCTGCGCGTAGCCCACGATGCGCGCCATCGGCGTGAGGCCGTGGCGCTGGACCGCGTCCGCCGAGGCCACGAGCATCGACGATGCGCCATCGGTGACGCCGGAGGAGTTGCCGGCGTGCACGGTTCCGTTCTTGCGAAAGACCGGCGGGAGTTTGGCCAGTGATCCGAGGTCGGCGTCGAAGCGCGGGTGCTCATCTTTGTCGATGACCACGTCGCCTTTGCGGCCGGGCACCGTGACCGGAACGATCTCGTCGCGGAAGCGCCCTTCCTCGTACGCAACGCCGGCGCGGCGCTGCGTCTCGACGGCATACGCATCCTGCTCTTCTCTGGAAATGGCATACCGGTCGGCCAGCGTCTCCGCGGTCGCGCCCATCATCTCGTCGGCGAGCGGACAGAGAAACCCGTCGCGATACATTCCGTCGATCACCTCGGCGTCGCCCATTCGATAGCCCCAGCGCGCGCGCGGAAGCAGATACGGCGTGTTCGACATCGACTCTGTGCCGCCCACGAGCACGATGGCGGCCTGTCCGAGCCGGATCTGATCGGCGGCGTTCATGATCGCGCGCAGTCCGGAACCGCAGGCTTGATTGACCGTATACGCGGGAACTTCGTGGCGCAGGCCCGACTTGATGGCGATCTGGCGCGCGACGTTCGGTCCGACGCCAGCCTGGCGCGCGTTGCCGAAGGTCACTTCATCGATCGCATTCGGATCGATGCCGCTGCGGGCCAGCGTCGCCTTCGCGCTGGCGATTCCGAGGTCCGCGACGGTGAGCGACGCCAATCCGCCGCCGAATTTTCCGATGGGTGTGCGGACGGCGGCGGCGAGATAGATCGTTTCGTTCAGTTTCGGCATAGGGCGTTTACGGTGTTGGCGTAGGTCTGCACCGACTGCAACAAATCCTTCTTCCCGATCTTCTCATTCGCGCCGTGGGCGTCGAGGATCGAGCCCGGCCCGAACAGCAGCGGCGTGCCGAGCGCGCCGAGGTGAGGCACGTCGGTGTTGAACGCGACCACGCGCGATTCAAAACCGTCCGGCACTTTCATCCGCTGCGGCGGATTGCCGCGCGAGACGGTGATCGTTCCGCCGTGTCGCGCGATGATCGACTGCAGTTTCGCCTGTACGATTTCCGGCTCCGTCACCGTCCGGAAAATCATCTGGCACTCGGCCTCGGCAGGAATGACATTTGGCTTCTCGCCGCCGCGCACGACGCCGACGTTGACAGTGGTCTCGCCGAGGTCGTCGTCCGAGCCCCATTTCGTGGCGTTGATCTCGGCGATGGCCGCGACCATCTTGTTGATCGCGGAATCGCCGCGTTCCGGATACGCGGAGTGGCCGGCGATGCCATCGAATCGGACGAAGCAGGTCAACGCGCCCTTCGATGCGCGCGCAAACGTCGATTCCGTCGGCTCGCCGACGACGACGTACTCCGACCCGTGGTTCGCGAACTCCTTGTTGGCCATCTTCGCGCCGATCGAATCGGTCTCCTCGCCGACGACGAAGAGATAGGCGAAGTCGTTCATCCCATCGGCGCGCAGCCGCTCTCCCGCGGCAATCATCGCGGCGATGATCCCTTTCGTATCGCACGCGCCGCGCCCATACAGAAACTGATCATCCTCGGACGCCGCAAACCACGGCGGCACGGTATCGATGTGCGAGTTGATGACCACGCGCGGCCTGCCGCCGGCCGCAGCGTAAACGTTAAACCGCCGCTCGCTGACTTCGTGACGGCGGCACGCGTACCCGAGCGCCGCCAGTTCGTCATGCAGAAAAACGGCGGCATCGAATTCGTTTTCGGTCGGCGACGGGATATCGATGAGCCGCTTCGCGAAGGCAATCGCGTCGAACATAGAGCTGTCAGTGTCCTCTGCGTCTCTGTGGTTTGAATCGCTCGCGCGGCAGCTCGACGAACATGCCGGGGAACGTCGCGCGCATGCGCGCAAGGTCCGGATCGTCGGGCGAGATTTCATTCGCCAGCCGCTGGACTTCGAAACGATTTCGTTCGGCGAGCGCGATACCGATCCGCGTCAGTTGTTGCTCGCGCGCATCGAGCCGGTCGGAGTCGGCGAGCGCGAGGTTCAGCTCTTCGCTCGCCGGAATCAGATTGCGATTGAGGAGCGCGATCTCGCCCATCCGGAAGTGCGCCTTTGCGTAGTGCGGATCTTGTTTCAGGACGCGATGGAGCGTCTTGCGCGCTTGCTGCGCGTCGCCGCCGAGGAGCTCGGACATCGCGTTCGCGTAGAGAACGTCGGCTTTCGGTTCGCTTGCAGGTTGTGTTGGGATTGCCGCGACTTCCTCGGTCGTCGTCGTTGCCGGTTTGGGAGCGGGTACTGTCGTTGTCGTGGGAACGACGTCAGGCTTCTGCTCTTCGATGACCGCCGGCGGCGCCGTGACACTCACGGATGTCGTCGATGGCGCGACTGGCTTCGGCGCGATGGTCTGCGTCACCGGCGGCGTCGGCGCGGAACGATTCGTCACGATCACTCCGGCCGCGGCAGCGAGTGCGATCACCAGCACGATGATCACCGCCGGCATCGCACTGCGGCGTCGCGGTTGCGCCGCCGGCTCCTGCACCGTCTTCAGTTGCGATCCCGTCAGCAGCGTCGGCGTTGCCGCAGTCACTGCATTCGCGTTCGTATACGGCGCCGTCTTCGCGCGGCCGATCTGCGCGTCGAGCGCGGTCACCAGCTCGGCGGCCGTGAAGCGCTCGGCGGCATTCTTCCGAAGACAGCGCTGGATGATCTCGTTCATCCCCGGCGAAATCCCGGGATTCACAGACACCGGCTCGGCAGGATCGTCGCGGATGATCTGCGTCATCGTCTCGGTGATCGTCTCGCCGCCGAACGGCCGGCGTCCCGTGGCCATCTCGTACAGCACCACGCCGAGCGAAAAAACGTCCGCGCGGCCATCGATCGTCTTACCGAGAGCCTGCTCGGGCGACATGTAATGGATCGTGCCAAGGATCATGCCCTGCTGCGTGACGAACGCGGTGGGAGTTTCGGAGGATGTCGCGCCCACAACGCCGACCTGCTTGGCGATGCCGAAGTCGAGCACCTTCACGCGATTGCCAGCCACGATGATGTTGTCCGGCTTGATGTCGCGGTGCACGATCCCTTTCGCATGCGCCTCGGCCAGCGCATCCGCGACGGCGCGCGCGATGCGGCAGATCTCCGACTCCGAAAGTCCGCCGCGCCTGATGACGCGCGCCAGCGATTCGCCTTCGACGAACTCCTCGACGATGAAGATGTGATCGCCGTCCTGCTCGATCGAATGAATCGTGGCGATGGAGGGGTGATAGAGCTGCGCCGCCGTACGCGCTTCGCGCTTCAGCCGCGCCGTCGCCTCGACGTCCGCGAGCACGCTCGGCGGCAGGACTTTGATTGCGACCGTGCGCCCGAGGCGCGTATCTTCGGCGCGCCAGACCTCGCCCATCCCGCCCGCGCCGACGCGGGCGATCAGACGATAGGGACCGAGGTGTTGATCGGGCGCGAGCATGGAGGGCATTCTGTCATTGTCGGTAGGCCTTGTCGCGGGAGTTGCGCAACGCAACCTCACTTACGAAATTGCCGGATGACCTCTTCGTGCGAGATTGAACGCTCATCGTCATCGCCCTCAAGGTCGGCGGGATCAAAGGGCCCATGGTCGGCCGGCGCGTTCTCCGGAACAACGGCTTGGGCATCCTTGAGCTGCAGGTCCTTCAACAGACGGAAGGCCGTTATGAGGTCTCGCTCAGGGAGACGTTCGACAATTTGATGCAGCGTCTGTCGCTCGTTCATGCAGCGCACTATTGTAGCGCGTCACCACCCGATGACGACGCGTCCGCCATCGAGGTCAAGTGCTTTTGCGGCAATTACTTAGCTAAAAAAGTCGTTTTCGGCACGCGTGAAACGGATTGCGCTCATCATCATTAATGTGTTGGCCGCCGTCGCGGCGCAGGCCGCGAATGTCACCTTCGTAACGCCGCAGCCGGGCGCTCAAACCATCGGGCCGGCGCTGATCGAAATCACGACCTTGGTCGCGAATGTCGATCGGGTCGAGTTCTTGGTCGATGGCGCGCTGGCCGGGGTGGCGCGCAAGCCGCCGTATCGGATCGCGCACGACTTCGGCACGTCGCTGGCCGCGCATGCGATCACCGCGAAGGTGTGGTCGAACGGATTTCGAAACTCGGACGAGGTCACGATCAGGACCGCTGCGATCTCAGCCGCTGAGACGATGAATGTCGAAGTCGTCGAAGTGTCGATACGCGTGCGATCCGCGCAACAGCTGCAGGCGAGCGATCTGCGCGTCACGGAGAACGGCATCCCGCAGACCATCCGCGAATTGCGTTCCGATCGAGGAGCGGCGCGGTTCGTCTTCATAGTCGACCGCTCGCTGTCGATGGGGGATGGAAAGCTCGACGCGGCGTTGCGCGCGATCACGAGTGAGTCGCCGCTGCTGCGGACCGACGACCGCATCGACCTCGTGCTCTTCAATCACAACGTCACGAAGGCTCGTCCGATCCGCCGCGGCGAGCAGTTACCGGCCGTTCCCACCTCCGGCGGTACATCGCTGCGCGACGCGCTGGCGTCGATTGTCACGCGCGAGCGGACGTACGCGATCGTCATCACCGACGGCGGCGATCGCAACAGCGCGACCTCGGAGAACGACGCGCTGCACGCGATCAGCAATACGAAGATGATCGTCGATGCCATCGTCCTCGGCGATGCGTCGAACTTCCTTCGTGAGGCCGCGAAAAACACCGGCGGTACCGTCGTCACCGCGGATGCTTCGACGCTCCAACGCGCGCTGCACGCGCTGATCGTCGACATCAACAGCCGCTACACGCTCGACTACCAGAGCCACGGCAACGGATCGGGATGGCGGACTATCGCGATAACGCCGCAACGGCGCGGGATCGAGATCGTGAACGCGCGGAAGGGGTACTACGCGCGATGAAACGACTGCTGATGATCCTCGCGCTCGCAACTCCCGCGTTCGCGCAGACCACGCGCATCGCCTCGGACTTCGAGATCGCGCAGATGCAGCAGCAGTTGGCGCGCTCGCACGATTTCCTCTCCCAACTCTCCGGCCATCTCAACCTCGGCGACGCGCGTCTCGCGCGCAGCGAGAGCGCGCTGGCGCGCCGCGAGTACGTGCAGGCGTACGAGATCGCGTCGAACGAGCGCCTCGATGCCAGGCGCGCCTCCGATCTGGCGCGCTACGCGACCGCGACGTCGTACGCAGCGCTTGCCGAGGCCAAGCTCGGGAAAGATGCGAAGGCGTTCGAGCTGTCGGAAGAAGCGATCCGCTACGAAAGCGGCGAAGCGAAAACGTGGAACCTCTACGCGAGCACGATGTCGCTCCTCGGCAAGCCGGCAAAGGCGGCCAGCGCCTCGCGCAACGCGGTCGCGCTTGCCCAACGCGATCTCAAACAATCGCCGGACCTCGGCAATCGCATCGACCTGGCGATTTACGAATACGCGCTGGCCTCCGCGCTGATCGAGACGGGCCAAACGAGCGAGGCCGAGCGGCTGCTCATCGAAGTCACGTCATCGTTTCGCTCGCAAGAGTTCGACTCGCTGAAGCGCGACGTCGCCCGTCGCGAGGCGTTCGAAATCTACTCCTCGGCGCGCGGCGAGGCCTCGTCGTACATCTCGCTGCTGAATCGTTCGCAACTCCGGCTTGCGGCGCTCTATGAAACGCGCGGCGATACGAGCGCGGCCCGCCAGCAGTACGAAAACGTCCTGGCGGCGCGCAGCGATGATCCGACGGCGCTGGCGGCAATCGCGCGGCTCTCGCAGTCCGGCGAGCATTTCGCCGAAGCATTCGATGCGAATCCGTTTTCGCTTTCGCTTGTGCGCGACTACCAGCGCTATCTGGCCGCGCATCGCGGCGAAGAGGCCGAGGGGGACTCGGCGGGCGCGCGAATGCGGCGCGTGCTCATCGCAATGAATCGCGGCGAGTTGCATGCCGCCAGGACGGCGCTCGACCAACTCGATCAGCAGTATCGCGACAACGACACGCTGCGGATGCTTCGCGCGGAGCTGAACAAACCGATTGAAGCGCCGGCCATCCCTCCCGCCGGAGTCCTCACTCCCGGGGCTTCCTACCTTCGCTCGCTCATGGCGCTCTTCAACGACAACCGGCTCACGCCCGAGCAACGCCAGTCGCTCGACAAGGTCGAGCTGACGAATGTAGTGCAATTCGACGACGCGAAGCCGGACGCGCCCGCGCATCAGACCATCTTTGAATCGGGCGTGGCCGCCGGCGTTCACTTCCGCTTCAGCGAGCCGATGGCGTTCAACGGAGACTTCGCCGCGCATACGCCGCTTCGTCTCACCTACCGCGTCCTCGGAGCAAGCAATGACGAGTTGTTGATCGAGCCGATTCAACTGGAGGCGGCGCGATGAGGATTCAATCGGAGGCAGCGCGACTTGCCAAAGCACAGACAAGAGTGTCTGTGCCACACAGGCACTTCGTGCCTTTTCAACTTCTTCGAACTGCCATGTGGCTAAAAACGCCGAGCCATGTGGCACAGACACTCCTGTCTGTGCTGCTGATGCTCGCGGCGACTTCGGCAATCGCCCAACCCATCGCCTGCACCAATCGCGGCATCGTCGTCGCGCACGATAAGGTCATCGAGCTTTTCGACCGCAGCGGGGAAAATCTCGTCTGGAAAACCGGCGGTCTACCAACGCCGCAGACCATCGCGACGTCCAATGAACGAATCGCAGTTCTCGACCCGCTGGTCAACGAAGCGCGCATCGTCGAGCTGGCAACGGGACGCGGAACGACGGTGCACACGGGCGAGACGCCGATCGCCGGCGTCTTCATCGGACCAACGCTTTACCTCCTCGAGCACGATGCCCGGGCTCTCGAACGGATCGGCGCGGACGGCACGAGAGCGTCCATCAGCACCGGCGCCGATCCGGCCTTTCTTCGCGAGGCCCACGGCAGGTTGTACATCTACGCGCGCGGCGAAGGCGTCGTGCAGGAAGTTTCGACCTCACCATTCGCGATCCGCCGCAGCGTGCGCGTGACGCCGTTCGCCTCGGACTTCGAGATCGATTCGAAGAACGCGTACATCGTCGATCCGCACGGCGCGAAAATCGGCATCGTCAATCTCGATTCGATGCAACCCGCCGGCAGCATCGACGTCGGCGCCGTCCCGGTGTCGTTCGCATTCGCGTCCACCGGCACGTCGCTCACCGCGCGCACGCTCGCCGTCGCCGATCCCTCGGCGAAAAAGGTCTGGATGATCGAAGGGGCACAATCGGTCACACAGGCCTTCACGCGCGGCTTTCTGCGCGGCCTGATCGGACTTGGCCTCTTCGGCAGCGGGACGTCAAACTTTCCGACCGGCGTCGATCGCGTCTTCGTCCGCGGCGCGCGCTGGTACGCCTTCGATTCGAGCAGCGGAACGCTGTATCGATTCACGAAATCGTCGAGCTCGGTGGTTGCGCGGAACATCCACGCCTTCACCGTCGCGCCCGAGGGGGTTTTCTACTGGAGCGACGCGGTACGGCGGTTGCAGCAAGCGGACTAAAGAGAACGCAAGATGGCAGAACGAAAACCGTGTGTCCGATGCGAGCGCCCGATCGATGCAAACGCGCGCTCGTGCGTCTACTGCAACTGGGATCAGAGTCTGGCGCGGCCGGTCGTGACCGCGGCGCCGCAGGTTGTGCCCGCGTACGTCCCGCCGCCCGACACACGCGTGCGCAATCGCATCCTCGGCGCGATCGCGTTCGTGGCGCTGGTCATCATCGCCTTCGTGGTCGGCGCGCTCGTGCATGGCTCCGATCCGTCGCAGGCGAAGGCTTCGCAGACGGCGGTGCATCCGACTGCGCAAGCCGAGGGAGGATCGAGGGCGAATGTGACGCTGGTTCCGGTCGATAACGGCTCGATGCAATCCGAACCGCCGATCACCAGCGCACCCGCGCAGGCGCCGAGCGCCGGCAACGTCGAAGTGAACGGCGACCGCACCGATGCTACGGCGCTTCCATCCGGCGAGTATTCCGCCGCCGCGCAACGCGCGAAGGCGGAGCGCGATGTGAGAACGAGCAACGGCATCATCGATCCGCGCACGATTTCCGGCGGCGTCGAACGGGCCGCTCCCGTGAACCGCGAACCTCGCCCGGCGCCGCGCGTGATCCGCGTCGCTGCCGCCCCGCACACCGAACCGATCCCGCTCTATCAGCCGGTGCCGCCGCTGCGCGTCAACCGGCCCACCAGCGCGCGGCTCTTCCTCACCGTCGGCACCGACGGCCGCGTCCACGACATCGACATCGCCCAATCGATCCCCGGCGAGATGCCGCGCCTGATCGCCTCGGTGCAGAACTGGCGCTTCAAACCGGCCACGCAGAACGGTCAACCCGTGACATCTACGTTCTCGGTCGATATAAACGTGCGTCCGCAATGACCGCCGAGCCGCAAAACGTAGCCAGCGATCGCATCGCATGCGCGTCGTGCCATCACGACATCGACGCCGCGGCGAGACTCTGTCCGTATTGCGGCGCCGATCCGCGCACGGGCCAGAAGCCGGTCGATACGCAGGCGATGCTCAACGAGATGTTCCATCCGCGCGAGACATCGGCCTCGGACACGGTCTTCGAGTTCGCGCGCCAGCGGCAGGGCGTCGTCATCGCGCTCGGCGTGCTCGTGGCGATTCTCATCCTGGCGGGATTGCACGAATACGTGACGCGGCGCAACGCGCGCGACGTCTCCGCCGCCGCCGCGATTCCGCTGACCGAGGTGACGGACCTGAGCAATCAGTCCGACGAGAACAAGCCGCTGCCGCTGCCGAATCTCGAGTACCAGTTCGACGGCCATCCGCAAACGATGCGCACGTTCGTCGTCGAGCCCGGTGCGATCACGCCGCCTGAAGTCGTCGCCGCGCAACAAGCGGCGCAGACAGCCACGGCGCAGCCGGGGAAACCGGCACAGCCCGCGGCGACGCCGATGCCGCCCGCAGCGAAGCCGCACTGAGGGAACCTTAACAACATTGCGCAGCGTTCGCGGCCGGAGTGTTCGCGTCTCGCCGGCTGGCTCGGCTGCGTCCTCGCTGCTGAATGGGAGGCTCGCACGAGACGTTCCATACCGCGAACTTGAGTCTTCCCGGTTGGTGCGCTCGCCAGCGCTCCATTCGCGCTGCTGTTGCGGCCATTGGCCAAGGGCGTCCTCCGCCGCCGAGCGGTTACCAGCGAGATTCGAGGGTTTGCCGGTTCGGCAGCGAGGACGCAGCCGAGCCAGCCGGCGAGACGCCAGCGCTCCGTCGCGTCGGTTCCCACGAGAGACGGCCTCAGCGTCTCACATGGCACCTCGCTGGCAATACAAATAAGTGCAGTCCACGGAGGGAACTCATGGATATTCAAACAACTTCTGCAGACCGCACATGGAAAGAGAAACTGGTTGCGATGCCGCGCAACATCAGGGCGCGCAGCATGGCGAAATTGAATGACGCTCGCGAGGCCGTCGCGTCCGTAAAACCGCGCGTGAACGCGATGACGATGAAGGCGAATGACGGCATGCGCGGCAATCCTGCCAAGTGGGTCGGCATCGCCGCCGGAACGGGGCTAGGCATCGGCCTCCTCGGCCGTCTCCTGCAACATCGCGCGCAGCAGCGCCACATGCCGGCGGTGATCGTCATCGAAGCGGCGTGCTGAGGGTTTGTCATCCTGAGCCGCCAAGCCGGGAGTCGCGTAGCGAAGGAATGGCGCAGGACGGCGAAGGATCTCAAGTTGCGCAGGGTGTGATGAAACCTCGGGTTTCATCGCAATTCGCGCAACTTGAGATCCTTCGCCGTCCTCCGGCGTTCCGCGCTTCGCGCTCCAACGCCTCCGGCGGCTCAGGATGACAATTCAAAACCTCGGCAACAACTCTTGCAGCGCGTCCGCGAGTTTCGCGTACTCGCCGATCTCGTTGTAGAGCTGCGCGGAAACACGGAGGACGCGTTTCGGCTGATACGGCCAGGGATGGATCGGGACTTCGATGTTGTGCTCGTAGAAGAGCGCGTCCTGGAGCGGATCGCCGTACAACGTCGGGACGTAGGGTTTGCCTTCGGCCAGCGGGACGGCGGCCATCGAGCCGAGCATGTCGTCGGGCGCTGGATGGGGGATGCCGAGGCGATCGCAGAGGAGGTCGCGTGCGCGCAGGGCCAGCTCGTGATTGCGGCGCATGACTTCGGGCCAGCCGTCGGCGGCGAGGCTTCCGATGAACTGCAGCGCGGTTGGAACGCTCAGAATCGCGGTCGGATCGAAGGTGCCGGGCCAGTCGAATTCGAGGTGGAAGCGGCTGCGATCGGTGCGTGTGGCGTTCGCACCGTGGCTGATTACGACCGGACGAATGCCGATGCGGCGGTTTTCGCGGACGTAGAGGAACGCCGCGCCTTTCGGAGCACAGACCCATTTGTGGAGATTGCCGGTGTAGTAGGCGACGCCGAGCGCGTCGAGATCCAGCGGAAGCATGCCGGGCGCGTGGGCGCCGTCGACGAGCGTGTCGATGCCGCGCCGGCTCAGTTCAGCGATCACCTTCCCGATCGGAAAGATCATGCCGGTCTGGCTGGTGATGTGATCGATGAGCAGCAGCCGCGTGCGGTCGGTGACGGCGGCGAGCACGCGTTCGACGATTTCGTCCGAGGAGCCGATGGGGAAGGGGACGTCGACGGCGACGACTTTCGCGCCGGCGAGACCGGCCACGTACTCGAGCACGTTGCGCGACGCGTTGTATTCATGCGTCGTGACGAGCAGCTCGTCGTGGCGGTCGAGGTCGAGCGAGCGGAGCACCGCGTTGACGCCGGCGGTGGCATTTGGCACGAACGCGATCGCTGCCGGATCGGCGCCGACGAACTGCGCCAGCGCGGCGCGGGCGTCATCGAGCAACGGCTCCAGCTCGCGGACCATGAAACGCACCGGCTCGCGCTCCAGTCGCGTCCGCAATTCATTCTGCTTCGCGAGCACGACCTTCGGCGCGGCGCCGAACGAGCCGTGGTTGAGAAAGGTGATGGTCGGATCGAGGAGCCAGTGCTCTTTCATTCGGCGCGGCGAATCGTCTCACATCGACGTCATCGCTGACCGGGCGCCTGTCCTGCCCTGATCGCGTCGAGCGTGGCGGGATTGGAGAGGTCGAGATGCGCGTCGTTGATCCGCTCCCGGAATCGCGATTCGTAGAGCAGCTTCGCGAGCGGCGCGGCGTCGGTGCCGTGGCCGCCGTGCTCGACGAAGACGACCACCACCATCTGCGGATTGTCGTTCGGCGCATACGACGCGAACCACGCGTGATCCTTGTACTTGTACGGCAATCCCGCGGTCATGCCCCAGGTGTGCTGCGCGATGACCTGAACCGTACCGGTCTTGCCGGAGACGTTCAGCCCTTCGATGCGGGCGTTGTGGCCGGTGCCGCCATCTTCGTTGACCACTTTCCAGAGGCCGAGCTTCACGGTTTCGAGCACGTTGGGCGCGAGGTTCACTTTGTGAAGCACCTGGGAGGCAACCTGCAGCCGCTCCACGTTGCCGTCCGGACTCGTTTTCTCGATCATCCTGACGACGTGCGGGCGATAGACCGTGCCGCCGTTGGCGATGGCGGCCATAAAGTTCGCGACCTGCAACGGCGTCACGAGGAGAGGGCCCTGACCGATGGCGACGGAGATCGTCTCGGACGGATACCACTTGCGGTGCTGTTTGACCGCGGCCCATTGCGTTGACGGGATCAGGCCGGGCTTCTCGCCGTCGAGATCGATCCGCGAGATTTCGCCGAAGGTGAGCTTGTGCGCGTATTCGGCAATGCGGTCGACGCCGAGGCGTGCGCCGACGTTAAAAAAGAAGATGTCGCATGACACTTTGAGCGCGTTGGCGACACTGAGATCGCCGTGGCCGTTCCTGGCATCGCAGCGAAAACGGCGGCCGAAAAAGACCGCGCTGCCGCCGCAGTAAAACGATGTGCCGGTATCGATCGCGCCGTCCGTCAAGCCGGCCATGGCCATGACCGCCTTGAAAACGGAACCGGGCGAATACAACCCTTGAATGGCGCGATTCAGCTCGACCTTGAACGGATTCGACGCGATCGTTCGCCAGACGTCCGGCGTGAATCGGCGCGAGTAGACGTTCGGATTGAAGGCGGGCGACGAAACCATGGCCAGCACTTCGCCGTTGCGAGGATCGAGAGCCACCGCGGCGCCGACCAACTCGTTCTCGATGAAGTACTGCTCCGCGCGGCGCTGCAGATCGAAGTCGATCGTGAGGTAGACGTTGTCACCGGCCACAGGCTCTTTGCGCGCCGGGCGATATTCGGCCAGGCGGCGGCCGTGGCTGTCGTACTCCCAGTACTGCGCACCATCGCGGCCGCGGAGATACTCGTCGTACATCATCTCCACGCCGCGCTTGCCGAGGAGATCGCCCGATTTGAGGTCCTTGTGCGCGGCAAGGTCTCTGTCATTCGCCTCGCCGATGAATCCCATGATGTGCGCGGCCATCGTCGCGTACGGATAGTTGCGCCGTTGCACGGACTCGACGTTCAGCTCCGGAAACGCCACCGCCTGCGCCTGGATCGATGCCACCTGCGGCATGCTCAAATCCTCGGCCATCGGAATCGGCCGCGCGTTCGGGATCGCTTTTCCTTTTTCGAAGCGCGCTTCGATTTCCTGCGGCGTCACGCCGAGGACGTTGCCGAGGAAGGCGATCACCTTGTCGCGATGCGACGGGTCGAACTTGAGGATCGGCCGCATGATCACGCGGTCGAGCGTCAGCGCGTAGGCGGGTTGGTTGTCCGCCAGGATTTTCTGGCCGGTGCGGTCGACGATCAGACCGCGCTTGGCCGGCGTGACGATCTCGCGCAGAGCGTTCGCTTCGGAGAGGTTGCGGTATTTTTCAGCCTGGACACCTTGCACGATCCAGAACGAGCCGGCCAGAAAAACAAAGACGATGACGATGGCCCAGAGCAGGGCGTTGATGCGGAAGGTCAGGAACTTCTGATCGTCTCGATAGACGCGCATGGGAGGAAGCGTGAGCTGTTAGCTGTTAGCTGTTGTCTGTTGTCTGTTGTCTGTTGTCTGTTGTCTGTTAGCTGTTAGCTGTTAGCTCTTAGCGCACATGTTAGCTCTTAGCATCTCTCGCAGTCTCTCCTGACAGCTGAGAGCCAAGGGCTAACAGACAACAGACAACAGACAACA
>Ga0157375_10003032_pt1 | contig 14580 bp, 10 predicted proteins | sample M35metaG_FD_115311 | JGI IMG/M metagenome (GOLD analysis project Ga0157375, IMG submission 115311) | Miscanthus rhizosphere microbial communities from Kellogg Biological Station, Michigan, USA - M3-5 metaG | ecosystem: Host-associated > Plants > Roots > Rhizosphere > Soil | place: USA: Michigan...
CTGTATAAGTATTCGCTGATATGGCCGAACGGGTAGCAGAACAGGCGTGGCCGGCGGCCGATGCGTTCCTGCAGGTAGTCCTGGGCCTGGGTGATCTCGAACTCGGCCTGTGGCTCGGTCGTGATCGCGAGAAAGTCGCCGCGCACGAGTCCGTGTGGACCGGGCGTCGGCAGGCACGGATGGTTGTGGTCCCAGCTGTGGTTCTCGATCGCGATCAGACCCGACGAGTCGAGCTCTCTCCACCACGCCTCGTTCATCCAGCCGCGGCCTACCATGCAGGCCTTGTCCATGAGTGCGCGCGCAGCGGGATCGGAAATCACGAAGCTGGTCAGGTGCAGGCCGGGTTGCGCCTGGTCGCCGCGCACGTTGCGGAAGTCGCACAGGCAGTTGTAGAGACTGCGCTGCATGCCATCGGTCGGGTGGTCGATGTCGACGTAGTCGAAATCGGTGCCGTCGTCGCAGGTCAGGGCGACACAGCCGTGCAGGTCGTCGTTGTGCCGGCCGAGCAGGCGATCGACGACGCGCTGCAGCGGTACGATGCGCAGCCCCAGGTCGTCGATCAGGCGCAAATCCGCGGCGAAGGCGACATGATCGTTGCCCGTGTAATCGTTTCCAGCGATGTTGTTGGAATGATAGGTGAGGACCGGAACGCGCATGATCGGAGGGCAGTGACGCAGTCCGCGGGCGAGGTGTGAGCGGACTTGTGAAATTATCTCACGGAACAAGGCACATGAAACGGCGCGGCGTTCCTCTAGTAGAATACGCGGCCCACTGCAATCCACGCCCTTCCTTGGAGTAAGCAATGCCTGCCGCGCCGCTCAATCCGTCCGACCTGTACGACGTCCGCTCGCTGCTGAGCGAAGAAGAGCGCATGGTGCAGGACACCGTGGCCCGCTTCACCGACCAGCGCGTGCTGCCGATCATCGGCGACTGCTTCGACAAAGGCGTGTTCCCGAAAGACCTGATTCCGGAAATGGCCGAATTGGGCCTGCTGGGCTCTTCGCTGCCGACCGAGTACGGCTGCGCCGGCATGAATGCCGTCAGCTATGGCTTGATCTGCCAGGAACTCGAGCGTGGCGATTCGGGCATTCGCAGCTTCGCCTCCGTCCAGTCTTCGCTGTGCATGTACCCGATTTACGCCTACGGCAGCGAGGAACAGCGCAAGCGCTGGTTGCCGGACATGGCCGCCGGCAAGGTGATCGGCTGCTTCGGCCTGACCGAGCCGCACGGCGGCTCCGATCCGGCCAACATGAAGACGAACGCGAAGAAGGACGGCGGCGACTGGATCATCAACGGCGCAAAGATGTGGATCACGAACGGCAACCTCGCCGACATCGCGATCGTCTGGGCGCAGACCGATGAAGGTATACAAGGCTTCATCGTGGAAAAGGGAACACAAGGCTTCGCGGCCCAGGAAATCCACAAGAAGATGAGCCTGCGCGCATCGGTCACGTCGGCGCTGTTCTTCGACAACGTGCGCGTGCCGGATTCGAGCCGTCTGCCGAACGTCAAGGGCCTCAAGGGTCCGCTCGGCTGCCTGACCCAGGCGCGCTACGGCATCACCTGGGGCCCGATCGGCGCTGCGATCGCCTGTTTCACCGAAGCGACCGAGTACTCCAAGCAGCGCATCCTGTTCAAGAAGCCGATTGCCGCGAACCAGGCGGTGCAGCTCAAACTCGCCGACATGGCGCGCAGGATCACGCTCGCGCAACTGCTGTCGCTGCAGCTCGGTCGACTCAAGGACAAGGGCGTGATGCAGCCGACCCAGGTGTCGCTGGCGAAGTGGAACAACTGCCGCATGGCCATCGACATCGCGCGCGAAGCGCGCGACATCCTCGGCGGCGCCGGCATCACGACCGAGCACTGCCCGATTCGGCATGCGCTGAACCTCGAGTCGGTAATCACGTACGAGGGCACTGAGACCGTGCACCAACTCGTCGTGGGGCGCGAAGTTACTGGTATCAACGCGTTCTGATCCGATGGGCGTAAACGGACTGCGCATAGAAACTGAGCGGCTGATCCTGCGCCCGACGGCGCCCGAGGATTTCGAACCTTGGGCGGCGTTCATGGCCGACATGGTCGCGTCGAAATTCGTCGGCGGCCCGCAGGCGCGTGCCGTCGCGTGGCGCGGCTTTCTGTCGATGGCCGGCGCCTGGGCGATGCAGGGCTATGCGATGTTCTCGGTCATCGAAAAATCGACCGGTCGCTGGGTCGGACGCCTCGGTCCGTGGGTACCCGAAGGCTGGCCGGGTACCGAAGTCGGCTGGGGCCTTGCGCGAGAAGCGTGGGGCAAGGGCTATGCGACCGAAGGCGCGACCGCGGCGATCGACTGGGCGTTCGACACGCTCGGATGGAGCGAAGTCATCCACTGCATTGCGCCGGACAACGCACCGTCGCAAGCCGTCGGACGCCGGCTCGGTTCACGTCCGTTGCGCAGTACGCACCTGCCGGCGCCGTTCGAAACGATGGCGGTCGATGTCTGGGGCCAGTCGCGCGAGGAATGGCTGGAACGCCGCAAACAGAGACCCATTGGATGATCACGATCCACGGTTACTCGCCATCGGGCAATTGCCACAAGTTGCGGATGCTGCTCGCGCACCTGGGGCGTGAATATCGCTGGATCGAGACCGACAGCGCGCATGGCGCGACACGTACGCCGGAATACCTGGCGAAGAATCCGAATGGCAAGGTGCCGCTGCTCGAACTCGACGACGGCCGTGTCCTGACCGAGTCGAACGCGATGTTGTGCTGGCTGGCCGAGGGTACGTCTCATTTTGGCGGCGATGCCTGGCAGCGAGCTCAGACCCTGTCGTGGATGTTCTTCGAACAGTACAGCCACGAGCCGTTCATCGCCGTCGCGCGCTTCATCTGCGGCTGGACGCCGCTGGATTCGCCGCGGCGTGCCGATCTGGAGAACCTGCGGACGCGCGGCTACCAGGCGCTGGCTGTCATGGAAAAACATCTCGAGGCAAGTGCGTGGTTCAGTGGAACCGACTACGGTATCGCCGATATTGCGCTGTTTGCGTACACGCATTGCGCGGCAGATGGCGGATTCGACCTTCGGGCGTATCCGCATGTGCAGGCGTGGCTGGATCGCGTGAGAGCGCTTCCGGATTTCGTGCCGATGCCGCCGTATGCCACGGAAAATGTCGCATTGATTGAGCAAACTAAAGCGGTGCAGCTGGGATGACTTGCTTCCGCCGAAATCGAAAGTCCACAATCCGTTCGCGCTGAGCGCAGCTCGCGGAGCGAGCGCAGTCGAAGCGCTTGAGACACCCTTCGACTTCGCGCCTTCGGCGCTACGCTCAGGGCGAACGGTAAAACAAGCGTTCTGTCCCAGGTTCATCGATACTGCACCAGTGCACACAACTTCGGCTCCGCCATGAACGCTATCGCCAACCCAATCCCCGCCCGCCACAAGAACGTCAATCGCGCCGAAGTCTGCGACCAGAACTTCCTCGAGTTTGTGCAGAACTTCGAAGGCGCCGGCGCCGTTCAGCCCTCAGCCCTCAGCCCTCAGCCCTCAGCGCCAGTGCTGCCGGGAAGCCTGTGCACGGTCGAGGACTTCGTGCAGCTGTTCGACTCGCAACTCATAAGTCGTCACCTCGATCTCATGGCGCGCGTGCTGCGCGTCAAGAACAAGGTGTTCTACACGATCGGTTCGTCCGGGCACGAAGGCAACGCGATGGTGGCGCGCCTGACGCGGCACACCGATCCGGCTTTCCTGCACTACCGCAGCGGTGCGTTCATGGCCGAACGCTTCAAGAAACTGCCCGGCATGGATCCGATCATGGACTCTGCCTTGAGTTTCGCCGCGAGCAAGGACGACCCGGCTTCCGGCGGGCGCCACAAGGTATGGGGATCCAAGCCGCTCTGGGTGCTGCCGCAGACGTCGACGATTGCCTCGCACCTGCCGAAGGCGCTCGGCACCGCGGTCGCGATCGAGCAGGGCAAGCGCATCGGTCACAAACTGCCGATCCCGGACGATTCGATCGCGATCTGTTCGTTCGGTGACGCCTCGGCAAATCATGCGACCGCGCAGACTGCGTTCAACACGGCGCAGTGGACCGCGTATCAGCAGCTCCCGGCGCCGATCCTGTTCGTCTGCGAGGACAACGGTATCGGCATCTCGGTCAAGACGCCGCGCGACTGGATCGGCGCGAGTTTCAGCGGCCGCCGCGACCTGGATTACTTCACGGCAGACGGCCTCGATCTCGCCTCGGGCTACGAAGGCGTGGCGCGCGCCGTACACCACTGCCGCACGACGCGCCGGCCAACGTTCCTGCATCTGCGAACGACGCGCATCATGGGGCATGCCGGCACGGACTTCGAAATCGAGTGGCGCAGCGTCGAGGAACTGATGGCGGTCGAAGCAAGCGATCCGTTGTTGCGCTCGGCGGCGATCGCGCTCGAAGCCGGCGTTTATACAAGGGAACAATTGCTGGCGAAGTACGAGCACTTCCGCAAGCAGTGTTTTGCCGCGGCCGAGGAAGCCGATCGCCGGCCGAAACTGACCGACCTTGCCGACGTGATCTCGCCGCTTGCCCCGTACCATGCCGACAAGGTCGAGGCGGAGGCAAAGCGCGCGGACTACGCAGAGAAACGCCTGGCCGTATTCGGCGGCGATGCAAAGTTGCCGGAGCGCCAGCCGCCGAGGCACCTGGCCATCCTGATCAACAACGCGCTGCACGATCTAATGGCGAAATATCCGGAGACGCTGCTGTTTGGCGAGGACGTGGCGCAGAAGGGCGGTGTGTACACGGTCACCAGGGGGCTGAACAAGACATTCAAGGGCACGCGCGTCTTCAACACGCTGCTCGACGAGACGATGATCCTCGGTCTCGCGCAGGGCTTCGCCAACATGGGCATGCTGCCGCTGCCGGAGATCCAGTACCTGGCCTATTTCCACAACGCCTGCGACCAGATCCGCGGCGAAGCGTCGTCGCTGCAGTTCTTCTCGAATGGCCAGTACCGCAACCCGATGGTCATGCGCATCGCCAGCCTCGGCTATCAGCGCGGCTTCGGTGGACATTTCCACAATGACAATTCGATCACCGCGTTGCGCGACATTCCCGGACTCGTGATCGGCTGCCCGTCACGCGGCGACGACGCAGCGATGATGCTGCGCACGCTGCTCGCACTGGCCAAGGTGGATGGACGCGTGTGCGCGTTCCTCGAGCCGATTGCGTTGTACATGACCAAGGACCTGTACGCCGCGGGCGACGGCCAGTGGCAGTTCGCCTATCCGGCGCTCGACCAGGCGATGACGCTTGGCGAAGAGCGCGTCTACGCGCCCGAAGCGAAGGACCTCGTGATTTTTTCGTTCGGCAACGGCGTGCCGATGAGTTTGCGCGCGGCACGTGACATCGAAAAGGCGCACGGCTGGAAAGTGCGCGTCATCGACTTGCGCTGGCTGTTGCCGCTGAACGATGCGGCAATCGCGCGTCACGCGCGCGAGTGCGCGCGTATTCTCGTCGTCGACGAGGGGCGCAAGTCCGCCGGCGTAGGCGAGGGCATCATCACCGCGGTCGTCGAATCGGGCAGCGGTGCAAAGCCGCTGCGCCGCGTCGTCGGCGTCGATACGTTCACGCCGCTGGCTGGCGCGGCATTCCTCGTGCTGCCGGGCGAGGCCGACATCGTCGCTGCTGCGGGAGATTTGGCGAAGTAGGCGCCGAGTCTTACTCTCGCGCGAGCCGCCGTAGATCTCACCTCTCCCGCTGGCGGGAGAGGTCGCCACGCATCGCGTGGCGGGCGAGGGTGGCGGTTGGCATCGCGCATCGCTCGGTTATGCGCCACCCTCATCCGGCCTCCGGCCACCTTCTCCCGCCAGCGGGAGAAGGGCAATACGAGTGACGTGCTCGCCGGCAAGCGGTCCAGCTGCGCTACTCTTCCTTCTCGTCAAAACTCTCCGGCTTCATCTTGCCCTCCAATTCCTGCACCGCGCGATCGACGCCCGCGGTTTCGATCGACGCAGTGAAATTCTTTTCCATCGTCTTGTCGCCATGACAAAACTTGTCGCGCTGCGCCGACAGGTCCATGCCCTTGCGCACGTCGTCTGCGCTCATCCCTGGTTTCCATACACGCTTGACCTCGGCGAAGACGGCTTCGAGCAGTTCGCGCACGTCGTTCAGATAGGCCTTGTCGTGCATCACGGGACCGTGTCCCGGCACGATCGTCGTCGCGTCGAAATCGCCAAGCTTCTTCAGCACGACCGGCCATTCCGTGAGATAGCTGCCGTACGAAAACGGAATCGGATGCACGAGGATGTCGCCGGTGATCAGAACCTTGGCGTCGGGCACGTAGGCAAACAGGTCGCCCGCGGTGTTGCCGCGCCCGAGGTGCATCAGTTTCACGATCCGGCCGCCGAGGTCCACGTCGATTTCGTTTTCGAAGACCAGGTCGGCGCCGCGATAGCGCATAAACGCGAATTCGGGCTTGGCCGCCTCGACTTCGCGGATGACGGTCTCGATGCGTGCGCGCCGATCCGGGGCGATTTCGGCGCCGTCGGGCGCCTTGCCGGTCGCCAACATCTCGCGCAGCGGCTTGAGGCTGTCGTCGACTTTCTCGCCGTAGTTCACGTAGCGAGCGCCATACTTGTCCATCATCGGTGCGGTGAAATTCTGCGCGATGATCGTCAGGCCGGGAAACTCCTCGGCGAACTGCGAGTTGGCCATGTAATGATCCATGTGCCAGTGCGTGATCGCGAGGTAGCGCACCGGCTTGCTGGTCAGCTTGCGCATGTCGGCGATCACGCGCAACGCGACGGCCGGGTAGTGGCCGCTGTCGATGACCAGCGCCGCCTTGCTGCCGGCAATCAGCGTGATGTTGCCCTGGACCATCGCGTGCGATGGGGCCTCGATGAAGGTCGTGATGCCTTCGGCAACGTGCACCGTGTCGTAGCGAAACCCGGTGTGCACGCGCGAAGCAGGTGGAGGCACTTCCGTGAACGCTGCAATACCGGCTGAACTGCGGATGGCATCGTCGGAAAACGGTGAACGCGGATCGGACCGCGCCGGACCGGCGCCGAACAGGGCGACGGCCAGCGCGAGCGCAAGTGCGCGCATGTGCTTTCTCCTGCATTCCATGGTGGTCATGGCTTTGCCGTCGCGCCGCGGTAGGCCGATTCGACAGCCGGGCCGGTCACGTACATGCCGAACGCAAACTGGCGGACCTTCGATGCGCCGGCAAACTGCTCGCGAAACGCCGAAAGATCGACGGCCTTGCGCGCCGCTTCCAGCGTGTCGCCGCGCGCCGCCGCGGCGGCAACCTGCGTGTTGATGCTGGTGAAAAGGTCGCGCTCCTGCTTGACGTAGTCCGCGTCGTGCATCGCCGGTCCGTGTCCCGGCACGAGGATCGCCGGATTGAGCGCGAGCAACGTGTCGAGCGTCCCTGGCCAGTCGCGCACGTGCGACTGGTCACTGCCGACCAGCGGAATCGGCCAGACGACAAGGTCGCCAGTTGCCGCGATGCGTTCCTTCGGCAGCCAGACGACGAGGTCAGCCTTGGTGTGGCCGCTGCCGAGATGGCGTATTTCGATGCGGCGCTTGCCACGAATGAGCGTGAGTCCTTCGTCGACGTCGACGTCGGGCAGCATCGTTTCAGTGCCCGGCACGACCTCCATGTAGTGTTTCACCAGGTGAATGTCGCTGGCATAGCTGACGCGCTCTTCGTCCGAGATCGGCTCGTCGCGCAGGTTCTTGCCCTTGTCCATTTGCGCCTGCATCTGGCCGGCGAACTGCGGTGCGCCTTCGATCATCTGTTTGCGGTTGTTCAGGCCGGTCTGCGGCAGGTACTCCCGCAAGCTCGCGTGACCGATGAAGCGCACGCCGGGATAGGCCTTGCGCCAGGCGGCGTTTCCGATCACGTGGTCGTCGTGCCAATGGGTGTTGACGAGGTAACTGACCGGCTGGGTGGTGATCTTTCGTAGTGCCTGGATCATCTCCGCCGACGCCTCGGGCGCGTCGACGACGACGACGTCATTGTCGTTGACGATGAACAGGCTGTTGGCGTCGACCATCAGGCCAGGGGGATCGGTGCGAATCGCGGCGTAGATGCCGTCGGCCAACTTCTCGACCGTGAACCCGCGGGCTGCGATGGGGGCAGGAGCCGTCGCGGCGTTTTCAACCGCACCGCTCGTTTCCGCCCCGCCAAGAATGAACGCGAAGGCCACGGAAGGCAGAAGAAAACGTTTCAGGTTCATGCAAATGGCAATCCAGTCGTTGGAGGCTCGGGCACAACCGGGCATGACTCCGGACACTGTTGCCGGTCATGCGAACAAGGCAGGCTTGACCCGTTGCATCACAGCTTGGTTCGCTGCGTATGACCGAACAAGTGCTCGATTCTGATCTGCATCTGAACTATGCGGGAGGTCTGCCGGGTTCAGCAGAAATTCCGGTGCGCGGCTGGCGCGCCGGTGATCTGGTCGTCGACCTGGAACTGCGCCGGCTCTACCGCGATGGCCGGCGCGTGGCCCTGCAGGAAACGCCGCTGCGCCTGCTGTGCCTGCTGCTCGAACGCGGCGGCCGCCCTGTCGCGCGCCGCGAACTGCACGAGGCATTGTGGCCGCGTTACGAATGGGACAGCTTCGAGCGCAACGTGAACACGGCCGTGCGCAAGCTGCGCCAGGCGATCGGCGACGACGCGCGCGAGCCGCGCCTGATCGAAACGATGCGCTCCAGCGGCTACCGCTGGATCGGGCCGGCGCCCGATGCGCTCTCGAGCGTGCCAGCATTCGCAGCGGAGACGGATGTCGCGAAGGCCGGCCCTGCCACACCTGTGACTGCGTCACGTCCCGTCTGGCATCGCGCGTGGATGCCTGGCGCGATCGCGGCCGGGATTATCTGCCTTCTGGCTCTCGTCGCGGCGTATCCCCCGTCAGTACCGCGTCCATTGCTGGTCATCGATGTCGACAATCCGACGGGCCTTGCCCCTCCCGATACGGCCAAGCTGCGAGTTCTGCGCGAACTGCTGGCCGGTGCACTGGTCGCCGGCGCTGCGGCGGGCGAGGCTGAGGAATCGGTTCACGTCGGCCTGACGCTGCGCAATGGCGAGCCAGTCAGCGCCGAGGTCAGCAGCCAGGGTGGGAAAGAGCGCATCGCACTCGGCGATACCGCCTTCGGACGCGAACGTCTGCTCGTCGAGGTCGCGTCGCGACTGCCGGCGCCGGCGGTTTCGCGCGCCGACGCGACATTGCCGGCCCCTGCGCAGCGGGCGTTCGCCGAGGCCGGCACGCTGCTTCCCGGCGCAACCGATACCGCCTCCGTGGACCGCGTGCTCGGTCTGCTCGAGAGCGTGTTGAGCGCCGCGCCGGAACATGCCGGCGCGCTGCGCTTGTACGCGCGTGCGCAGCGTTTGCACGCGGTGCTTGGGCGAAACGCCGCAAACGCGCGCGAACGCCGTCTGGTGGCACGCGACGCATTGCGCCGCGCCGTCCATGCCGATCCGCGCTCGGCGGGTATTGCCGCTGATGTCGCCGGTCAGCTGTTCTGGGGCGAGTGGAACTCGAAGGAGGCCGCGGACTGGTTTGCGCTGGCCCGGCGGGCGGCGCCGCAGGATGCCGAAGTACTGCGGTCGTATGCGTGGTTTGCGCTGGCAGACGACCGGATCGATGCGGCCCTCGAGGCGATGAATGCCGCGCTCGCGGTGGCTCCACTGAGTGTGGATCTGCATTCGGATCTCGGCTGGTTCTATTTCCGCACCGGCCGTTACGACGATGCGTTGCGTCAATGCCGGGTGGCGCTGCAGATGTCGGCGCGCGACGAGTCGGCGCAGACTTGCGAGCAGCGATCATTGGCGGAACTCGGACACCCCGAACAGGCCTGGGAGGCGCTGCGGCGCCACGCACCCGACTGGCTCGACGCGCGCAGCATCCAGGAATTTTCCGAGGCGGGAACCGGGCGCGCCTACCGCATGGCAATGCATCTTGCGGCCGCGCGGACGCGCGAGCGCTTCGGCGCGGGTTTCGAAAGCGCCAGTCTGGAAGCGATTGCCGGCGACCGTAGCGCGGTCGATGCCGATCTTGCCGCCGCGGTCGCACTGGGCGATCCGGGCTTGCACATGGCCCGCGTGACGCCGGAACTTGCCCGCATGCTGGGCGCTCCGGCCGTGCGCCATCTGGCCGCCGCGGGCGTGGCGCCGCTCAAGGCCGGCGACTCGGGTTGAGCGACGGCTGGAGAACCGGTGGGTGAATCGCCTATGATTCACCGGTAATGTCCCAGAGCCAATCCCTCACGATCCTGTTCGCCGATGTCAGCGGCAGCACCAAGCTGTTCGAGACACGCGGCGACGTCGAAGCGCGCCGCCTCGTGTCGGCGATGCTCAATGCGCTCGCTGAAGTCACCGGCCGGCACGGCGGCCACGTCATCAAGACGATCGGCGACGAAATCATGTGCACGTTCCCGGGACCGATGCAGGGGCTGCTCGGGGCGATCGACATGCAGAAGCGCATCCATCAGGATGTGCTCTTCGCCCAGTTGAGTTTGGCGGTCCGCATCGGCCTGCATCATGGCGACACCCTGGTCGAGGACAACGACGTATTCGGCGATGCGGTCAACACGGCCGCGCGCATGGCCTCCCTGGCCAAGCGCGAGCAGATCATCACCACGGCGAGCACGGTGCGCCTGTTGACGAACTCCGGCATGTTGCGCACGCGCTCGGTCGGCACGGCGCGGGTCGCCGGCAAGCAGATGCCGATCGACATCGTCGACGTGACCTGGCAGGAAGACACCTCGAACGTGACGATGGTGCAGCGGGCGATCCGCCTCGATTCGAGCCCGCAGACACGCATCCACCTGCAACTGCGCTATCGCGGGCAGGCGATCGAACTGGACGAACTGTCGCCGCCGTTCACGCTCGGCCGCGACGCAACCAGCAGCCTGATGGTCGAGGCAGAGTGGGTGTCGCGCTACCACGCGTTGATCGAATACAAACGCGGCTTTTTCGTGCTCAGCGACCGCTCGACGAACGGCACCTACGTCCAGTTCGGCGAAGACGACGAACTTCGCCTGCATCGCGACGAAGTGCACCTGCGCCGCGGAGGCATCATCAGCCTGGGCCAGACGATCGCGCTGAATCCGGATCACCTGCTGTACTTTCAGTGCGGCGAAACGTGAGAGAGAGCAGGGACTAGGGGCCAGGGGCTAGGGGCTAGTGAAAAACTGCAGGCTCTTGCTGGCCCCTAGTCCCTGGCCCCTGTCTCTTGCTCGCCCCTGCCTTATTCAAATCCCGACTTGAAAACAGTGTCGTACGCCCCCGGCGGCAGGTCGGTGCCCTGGAATATGCCGAGGGGTGAGTAACCCGAGTAGCCGGGGAATACGTAGTAGATGTTCGGGTTTGCCAGGCGGCGGATCAGCGCTTCGGACAGTACGCGGCGATAGTCGGTCGTCACGTTGATGTCGGCGCCTTCGAACAACTGGTCGTCGGCGAGTCCGGGGAAGGTCCCGAATACCTGCCCGCCATTCACCGAGGCGCCCAGTGCCAGCATCACCGTGCCGTAGCCGTGGTCGGTGCCGCCGGACGCGTTTTCGAGCACCCGCCGGCCGAATTCGCTGACCGTGACCACGGTGACATGCTGCATGTAGTTGCCGTTCGCATCGGTCGCAAGGTCGGTGTAGAACGCATTGAGCGCCTCCGACAATCCCTGGGTCTGATTGCCGAAATAGTCGTAACCGTCGGTCGGCTTGCCCTGCCCGTTGTGCGTGTCCCAGCCGCCGAGGTCGACCGTCGCGATGCGCAGGCCGACGTTTTGTTTGATCAGTTGCGCGATGTTGCGCAGCTGACTGCCGAACCCCGATCCGATCGTCCCGGCGCTCGGCGAGTAGTTCGCGCCGCCGGACGGCTGATAACCGGTCAGGTTGCTTGCCGAGTACTGACCGAAGTTGATCGACCGGAACAACCCGAGCGCATCGAGCGTCGACAGGCCGGCCTGCGCCAGCGGCAGTGTGCTCGATTGCCACAGTGACGGCAGAACCTGTACCAGGCCATTGAGGCCGGCCAGCTGCGGCGAATAGTCGTCGCTGGAATTCCACGGCCAGTTGCCTTGGTCGAGGCGGAAATCCTGGCCGCTGTTCATCGTGATCGCTTCGGTGCTGCCGAGCAGGCTCGCCGCGGTGATGCTGCCCATGCTCGCCGCCGGGACGGGAATGTTGGCCGGCAATCCACCGCTGACCAGGTGCCGCGTCAGCCAGCCGACGCCGGCGCCACTGCCGCCGCCCGTGCCGAACTCGAGATTCGCCTGCGCTTCGAAATGGCTGCGCACGACCGGCTGCGGATTGGCCTGGCCGGCGCCGACGACGATGCCGAGGTGTCCCTGCGCGTACAGCGTGTTCAGTGCCGCCGCACGGGGATGCAGCTGCCAGTTCGTCGCGCCGAGCGGCAGCCCGGCGCCGGTGCCGGAGTAGGGGATGCGCGTGTCGGTGCGATTGGCTTCGTAGTGCGCGCGGTCCGGATGGTTCTGGCCCGGCGATACGAGGCTCAGCGCATCCATCGCGCCGCGCAGGAACACGATCACGAGCGTGTCCGACGATGCGCTGGCGGTGCTGTCAAAGACGCCGTAGCTGTTGCCGGCGCTGCCGGCCAGGGTCGCTGCGCAGCAGCCCTTGAGGAAATCGCGGCGGTCGAGTTGCGGCAGATTCATCGCGGCATCCTCAACGCGTCAGGAAATCGGGGCTGCACAGAATCAGCGCGACCATGGAGCGCAGGCGCGACTGCGGATAGTGCATTTTCAGATTGCCGGCGCCGGCCCAGTTATCCGCCGCGAGCGCCGTGTCCAGCGAATCGGTCGGCTGCGCCGACTGGCGCATGAAGTCGACCGCGGCATTGTATACATTGGCCGGACGGTAGCCGAGGATGCGGTCGCACCACAGTCCGGCGATGTTTGCCGCCGTGCGATTCGCGGCGACCGGAATCGCGGACAACGTCTGGCCGAGGATATCGGCGAGGTACGGCGAGCCGGCGACAACGCGGTCGCGGGTCGTTTCGACGAGTTGGGCGAGCATGCGCAGCGTCATGCCGAGTGTGCCGGTGCTCGCCCATGCAGTCTGCACATCGGGATAGCCATTCGGCGCCGGCCAGTAGAAGGGCCGGTGGCCGGCGGACTGGAGCGCGTACATCACGGCGTCGGTCGTCGTCCAGGTGTTGGTCTGGTAGGCCGGATTCGGATTGTCCAGATCAGGCACCGGCGTGAAGTCGGCGCCGAGTGCACGTAGTGCACCGACCATCGCGGCGCCCGGGCGCTTCATCTTCTGCGCCCAGCTGGCGAGGAACTCCGGCGACGTCAGGACCGCCTGCGTCGTCAGCTGCAACTGGTTCGGCGATTGGTAGTTCTGCAGGAATACGTTCGCCACGTTCACGACGAGGCTGCTCGATGGGTTGTCGCCGACCAGGCGCCGGCACATCTTCGTCGCGATGAACGTCGCGACGCCCGGGTGGGCGGCCAGCCAGTCGAAGATACGCTGGCCGCCGGTCATCCCGGTGTTCGCGGAAATGTAGCGGTTGAGGAAAAACAGCTGGTACTTGTAGTGCGTCGAATTGTCGAACGCGAACGTGCCGAGCGGCTGGTTGTCGATTTCGGTATAGGGCCACCGGCTGCCCGAGATCGTCCAGCCGCTGAGCGCGCTGGTGACCTGGTAGACGTCGTTGTCGACGTACTGCAAGCGGATCGCGCCGCCGTCGGCCGCGATGCCGGTCGGCAGGTCATATTGACCCGTGAGCTGGTCCGGTTCGGTGACGCCGGCATAGTTCATCGCGCCGAGCGTGTGCAGTTCGCACAGTTCGCGCGCGTAGTTTTCGTTCGGTCCTGCCGCGGTGCTCGAATACAGGTCGAGCATGTACATCATCGACGCCGATTCGCCGACTGCGACGAGCAGCGACTTGAAATTACCGAACACGCCGGTGCCGGCCGAGGTATTGCGGAAGATCGCGTCGAACGCCGGGAACAGCGGGCCGCCGTCATAGTCCCAGCCGAACACACTGAAGTGGTCGTGCCAGAAATCGACCATGACCTCGAACAGCTGCCGCTGGCTGTAGGTCTGGCGGATGATCGACAAGCACTCGACCTCGGCGACCGGCAGCATGCGGTGGCTGTAGTTCGACGTATCGGCGTGATGCGTCGACCAAAGCTGGTTTGGCGTGAGATTCAGGGTCTGGAAATTGGCCGAGGCAACGCGGGCATCACAGGCCGTGTCGCTGATCGAGGCCGGATCGAGCTGTTGGGCGACCCATGCTGTCCAGCGCGCCGCGTCATTCGCGCCCAGTGCATTGAATGCCGCCAGATCGGATTGCGTGCAGCCGAACGTCGCGCGATTGAGCCAGGCAACGGCTGACGGCGGTCCACTGAGTATCAGCGCCGGCGCTGATTGCGCATCCACCTGCGCCAGGCGCGTATCGACCGCGGCCTTGTCCGTGCGGCGCATGGCAGCCGGCTGAGGCGACAGGTCGACCCCGAGTGTCGACGCCAGCATGCTGAGTGCGCGGCGGCGTGAATTGGCGGCTGCTAACGCGGCAGTCGTCGAGGACATGCGATTCCCTTGCTGCGGTCCAACGGATCGACTTTACCCGATTTCGCGCATCGGTTTGTGACGA
>Ga0157375_10003033_pt1 | contig 14578 bp, 10 predicted proteins | sample M35metaG_FD_115311 | JGI IMG/M metagenome (GOLD analysis project Ga0157375, IMG submission 115311) | Miscanthus rhizosphere microbial communities from Kellogg Biological Station, Michigan, USA - M3-5 metaG | ecosystem: Host-associated > Plants > Roots > Rhizosphere > Soil | place: USA: Michigan...
TCAAAAATAGGAGTAGCAGGAACAGCATTGTACGCCTCGTCAAAAGCAGCCTTAAGTGCATATACCAGGGTGATAGCATCTGAACTCGCACCACAGGGGACCAGGGCCAACAGCATTAGTCCAGGTATTATTATTACCCCGATGACCAAGGAAGCAACAAGCCTGACCACCGATGAAATTGATGAGAAAGAAAAAGCTTATCCACTAGGATATGGAAAACCAGAAGATGTATCTGCCTTGGCTATCTATTTATTAAGCGATGTAAGTAGATGGATGACCGGATCTGACCTGGTAATTGATGGCGGACTAACTCTTTTTTAGTGTATCATGAAGTCTAACATAGCACCAGAGTACTATTACAAAGAATCTGTTTACTTGAAGGAGCAGGAGTTTGTTTTTAAAAAAAACTGGCACTTTGTTGGTTTCAAATCTCAATTGGAAAATAACAATGATTTCATTACCCGGTCTATCGCCGGCGTACCGGTATTGGTGCAGAACATGAAAGGCGAAATCAAAGCCTTTTTGAATGTTTGTTCACACCGGTTTTCAATATTGCAACAAGAACATGCAGGTAATAGGCCATTGGTATGTCCGTATCATGGCTGGTCATATAACCAGGAAGGTATTCCCACCGGAATTCCAAAAAAGCCCATGTTCAAAAAATTTTCAGAACAGGAGCTTTCTGAGATGTGCCTGAAAAATTTCAAGGTGGATTTTTGTGGAAATTTATGCTTTGTATCACTTAATAGTTCTGCGCCGCTTTTGAAACTCTTTTTAGCCGATTTTTTTCAAGAATTGGAGGCTATTTCGCTTTCCCTGGGTGATATGGCGGATATTAACGCAATGGACATTAACGCCAACTGGAAGATTATTGTAGAAAATACGCTGGAGAGTTATCATGTTGGCCTTATTCATACTAATACCTTTAAAAAATTAGGCGCAAGTGGTATGAAATTTAAATTTTCGTCACTTCATTCCGAATGGGACGCAGATTTGCAGACAAAAAGATCGGACGACTCGATGAAAAAGATAGAAGCGATGTTTGCGCCCCGCGAATATTACATTGAAGGCTACAAACATTTCCTGATATTCCCCAATCTGCTTATTTCTACTACATATGGCTCATCCTATAACTTTTCGTTGATAGAACCATTAAGTACATCGCAAACCAGGTTTAGTAGCTATGTTTTTACGGCTAAGGCTGGCGAAACAGCCAAAAAAGCATTACTTGCGGCATATAAACAAGCATTGACGGATTTTAACAGGGAAGTATTTAAGGAAGATAAAGATATTTGTGAACTTGTTCAAAGGGGTGTCTGTCACACTGAATTTCAAGGCGTACTGAGCCTGGAGGAAGAACGTGTGCATGCTTTTCAAAAGAACTATATAGAAATAGTGGATCAAAAATGAATGCCAGAATAAAAGCGATATCTTATTACCTTCCTGAAGAAGTATTAGATAATGAGAAAATCAACCAGGAATTTCCGGAATGGTCGGCGGATAAGATCTCTTCTAAAACTGGTATATATCAAAGACATATTGCTGGTAAGGAAGAGTTTTCTTCTGATATGGCGATAAAAGCCAGCCAAAAAGTATTCGAGGAATACCAGATTGATCCGCGTAGTATAGATTATATTCTTTTATGTACACAGAGCCCCGATTATTTATTGCCAACCACTGCCTGCATTGTGCAGGATAAGTTAGGCATACCAACAACCGCAGGTGCACTGGATTTTAATTTAGGCTGTTCGGGATATATTTATGGATTAAGTATAGCCAAAGGGCTGATAGCAGCTAATATTGCCAGGAATATTTTATTGATCACATCAGAGACCTATAGTAAATATATTCACGAAAAAGATAAGAGCAACAAAACCATATTCGGAGATGCTGCATCCGCATCCCTCATAACAGGAGATGGGGAAGGACTGGAAATAGAGGATTTTTGCCTGGGTACCGATGGCCGGGGTGCAGAGAACCTCATTGTAAAACGCGGTGGTTCCAGATACCCCGTGAGTGGCGTTAAAGAGATAGTTGCGGACGAATACGGCAATTATACCAATGAGGATTCCTTGTATATGAATGGTTCAGAAATTTTTAACTTTACTATTGGAGCTGTTCCCGGATTAATAAACAATACGCTTAAAAAAAATAACAAACAACTCAGCGACATTGATCTGTTTGTGTTTCATCAAGCCAATAAATACATGCTCAATCATTTGAGAAAAAAAATAGGTATTGATGAGCAAAAATTTTTATACTACCTTGAGAATTGCGGTAACACTGTCTCATCATCAATACCTATTGTATTAAACGAGGCAATGGTACAAAATATGATCAAGCCAGGAATGTCTGTTCTGTTAGCCGGTTTTGGCGTAGGATACTCGTGGGGAGGCTGCATACTAAAAGCAAATGACAAATGAAAAATTTAATTATTATAGGAGCGGGAGGTTTTGGACGTGAGGTATATAACCTGGCCAAGCGATGCAATGGTTATAACACAGATTTTTTGATAAAAGGTTTTTTAGATGATAAAATAGATGCCCTGTCGGAATTCAATTATCCTGCCAAAGTAATTTCATCGGTCGAGGATTATAAACCCGAGAAAGACGACGTCTTTGTTTGCGCTCTAGGGGATGTACGATGGAAAATGAAATGTTCCAATATTATCCTTAACAAAGGCGGCGAGTTTTTCAGCCTTATTCACCCTTCAACAACTGTAATGGATAATGTAAACTTGGGAAAAGGGTTAATCATAATGCCAAATGTTCTGATCTCAAACGATTCAACTGTTGGTGATTTTGTTACTATTCAGGCATTTACAGCAATTGGACATGATTGCAAAATAGGTGATTGGTGCCAATTGAATTCGTATTCCTTTCTGGGTGGGTTTTGCGAACTGGAGAACGGGGTTACCCTTAATCCCCAGTCAGTTCTATTACCTAAACTAAAGGTGGGTGAAAATGCTATTGTTGGTGCAGGAAGTGTGGTTATTAAAAATGTCAAACCGAAAACGACAGTTTTTGGTAACCCTGCAAAAGTGTTAAATTTCTGACGCAGAGGGCATATTATAAAGGAACCGCGAAAGAACATTAAAATAATCCAAATAATCAGATAAAATAGGGAAAATGAACCCCAAAATATGGCTTTCTAGTCCGCATATGGGCGGTGATGAATTTGATTTTGTGAAAGAAGCATTTGATACCAACTGGATTGCGCCATTGGGCCCTAATGTAGATGGTTTTGAGCATGATCTGGAGGGATTCACAGGTTCTGCGTTTGCAGCTGCACTAAGCTCCGGAACAGCAAGTCTGCACCTTGCATTAATTATCCTGGGAGTTCAGGCTGGTGATGAAATAATATGCCAAAGTTTTACTTTTTCTGCGACCGCAAATCCAATCGTTTATCTCGGTGCAACTCCAGTTTTTGTTGATTCTGAGCCCGAAACCTGGAATATGTCTCCTGAATTATTGGAGCAAGCCATTAAAGACAGGATGGCAAAAGGCAAAAAGCCGAAAGCGATTATACCCGTACATTTATACGGAATGCCTGCTCAGATGGAACGTATTATGGCTATTGCGACGCGCTATGATATTCCGGTTATTGAAGATGCCGCAGAGGCATTGGGGTCTGCAATTAAAGGGAAAAATGCTGGTACGTTTGGAATAATGGGAATCTTGTCCTTTAACGGTAATAAGATTATCACCACAAGCGGAGGCGGTGCATTAATCGCTGATAATAGAGAACTGGTTGAAAGAGCACGCTTTTTATCTACCCAAGCCAGAGATTCCGCGCCTCATTACGAACATTCAGAAATTGGCTATAATTATCGGATGAGTAATGTATCTGCAGGAATTGGCAGAGGGCAAATGAAAGTAATAAAAGACCGCATCAATCAGCGAAGAAAAATATACGATACCTATGTGCAGCATTTAAGTCAAATAAAAGGTATCAGTTTTTTGTCCGAGCCAGACGGATATTTTAGTAACAGATGGTTGACAACCATTATAATTGATCCCGAATCAAACGATGGTATTGATCGCGAAGTCATTAGAAAATGTCTTGAAAAACAAAATATTGAGTCGCGCCCGTTATGGAAGCCAATGCATCTACAGCCTGTATTTGCAAACTATCCGGCATTCCTGAATGGATTAAGTACAACACTTTTTAACAATGGGTTATGTTTGCCATCTGGCTCTAATCTTAAGGATGATGACGTAAACAGTGTTATTACTCAGATAAAGAAATGCTTTAAGGGGAAAATCTCTATCTAACCAACTAATACCTATTTTTATCATGATCAAAGTAAAAAATATAATTTACTCAAGGCTAATTACCTCATTTATGGGTAGCGCTTGGTTACATGTTATTGCAAGGGGAAATAATCTTTTTTATTATTTATAAAAAACTTTTACAGTTGATAAGGTTATTTCCGATTGTTCTGATACCCCCGATGTTAATTTATGTTTTATCAAAGGAACATTGACAAAAAAATAATTGTACGATGCTATTCAATTAAACTATTGCATTATTTTTTTGTCATAAAAAACTAAAACTTTTCGTAACGGGATTTTGTTTTGATGAGTGACAGGAATTAAAGGAATAGAAGTATAAAATAGGTATTGTAACAACAATGTTTAATAATGCACCTGAAAAACAGGGTTATTTTTAATAAAATTGCATTTTTTATTTCCGCTATTATGTTTCAAATTATTCATTTTTTGCGTATTTGAAAAATATTAGTTATAATTATATCATCTACTAACATCATTTTATGAAAAAATACCTACTCTTTTCTAAGGTCGTGCCTCGATGGTTGATAATGCTAGTTGATCTTTCCATTGTGGCTTGGTCTTTTTCCACCTCCTATTTTATTGTCGAACGATTTGAATTTGTGAATATCCTTCGCGGATATTTTTTCATATATACCGGACTATACAGTGCTATCGCAGCCATCGTAATGTACGCAATGCGGATACATATCGGGCTTATCCGTTATTCCAATACACGCGATGTATTGCGCATTTTTGGGTCGGCGTTTATATCTAGTTTATTGTATTTACTGATTATTAATACATGGCTTGTCCACATTATCCATGTCAATCTTGTTACTATAAACCTGGTATTGCTAATCAATTTTTCGGTATCGAGCACATTATTAATCTTGTTACGCACTACCGTAAAAAGCGCCTTTTTCTATCTGACTAATAATACTACCTCAAAAAGAACTGTAGTACTGATTTACGGATCTGACAATAATGCAGTACTTGTAAAACAAGCGTTAGAGGCGAGTGCCAATACCAACTTCCACGTAGCAGGCTTTGTTGTTGATGATGGCAGCAAAAAGATTGATAAAGAAATACAGCAGGTTAGAATATATCATATAGACAAGCTTTCCAAGTTAAAAGAGAAACATAATGTTGACAAGCTTATCATTATGAACCATAATCTTGATGAACAAACAAAAAGAGCTGCCTTAGAAAATTGCCTCGCTTTAGGGATACAAGTACTTACAGTTCCCCCTTCTGATCAGTGGATATATGGTAAGTTAAACCTTCAGCAGATTAAAGATCTTAAAATTGAAGATCTGTTGCAACGTAAGCCGATTAAAATTGATAATTCGAGGATTTCTGAAGACTTGCTTGGTAAGCGGGTGCTCGTTACCGGCGCAGCTGGATCTATTGGATCTGAAATTGTGCATCAGGTGTTAAGCTATCAGCCGGCAATGGTTATTTTATGTGATCAGGCCGAATCGCCATTGCATGAAATGAAGCTGGAAGTAGAAGAGAAATTTCCAAAAGTGCCGACTACCATATTTATAGCGGACATCAGGAACCTGCAAAGAATGCATAAGCTATTCTCTGATTACAAACCAGAGGTGGTTTTCCATGCGGCTGCCTACAAACATGTTCCGATGATGGAAGAAAACCCTTCGGAAGCAGTATTGACAAATGTATTGGGCACAAAGAATGTAGCCGATCTGTCTGTCGCTTTTGGAACCGAAAAATTTGTAATGATTTCTACCGATAAAGCGGTTAATCCTTCGAATGTGATGGGCACTACCAAGCGTATAGCGGAAATATATATCCAGGCATTGAAAGACAATCCGGTTAGTAATGTCCGGGGTGTTCAGTCTACCCGTTTCGTTACTACCCGTTTTGGTAATGTATTAGGGTCAAATGGTTCGGTTATCCCACGTTTCAGGGCACAAATACAGAAAGGTGGACCGATTACAGTAACCCACCCTGAGATTACGCGCTACTTTATGACCATACCCGAGGCTGTTCAGTTGGTGCTTGAAGCAGGCACAATGGGAACCGGCGGAGAGATATTTATTTTTGACATGGGAGAACCTGTTAAAATTACAGATCTCGCGCTCAAAATGATTAAACTGGCAGGGCTACAGCCTGAAAAAGACATCAAAATTGTTTATACGGGCTTAAGGCCAGGTGAAAAGCTATATGAGGAATTGTTAAATGCAGGAGAACGAACCATGCCTACGCACCATCCGAAGATCAAAATAGCACAAGTAATAACTTATTCTCACGAAACTGTTGTCGCTCATATTAAAGAGCTTTTAGAGCTGAATAAGAGCCAGGATGATGAGGCTATAGTGAATAAGATGAAAGAGATTGTTCCGGAATTTATCAGCAAAAATTCACAATATGAATACCTGGATAATAACGACGGAGACGAAGAAATGATAGAAGCGCTGGCAAGTTAAACTTCCCACCTCAAAATATAACGGCGCCATGATTATTGTCGTGACGCCTTTTTTGTGTCAATAATCTGTTTTTGATTCAGAATCAGCCCAGAGTTTGAATACAGATAGCGCCTCGTTCCGTAATAGCTGAGTGATCTGCAATTTGCGTTGGTGCATCGGCAGCTCCAGTTCTTTGTAGATGAAGTGATCGTCAAACCCAATGTCCGCCGCATCAACTTTGGTATTGCCGTAGTAGATCGTATCAATATGTGCCCAATATATAGCACCAAGGCACATAGGGCAGGGTTCACAACTCGTATAGATCACGCATCCCTCTAAATTATAAGTTCCTAGCTGTTGGCAAGCAAGTCTGATAGCTGATACTTCGGCATGAGCAGTCGGATCATTTTGCTGAATAACTTTATTGGCGCTCGCTGCAACTACCTCCCCGTCTTTTACGATCACAGCACCAAATGGGCCGCCGACAGCCCTCTTTACATTCTGCTCCGACAGTTTGATCGCCATCCGCATAAATTTTTCGTGTTCCTTCATTTCCATATTTCAGCGAATTAAAAACCCCGGCTTTAAGGACCAGGGCTTTTTATTTTTTTAAAGGATGTACCCGTTTGGTACATGAACTTAATAATTATTTTTTGTCTTTTGCGTAAGCATCATTCAATCTTTTGATGACATCAGATGTTACATCAAGTCCCGGATCGCCATACCACATGGTGGTATTCCCTTTTTGGAAGGTCAGGACCATTTTATAGCCTTTTTCTTTAGCGTAATCCTTCATAAATGCAGCAACTTTTTCATAAAGTTTTTTCTGTTCATCGGCCTGCTCATTCTGGAATTGCGCTGCGGCATTTTGTTGATATTGCTGAAACTCCTGTGCTTCGCGTTGCAAACGTTGCTCTGTAGTAGCACGCTGATCTGCACTTAAAGTATTGGCACCTTTTTGATATTCCGCTCCCTCTCTTTGTAAAGCCTGCTGGCGCGATCCCACATCGTTCTGTGCAGATTTGCCTTTTTCCTCCAGGCGTTTGGACATATCTTTAAAGTAATCATATTTTGATAACAGGGTATCCTGGTTTACATATACGATACTCCCTGATGTTGCGGAAGCTCCAGTAGGAGTTGATTTATCTGAGGTTTTATTTTGGTTACATGCCGCGATTGTTCCGGCAACCATAAGGCCTAAAGTTAGCTTGGTTAATGAAGAGGTCTTGATTTTCATTCTCTTAAATTCAAAAATTTTGACAAAGATAACCTTTCACCTCAACTATCCTAATTTGTGAGAAAGTTAATATGCACGTAACTATGGATGAAATAGCATGAATATTACAGATAAAAGGTGGGTCATTTTAAAGCCTTTAGCATCTTCGGCGGGTATGCTGATCAGCATTATAAATATCATTCTTATTTATCCACAGTATACCTGAAATCTGGCGTAAAATGCGTATTTTTGTATATTAGTTTCCCGAAGGAGAGGGGCGATTGTTGAACATAAAATATGAGCGAAGAAATAAAAGAAGTATCCAACTATTCAGCAGATAATATACAGGTTTTAGAAGGTTTGGAAGCGGTGCGTAAGCGCCCTTCTATGTATATAGGCGATACTGGTGCAAAAGGGTTACATCACCTGGTCTATGAGGTGGTTGATAACTCGATTGATGAGGCCCTTGCGGGCTATTGTAACGATATTAAGGTTACGATATTGAAAGATAACGGGATTAAAGTTGAAGATAACGGCCGTGGTATCCCGACGGGCATTAATACAAAAGAAAACCGGTCGGCACTAGAAATTGTAATGACCGTATTGCACGCCGGCGGTAAATTTGATAAAGATACTTACAAAGTATCCGGTGGCTTGCATGGCGTGGGAGTAAGCTGTGTAAATGCCTTATCTACTCATCTTACAGCTTTAGTTTACCGTGAAGGAAAGGTGTGGACGCAGGAGTACGAAAAAGGTAAGCCAATGTTTGATGTAAAAACTATTGGTGATAGCGATAAAAGAGGTACAACCGTGATCTTTAATCCCGATCCTGAGATTTTTACTTTAACTACTGAATATAAATATGATACCCTCGCCGGACGTTTGCGCGAACTGGCTTATCTTAATAAAGGTATCCGTTTGTCACTTACCGACGAACGTTATCCAAACGACGATGGAACGTTCCCATTGGAAGAATTTTATTCTGAAGGTGGGCTACGGGAGTTTGTAAAGTACCTTGATGGAACCAGGGTGCCTATTATCCCGGAACCTATCTATGTAGATGGGAACAAACAGGGTATCCCTGTTGAACTGGCATTGCAGTATAATGACACGTTTTCTGAAAACGTACATTCCTACGTTAACAATATCAATACTATTGAAGGCGGTACACACGTTGCTGGTTTTCGCAGGGGACTGACTCGTACTTTGAAGGCCTATGCAGATAAAGAGGGGTTGCTTAAAAATATGAAGGTGGAGATCACCGGTGATGACTTCCGTGAGGGGCTTACCGCCGTTGTATCTGTTAAAGTAGCTGAACCACAATTTGAAGGGCAAACCAAAACCAAATTAGGGAATAATGAGGTGATGGGCGCTGTAGATATAGCAGTAGGTGAAATATTAGGTAATTACCTGGAAGAGAATCCGCGCGAAGCCAGGATGATCGTTAATAAGGTAATTCTTGCTGCAACGGCACGAGCTGCCGCTCGTAAGGCACGCGAGATGGTTCAGCGCAAGAATGTGATGGGCGGATCGGGTTTGCCGGGTAAGCTGGCTGATTGCGCCAATAGTGATCCTGAAGCTTGTGAATTATTTTTGGTCGAAGGAGACTCGGCTGGTGGTACTGCCAAACAGGGCCGTAACCGCGAATATCAGGCTATTTTGCCGTTAAGAGGTAAGATCCTAAACGTGGAAAAGGCCATGGAGCATAAGATCTACGAAAATGAGGAGATCAAGAATATGTTTACTGCACTTGGAGTAAGCATAGGCACCGCAGAAGATGATAAGGAACTGAATATTTCAAAATTGCGCTATCACAAAATAGTGATCATGACGGATGCTGATGTGGACGGGTCGCACATTACTACCTTGATCCTGACTTTCTTCTTCCGCTACATGAAAGAGTTAGTGGAGTTTGGTTATGTATATATTGCTACTCCGCCATTGTATCAGGTAAAAAAAGGCAAGGAAATGGAGTATTGCTGGAACGACGTACAACGTGATGCAGCTATTCAGCGCCTGAAGGGGAGCGGTAAGGAAGATAGCGTGCACGTACAACGATATAAAGGTTTGGGTGAAATGAACGCTGAGCAGTTATGGGAAACTACCATGAATCCTGAAACACGTACTTTACGTAAAGCGGGAATTGAAAATGCCGCTGAATGTGATCATACTTTCTCCATGCTGATGGGCGACGAAGTGGCACCACGCAGGGAGTTTATTGAGAAAAATGCGAAATACGCAAGGATAGATATTTAATCTAAATTCTAAAAGATAAAAGCGCCCGGCTAGCTAACCGGGCGTTTTGTTTATAGTTGGATATGAAGGCTGAGCGACTTTTGGCCATAATCAATTACCGCATTATATTTCATCAATATATCGCCGCCCAACACACCTAAAACTTCGGGATGATTTAATTGCCGGTAAGCGACATTAATACTCGAAAGGTCAAGCACAGCGGCTTCAAAGAAGGGTATATGAAGATCGCCAATTTGAATATCATCAATCACGGCGGTTGAAGAAGCCATATTTGTAACCCCTAAGCCGGTAGATAACCTTTCACTTGCTACAATTGATGATCCTGTGCCCGATTGTTGCAGCATATCATGGTCAAAGGCTGTTTTGGATGCGCCCGTATCCAATACAAGGATGTAAGGCGTACCATTTATCTTTATTTCAACTAAAGGATGATAACCATCGCCATGAAGATCGATAATTTGCAGAGAAACGGTAATTGTCATTAATACAAAGGAAGTGTTTATTAGTTAATTCACTAATTCATTCATTCACTAATTCACTAACTAATTAAAACGGATAACCGATGGCCAGGTTAAATACCCCATATTGTGCTTTGAATTTATAAGGCTGTCCCGGCGGAAATGGATAACGTACCGGGAAACCGAGATCAGTGCGAAGTACAAGAACAGTGAGATCAAACCGCAATCCAAAGCCCCAGTCTACAGCCATTTGATTGAGGAAGCCCTTGCCAAAGGCCGCGCCCGGCAAGCCTGCATGTGGTCTAAGGTTCCATATATTTCCAGCATCCATAAAAAGTGCGCCATATACAATGCTGAATAGCTTCGGCCGGTACTCTAAATTGGCTTCAATTTTAATATCACCCGATTCGTCCGGTAAAAAGCCATTGGCATTGGTGATTGTTTCTGATGGAGTAAAAGTACCCGGGCCAATGGATCGCGCCCTGAATCCTCGCAAGCTGTTGGTACCCCCGATAAAAAACTGTTGGCTGTAAGGCAAAATGGTAGAATTACCATAAGGCAAACCAACCCCTACGATCAGCCTGCTGGCAATAGTACTATTAGGATTGAGTTTATGATAAAAATGGAATTCATTCTCGATCTTCACATATTGGTTAAACGGAACGCCAAACAGCTTCCGCACCTTACCGGCTAATGTGTCGGCGCCTGTTAACAAGCCATAAATATTGCCAGACAGCGAAATTTTTCCATTATAGAAATAGGTGTTGGTCCGGTTAGTTTGTGTGGTAGTGGTGTAAGTATATCCGTAGCTTGGACCGAAAGTGAACTGATTATCAATTACATGTTTTAATGTGGGGTTTTGGGTGTGCTGGATACTATCCAGGTATTGCTGTGTTATATGGGCTGCATCAACCCGGGTTACATTAATCACGTTCAGATCGTGGGTAACAAAAGTGTTCTGCTTCCATTCATAACCCCATGAACCTGTGTAAGAATTTAAAAGATAAAGCTTATTACGGTTTACTAATGTATATCCCAGCGTTAAGTTAGTATGCGGTATATAGGCGTTATCGGCCTTTGGATCACGGAATGGCATAATGAATCGCGGCCATGATAAGGTAGTCTGGACGCCAGTTTGATAAACGTTATACCCTTTATTTTGGCCGGAGAATTGTACGTCAGAGCTACCAAATAGGGTAACAGTTAATGCCTCAGCACCTTTAAAGGCATTTCTGTGTTTCCAGTTGATATTGACCTGTGTACCCGTATAATTTGCCGATGTTGTTCGTCCTAATAAATCAAGTTGCAGTGATTTTTTTGGGTATGGAGTCAAAAAATAATATACATTTAGCTTCGATGAATCAGCAGAAACATCCTCAAATCTATTCTTTACAAATTTGAAAGGCCCCAGGTTAATCATCCTGTTCAACGATTTATTATGATCAGTGCGGTTATATACCTCACCTGGCTGCAACAGCACAGAATTTTTAAATACAAAAGGCCGTACTGTATTTTTTGTGTCGATCACATTGTACCAGCGATACTTTACCGCCGAATCGAGTTTTAGGGCTGTGTCCCTTAGAGTATAATGCGGGTACACATAAATATTGTCAATCTTATATATCCGGCGCGCCTCGTCGGCTGTTTCAACTTTCACTTTTACATAAATATCTACCTGGTGATCTTTTACCGTACTGTCTACCCGCATGATCAGGTCCTCCGGTGCGAAATAGTAAAAACCTTCCTCCTTTAGCTGAGCATCAATACGCAACCGTTCGGCTTTTACTATGTCCAGGTTATAATTATTACCGACAACAAAGAGCGTTTTTTTTGCAGTACCGGCAACTGCGGTATCTACGTCGTTCTTTTCCTGTGGGAAATATACCGAACGGATGGTATAATTTGGACCAGGTTCGACTGTATATATTGCTTTGGCAATTTTTCTTTTGCTAATGGTATCACCACTCACTTGTGCCTGAAAATAACTTTCGTTTTGCAGACGGCTTAGTAGTATCTGGCTGTTTTTATTTACATCAACTTCACTGATCAAAACTGGCGGCTGACCAAATTTCGTATTGAGCCAATGTCTCAACCCTTTCTTTTTGGTGGTTTTTGTTTTATAGTATATCCACAGTTTTACCCGCATGCCCAATATTTTTGAGTTAGGGTGAGGGCGTAGCAAGCCAGTCAACTCATCACTCATTCCTTTTGCGTCTTTGGGAGTCACATTTCCTGCGGTATCAGCAAATTTTACCACGCCGCCATTATACAGTTTCTGATTGGGCGCCAGGTATTTGGTAGTGCTGCAGGCAGTCAGTACAAATAAAAGAATGAATATATATCGTAGTTTTAGGTTCATAGGTAATTAGTTGGCTGCTTGCTGCTGCGTATCTTTGGCTTCTTGCGCTTTCTCTTTTTGATCTTGTTTGTATTTGCGTTCCAGCGTTTTTTCTTTAGGCGTTTTTCTCCTGAATATCTGGCTAAATCGGTTGTAGTCCACCGTTAACGTAAAGCCGACGCCTGTTTCAATGATCTCACCTTCTATCACCACAAACTGATCGCGGCGATAGGCTCGTAATTGATAACGGCCATCCTTGCTCAATTTGTAATTCACAGAAACATTGCCCGCTATGTCGGTGGTTTTTTGTCCGGGCTGATTTTGGCCCTCGAGATTAAAATTGTTCCCAACACTAACCGTAAGCCGATCGTTCAGGAACCGTTTGGATAAACCAACATTCAGATCCGTTCGGTTTTGCGCCGTGCCTGACGAGTAATCCTCACCAGACGTTAGCCCAAAATTCAGATCAACGCCTGCTATCAGGTTACCCGCCAGCCGGTTCAGCTGATCCGACAATAAACTGCTTACGCTATTACGGACCAGGCCCTCAACACCAGTATTACCGCCCTGGCTTTGCAGCGGATTATCGCCAATGAAGTGACCTAATACCAAAACACCCAGTACTTGTTTGTTCAGCTCATTTGGGTCTTGTCTGATCTGGGCCAGACGCGAATCAACGGTGTTAATCACATCCTGCGAAACCGTATAACTGCTATCTGGTAAGATGATGTCAAAACTGATATCCGGTTTCATTAATTCGTTTTGCAGCGTGAGGTCGACGTTGAATGGCAGCTTTTGCTTGTACATGGTTTGATTTTCAGTGCCTGTTAATTGGTCGCTTACCAGGTCTATCGGAGGCACATCTGCTACATAAATGGCAGTCAGGTTGATATTAGCGCTGGTTGGATCGCCTGTCCAGGTAATAGTGCTGCCTTTTTTGAAGATAAATTTGCGGCTAACCGAGGCGTAAGAAAGATTATATGAGCCCTGCTCCACAGTATAGGTGCCGGTTAAACTGGTTTTTCCGCTGGGGTCGATCCCGCCGCTCAGTTGTGCTTCACCCTTTATATGTACTATGTCGCCATTATTCTGGTCGACTACAATATTGAAAACGGCATTTTTATTTATCCGGATTGTGGCAGTCACATCCATCCCTGTGAGTTTGCTTTTCTTTAAAGAGTCGAGCTGCCTTGCCAGCATAATAGAGTCAGATTTCGGCGCATTGGGGTCAAAAAATTCTACCACACCTTTCCGGTCTTCTATACCCGGGTCGCTTGAAGGAAGAACGATGGTCAGATTGGTTTTGTCGTTCACGGTCAGGTTCGCATCTACAACGGGCGAATTCATATCACCCCTTATTTTGATGTCACTATTCATATAGAGCTTGCCGTAATACAGCTGGTTATCTTCCCTTGTCGAATTGACCACCCTGAAGTTATCACTATGGATGTTTACGCCGAATTTGTAATCGGTATAGTTGGATGTGTAGACCGTGCCTGAAACGATAGCTTTGTTCCCTGTCGAGTCAACTAAGGTAAAGTCGTTAAAACGTATGCCGTCATTATTAAAAGTGATGCTTTCGCGCGGCATCGTGAAATAGGAATTGA
>Ga0157375_10003034_pt1 | contig 14577 bp, 19 predicted proteins | sample M35metaG_FD_115311 | JGI IMG/M metagenome (GOLD analysis project Ga0157375, IMG submission 115311) | Miscanthus rhizosphere microbial communities from Kellogg Biological Station, Michigan, USA - M3-5 metaG | ecosystem: Host-associated > Plants > Roots > Rhizosphere > Soil | place: USA: Michigan...
ATTGGAATCATCACATGGATCCGAACCCCGACTACGACGCGAGCGACGAAATCAGGCATCAACTGGTTTCCCCTGGATCCTGCGCGGCGTCTTACCCCCCGGCTGCCTATCCCCCTGTCTAAAGGACACCCGGCGCCCATGCAGCGGGTGACCGCATCGATGTCCGCGCCCACCCGCGCGCACAGGGCCACCAACGAATTGATGTACGAAATCTTCAGGGCCAGAAGGGCATTGCCGGCGCACGTGGCCAACTCGGCTCCAAAGCCGAGCTGCTCATTCGTCGACGATCGTGAAGCGATTTCGTACGCTTCAGCTGGTCGCCACCCGACTCACGACGTCACCCCCGGGATACCGGGGCGGTCACCCGCTTGTGTTGGCTGCACCGCAACGTGGTGACCTGCCTCTACGAGCACAGCGGTGAGGGCGCGGTTGATTCTGCGGCCTGCCAGCCGCGCCACCCATCTGCTGCCAGGGCGGCGCGCGCGGCATTACGGCCCGCAGATCCCGTGCACGCTGCCGCCCGGACTAGCGGCGGCGCTACCCAGATGGAGGCTTTGCACCGGGGTTTCGGGTCGGCCGAAACCCGGCAGCGGGCGAAAGATGACCTGTTGAAACAGCGCTGCGGTGCCGCCGTTCACCGCGCCGGCATGCAGGTTGGCGTCCGCAGATTCCAGCCCGGACGGCAGCTGCTCGCTACGGGCGATGACGTGATCGCCGAAGCCGGGCGCGTGCTGCTCGACGACCAGGTCGATGGCCGCCGCCAGTGCGCGGGCCGACCCGTCGTCAGCGACCCCGCGTGGCAGATGGCTGTAGGCCCAGGCACTTTCGGTTCCCTGCGGTGAGCGCATCGGGTCGGCCGTCGACATCTGGCCGAACAGCATGAAGGGGTGACGAGGCACGGTACCGGCGGTCAGGTCGGCCATCCAACGCACCAGTGCGTCGGCGTCGGCGCCCAGATGCACCGTGCCGGCGCCGCGCAGACTGACCGAGCGCCACGGGATTGGGCCCGCCAGAGCGTAGTTGACCTTCACCGTCGGCAAGTCCCAAACGAAGTCGGTCAGGCTGGACAGTACCGAAGCCGGCACCGCATCCGCCGGCAACAGCCGCCGATACAGGTCGGGCGCGGAAACGTCCGCGACGATCGCCCGCCCGCGCCCCGGGAACAATGTGGGCGGCCGCGTCGACGATGGCGCGCAGGGTGTCGGTGGTGCCGTGCTGGGCTTGCATCTGCACCGCCAGCTCGCCCAAAGTGGCGGCCAACCGGCCTCCGGATCCCCCCGGTCATGATCAGCAGAATAGGTCCCCCACCAGAAAAATGTTTCGACTGCATTAATAAACGGGTAGCTCACTGAAGTCCACGTTCGGCCTGCGCAGGTTCATACCAGCGCGCAGGTAGCCAAACTATGAGGGTTGCAGCATGCCAAGCGAGTCAGCCGACCCCTATGCCGTACTGGGATTGCCGCCAACGGCGACCCAAGACCAGATCACCAATGCCTACCGCAGGCAAGTGCGAACTCTTCACCCCGACGTCAGAACCACATCACAGCCGGCGCGTCCGCCGTCCGATGAGCAACTACGGCGGGTCTTAGCCGCCTATTCACTGCTGCGCGACCCCGAGCGCCGGGCACGATACGACCGCGCAGCCATGCGCCGCCCCACCGCCCCGCGGGCACCGGCGGAAACGACAAACACTCGGAATACCGCTGCTACCGTGCGCATCCCCGGCTTGACCGTTGAATTCAGGGTCCGGTGGCTTTCGGACTGAGTCGGTCTTCCTACTTGACCAGGCTGATCGTGGCCAAGGCCGCGCGGCTCCTGCACCGGTTATAAACCAATGCGATCCAGTCGTCGATCGGGAACTTAGCGCCACCCGGGTTTCCGGCGCACTCGCCGTCCACAGGCTCCCCCGCGCGGCACTCGAGCTCCCGAAGCGATGACAGACCAGGGCGAGTCCGGGTAGCCGACGAGCAAAGTCCAGCCGGTGCGGACCGCGACACAGCAGGCGGCGAAAAGACATTCTGCCGTGGCACGTCGTCTTCCCGTGACGGCCCGCTGATGGAATCACTGCCACACAGCCGATACCAGCCACGCAGCCGACCCGTCGAACCACCAAACTCCTCGACCTATTTGCGCTGGCTGGCGTCGCAGGGCTACGAACTCGGCCCCACCGTCGAGATCGTCGTGGGTGACCGCCGACGAGGGGTACCGGGATATCGCCGCCGCGCGAAACGGATGGGCGGCCCATCCCGTTAGACGAGGACTCTCTGCAGGCGATCGGCGAGTTGATCGCGCTGGGCGAGCAAGAGGGCTTTTGGAATCGGTCTCAGCCCCGATGCCGAAGGGTCGACGGTCGGATACCTGGCCGCGATGGGCGGCGGTGACCTCTCGGGATTCGATCTCGCAGACACTGCCCGCGCCGCGGTCCGTCCCCTACCGGGGAACTGAGGTGACCCAACCGCGTCATTTCGTCACAGTGACGGAATTACGCTAGGGGCGCATCGACCGAGAGACGCCTGATCACAGCATTGCCGGCCGCGACCGGGAGCCCACAAACGAATCAGCTTCGATGACACCGTATCTGGCGGAGCTTGCGATCGAGGCCGGGACTGTGATCGGATCATGTCGATGTCCGATGCGACAAGCGGATGGCAGTGTCAGTTGCAGTATCTGAATTCGACTGTCTACGAGTGTATTTCAATTGCTGATAGTTTCTCTATGGTCAACTAGAACACCTGCCGGCTAGCGGTCAATACATTACACGGACGTTGTCTGTAGTCCAAGTAGGTTGTGCACCAGGAAGTTTCAGCTCCCGTGGGCGTCAGTGCGGTGCTGTCGGCGGCGGGGGCTCAACAGTGACCAGTTCGGCTAGCCCGCTGACGGTGAGGCTGCGCATCAGTAGGGGGTTGGCGATGAGTTGGATGTGGTCGGCGAGGTTGTACAACGCGTTGATCGCTGCGCTGTCGAGGTACTCGACTGCGGTGAGGTCGACGGTAAGCCGTGGCCCCCCGGAAGCGGCCTCTGTGGTGGCGGTGGTGAGCGCTTGGTTGAAGCTGTCGATGTTGCTGAGGTCGATTTCCCCCGCTGCGATGACAACGAGTGTCCCGTCGTCGCGGCGTGTGGTATCGAGGGTGAGCGACGTGGCCATCACGCGATCCTCGCGGTTAGGTGAACTGTGGTTCCCGGGGTGTCGGGAGTGATGGCGACCTCCTGCATGAGCCCTCGCATCAGAGCGATCCCGCGGCCGCGGGTGGAGTTCGCAGCCGGCTGTGGGGGTTTCCAGGAGCCGTTGTCGGTGATCGTCAACTGCACTCGATCGACCAGTGCGGTCGCGGCCATGCTGATTGTGCCTTCCGGATTGTGACGGTGACCGTGCTCGATCGCGTTGGCGACGGCTTCTCCGGCGGCGATGAGCACGGCCATCGTCTGATCCGGGGCTACCCGGGCTCGCGTCAACCAGCTGCGCAGCTCGGCGCGGGCGGGTGCGAGTTGGCTTGCGTCGGCGGCAAATTCGAGCTCCAAGGGGGCGGGATGGCGGTAGAGCAGAACGACCACGTCGTCCTGATACCCGCCGCTCGGCGCGACATCGGACATGATTTGACTCGCCAGATCGTCCAGCGTTGAAGTGCGGCCGTCCTGAACGACGGCGGCGACGCGACAGATCCCGAGGTCGAGTCCTTGCCGGCGACGTTCGATTAGACCGTCGGTGTAAAACAGCAGGGTCGCGCGCGCCGGAATGGTCACGCAGGCTTCGGGGCGCGACCAATTGGGTCGTACTCCCAAAGCAATGGTGTGGCCCTCCTCGAGGGTCCGGGTAGTGCCGTCGGCGTGGACGAGGATGGGCGGCGGGTGCCCGGCACTGGAGTAGACCAGTTCACCGGTGTCGGGATTGAGCACCGCGCATACGACGGTGGTGCATCGGGCGCCGGGCAGTCGCGCGGCGAAGCGGTCCATTCCTGCCAAAGCTGCACCCGGGCTGGGGTCGCTGAACAGCAGCGCCCGACAAGCGCTGCGCACCTGCCCCATCACCGTGGCGGCAGCGAGGCCATGGCCGACACAGTCGCCGACTATCAACGCGATGCGCCCGTCCTCGAGGTCGACGATGTCGTACCAGTCGCCGCCCACCTGTAGGGGCCGGCTAGCGGCCTGATAGCGCGCCGCGAATCCACTCGGTAAATGAGCAGGGCCGAGAATCGCGTGTTGCAGTGCTAGGGCGGTTTCGCGCTGCTGGTCGACCTGGTGCACCCGCTGCAAACCCTGGCCGAGGCGCCCTGCCAGCACGGTGAACAAGGTCTGGTCCTCGAGGGTGAACGCCCGCCGCTCAGCCAGGTCGATCCAGACCACGAGCACCCCCTCGGGATGCTGAAGCGCGATACCTGCCGTCCCCGGCTGTGTCGTGTTCGGGCTGAGGAGATCCCCGTCACGCAACTCGCTGAGCATCCGGCGGGTGTGCGACGGCAGGTCGACCCACTTCGCGTCCTCGCCGACCGACACGACATGCGGTGTGCCATTGCCGGTTTCGCCCGGCGTCGTGAACGTGACAGCCAGTACGCGGCGAGCCCGCCACAGTCGGCGCAGTTCCTCAGCTGCGGCGTGCAATGCGTCCTCGACAGTGTCGGCTTGGGCGAGTTCCTGGTTGAGTGCATGTTCGCGACCGGCCGCCAGTGCCAACGCGATCGCAGCGTGTCGTGCGAAGTCACTGACGAGGTCCAGGTAGTCGTTGCCGAACGGCACCTGCTGCGGTTGGCGCGCGACCGCGATCACACCCAGCACCGTCCCGTCCGCAATGAGCGGGATCACGATCGCTGAGCGCTCACCGACATCAGTGAACCCTTCGATGGGATATTGGAAGGAGTCAGTAATCAGCGGTATACCGCGACGCGCCACACCGCCGGTGGTGGAGCCGTCCATCGGAACTTGCTGACCAATCACCTGCGATGCATACCGGCCCGCCGTAGCGGCCACGACAAGAGTGTCGACCTGATCCGCGGGGCGGTCGGACTCCCTGGGCACCAGCAATATCGCCTGCTCGGCGCCGGCCAGCTCGAGCGCCCGGTTCACGATCAGCTGCAACGGACCCGTCTGGGGATCACCGGAGAGCAGCGCGGTGGTGATCTCGCGACTGGCGGTTGTCCACTTGGCCGACTCGCGTTCGCGCTCGAAAAGTCGCGCATTGTCGATGGCGACGGCCGCCGCCGTGGCCAATGCCCGTACGGCGCTCTCCGCGGAGTCGGAAAACACCCGGTCGGGCTGGTCGTCGGCTAGGTAAAGGGTGCCGAAATTAGCTCCCCGCACGGTAATCGGTATAGCGAGGAGCGCCCGTATCGGCCACTCGTGTGTCGGCGTGCCGCCTTGCGGATAAGCGCGCAAGTCATCGATACGCAGGCCCTCGCCTACCGGCAGCTCGCCGAGTCGCCGCGCTGTGCGCTCGTCGATTCCCGCGTGGACGAACGAAACCAGGCTTCCGTCGGACCCACGTATCCCCAGCGTTCCGTACCCGGCACCGGCAAGCTCGATCGCCACGTTGACGGTTCGCTTCAACGTCAAGTCAAGGTCTAGGTCGGACGCCATCTCGACGATCGCCCGCACCGTTTGTTCCATCTGGTTGCGAGCCGCCATTAGCCGGTCAAGCTGATCGCCCTTTGAGCCGGCCACCTCGCTTCGCTCGTCGTCCATACACCGCAGAACCACAAGTTCGTTTGCCACCCCGTGACGGCGCAACTAGCCCCGTAGGGGGTTGAGACGACGGCACCGGGCACACCGCCGTGCGCCTCGCTAAGGCTCAGGTCCCTCCATCACCTCCGCTCGCTGTTGGAGTACCCGGTGCTGCTCGATTACTCACATCGGACGAAGCGAGCGCATAGGGATGCGCGTTCGACGACTCGAACCCGCCTGCAAAACTGCTGTGGAAGCCTTCGAGCAAAACATCAAATGTGGACAACAGTCCTGCGGCCCTGAAAATCGGGCTACTTCAAGGGACGACAAAATTCGGTCTGAGGAGGTACGGGATCATGGATAACCGCTGGCCAGTGTCGCCGTCGAAGTACTCGTCGAACGGAACCAGATTGCGCCACTGCGGATCGCTTTGGAAATTCTCGTTTTCGCCGAACACCGCGCGGCGCCCGTTTTGGTCGCGCACAACCCATGCGGGCACCCGTGTGCGTCCACCACAGCAAGCGCAATCTGATCGAGTTCGGCGACTACGTCTTCTGCTACTTCATGAATGACCGCGCTGCACCACGGCCGTATGTCGACCACCACCACAGCGACCCCAACCAGCGCCAGGCCCAACAGGTCAGCCCGGCGATGGTCAGCCGGTGTGCCCCGACACCAACTGGTTGAGGCGGCGTGGGCGGAACAGCAACCGGTGCATGGCCACCGGCGAGACCAGCGCGATCGTCGCCGCGATCGAGCAGGTCACCGTCGCCACATAGACCGCGCGCATGAGTGCGTCGAGTCGGTCGAAGCGCTGCTGAAACGGCAGGGTCAGCAGGAATCCGGTGAGCAATTGCACACCGGTCTGGGTGACGCGCAACTCCTGCAGCAAAGAAGACCAGTTGCGGTCCAATCTCTCTGTGGCGGTTTCCGAGCGCGCCCGGTCGTCCCACTGCTGGTCGCGCTCGGGGTGGTCGACATCCATAACGTTTGGCATACCCCGCTAGCAGCGCTGTACTCGCGACGCCACCCGCCATCAGAAGCCGGTCGGTCCGCCGCCGAGAAAGGTGAGACAGCGCGGTCCAATCCCGAGCCGCCGAGGACGTTGTGAGACGTGCATGACGGGCGACCGCGGCAACAACGACGCGACTGAAACCGAGCCCGACTACCAGCAGTTCGGTCATCCGGTCGAACCGCCAGCCACTGGCGCCATGAATCGTCCCAAGGCGCCGGCCTCCTCGTCGTTGTAGCCAGCACCCAGGCCCAGCCAGGCACGGCCGCCTGAGAGTACATCTACCGTCGTCACCGCTTTGATCAGCAGTGCTGGCGCTCGGAAGGTCGCGGCGGTGACCGCGGTGCCCAGCCGGATGGGTGAAGTTCTGGCGGCCAAAAAGCCTAGCGTTGTGTATGCCTCCAGCATCGGTTGGTCGGGGCTGCTCGTGGGGTCGGCCTGCCACAGATGATCGGGCACCCACAGCGTGTCGACTGTGGTGGTGTCGAGATACTCCGCGACAGAAGCCAATTTGCCGCGCAGCGTGCTGGTTTGGCACGGCCATGAAAAAATTGGTGACACTAATACTGAGTTTCATCATTCCCTCTTTGGCGGCTGCCCGCCGGTCGGCGGCGGTTTCAGCCTTCCGGTGTGGCAGCGGACACGTGGCCGCACTCGTCCAGGCCACCGGGCTGTCTGCTCCAGTCAGATCAGTTGTGGTCGTTTGCTATTCGCGCGCAATGTGGTGCCCATGGTGTCTTGCCGTGCCGCTGCGGCGATCCCTTTCTAGACGTAGTAGTTGTCGTGCCTGATGAGGAATTCTCGGCGCTGCTCGTCGGTCATGTCGGCCATGGCGGGAGTGCTCTCGAGGTACTGTTCGCGTGGCCCGCCGGGCGCGAACAGCATCAAGATCGACGCGGGCTCGTCGGCCTGGTTGCGGAACCCGTGCAGGCCTCCCGGTGGGACATACAGGAAGTCGCCGACGGTGGCGTCTGCTTGTGGTGTGATAGGCCGGGGCGGTGTCCGGACGGGTGACCTTTCACCGGTGGCGGGGGCGCTGGCCATCGGGTCGGCGATCACCGGTCTGCTGACACCGCTGTACTTGGTCCGCGCACCGCGCCCAGGACATGGCCCGCACCCTCATCGACCAACACCGACGACCAGCCGACAGCTGAACCGGAACCGTGATGTTTGCACGGCCGAAGGGTCCCAGGTGCGTATCTTGCCGACGGCCTGGTTGCTCCGCATGTGCCATCAGCGTTCCGCGCCGAACTCCTGTCCGTAGGGTGGTTCGGTGACACTCTTGCTCGGTCCTGTCCTGCGGCACGTTTCAGACACCACGGCGCTGGTGTGGGTGCAAACCGAGAGCCCGGCAACGGTGGTGGTCCTTGGCTGCTCAGCGCGGACGTTCGCGGTGCAGGGTCATCACTACGCGCTCGTCACGGTGACCGGGCTGACCCCAAACACCGTCACCGAATATGACGTCAAGGTCGACGGGGAACTGGTGTGGCCACGCGCGGACTCGCCGTTCCCGCCGAGCGTTATCCGCACCCGCGGGCCTGCGTCGACTCACCGGCTACAGGCGATCTTCGGATCGTGCCGATACCCCAAGACCGACGACCAGAAGGTCGACTCCAAACTCGGGCTCGATGCGCTGGACGTGTACGCCACCCGGATGGCCACGCAACCGATCGACGACTGGCCGGAGGCGCTGATCCTGCTCGGCGACCAGTTGTACGCCGATGAACTCACACCGGAGGCGAGACGACGTCTGGCCGGGCGTCGCACCCGTATGAACCGGCACGGCCAGCGGCCGCCGGACGAGGTGGTGAGCTTCGCCGAATACCAACGGCTGTACCGCCACTCGTGGGGCGACCCCGAGATCAGATGGCTCATGTCCACGGTTCCCAGCGCGATGATCTTCGACGATCACGACATCAGGGACGACTGGAACACGTCGGCGTCCTGGCGCGCCGACGTGAACGAGAAGCCGTGGTGGCGTGATCGGATCCGGGCCGGGCTGGCCTCCTACTGGGTGTATCAGCACCTGGGCAATCTGAGCCCGGCCGAATTGGCCGACGACGAGGACTATCAGCGCCTGGTGGCGACAAACGGCGACACCTGGCCGCATCTCGTCGATTTGGCCGACCGGGCCGATGAAGAGGTGGACGGCAACAAGGGCATCAGATTCAGCTATCGATGGGATCTCGGCCGCAGTCGGCTCATCATGATCGACTCGCGTAACGGCCGAATCCTCGAGTCCGGTGAACGCATGATGATCGGGGAACGCGAGTTCAGATGGCTGGAAACCCAGATCACCGACGGCCTCGACGAGTTGGACCATCTGATGCTGGCCTCGTCGGTGCCGTGGCTGATGCCACCCGCCATCGGAGACCTGGAGGCGGTCAACGAGCGAACCGCCGACCGGCCCGGACGACGAGGCAGACTTGCCGAAAAGACCCGCAGGGCAGTCGATTTCGACCACTGGCCGGGTTTCTACCAGTCATTCGTACGGCTCGCCGAGACCATCGCTCGCGTCGCCGGCCATCCCAACGGACCCACAACCGTGAGCGTGCTGTCCGGTGACGTGCACCACAGCTATGCCGCGCGCGCCGAGTGGGCGGGTGATTCCGCCCAGCCGACGGGCGCGACGGTGCATCAACTGGTGTGCTCGCCGGTGCACAACTATGTGCCGTTCGTCAAACCGGCGTTCACGCTGGGTTGGACGCGTCCCGCTGCCGGGCTCGCCCGATGGTGGGCACGCCGACGCGGCGTCCCGCCGCTTCCGCTGTCCTGGACGAATACCTGCGGTCCACTGTTCGGCAATACCATCGCCACCCTGCAAGTGGACGGCCGCAGCGCCGAGGTGCTTTTCGAACAGCCCCGTGGCTCGGATGCGCTGGACGAAGTCGGCCGCGTGCCGCTCAGTCGACCTTCCTGACGCTATGTGCGCGAACTCGTGGGTCAAGTGCATGCCCCGGGGACTTGATGAGTGCGCGGCATCGGTTGTCGAAAATGCTGCTGCGGCACGGCATCGTCTGCTACGGCCCTGCGTTCGCGATGCCGGCCACCGCCGACCGCCGTGATCGCCTCGATCGCGCGAACTCCGCCATGGCCGCCGACAGCCGTATACCCCTGTGGTGACCCGGCTGGGGGCCGTTCGCCGTCATTCAGACCGTCAGCGATCAGGTGCTCCGTTTCGGTGCTGGCCCGACGGCCGTCACCGACCGGCTCGCCGCCGAAAGCGTGTTCAGCGTCAACGCGGCGGGCCGACGCGCTGGAAACCGCGGCAGGCACACCTGTCGCGTTCACTGTGTCAGCATTACGCACGGCCGACCGGATATTGCGAAGATGTGGGCGAAGACTGGCGCGAAACCGACTGCACTGGTTCTCAATTCAGCTGATTACCCGCGTCTGTCCGACAAGGCGGCAGTCGGTCCCGGTGACACGGTCGGCGGCGAAGTCGCTAGGTTCAACGGGATTCCGCTTGTCGTCAAAGCCATCGGCGGTGACGATCCGGCCGACACCTACCACCTGCCGCCGCCGGTCGTGCCCTACGCGACGACCATGCTGGAGGCACCCGACGGCCTGCGCATCGGCTACGTCGAGCATCCACGCCACTACCCCACGCCCTGCCCCCGGCGGCAACCCCGGGGGTTCTCCTTCCCATTGACGGAAGCGGTCAATAGGCTGGCGTTGCCCGCTCCAGCAGTGTGGGCGGTCGGTATAGCTGGTTCGCACGACCAGAAGGCCGGGCTCTAGAGGCGCCCATCGAATGGCACCGTCGGCTCGTTAATGTCCCGACATCGGGGTCATTGATGTCCCGACGGTGTTGCCGATTTACCCGGGTGGTTACCGCAAGCGATGCTTGGACCGCATGGACACCAACGCGTCGTCCAGGGACAGATACAGATCGAAGACCTCGTTTAGATCCGTCAGCTCGATCGGCCTGATTGTGGCAGGCGCTCCGGCTACCACCGCGAACCCACCGCACTCGCCGAACCGCTTATTAGCTGTCGCAAGAACGAACCGCTCGTTGGCTGTCGCAAGAAGTCGTAGACCCACTGACGCCAGAAGCGTCACCTCGGTCAGATCGATGACCAAAGTCGGCGGATCGTCAGCGAGCACATCGTCGATGGCTTTCTCGAACTGTGGCGCAGTAAACATATCGATCTCACCGCCGACGGCGAGCACCGCAACGCCATCGCGGTGCTTCACCGAGGTCGTGATTGGCTTAGTACCTGTCACGGCAAATCCTTAATCAGCACCAGCGTTTGCGGCGAACAGCCTAACCCGCCGCTGAGAGCCGAGATGATGTTTCTGCATGCCCTAGAGGCCCGTAGGGGTGGTATGGCGGGGCCAGCTTGCTGCATTGGCTAAAGCCACCATCCTGCCGGGGCCGGGTGCAACCCCCCTCGCGACGGCTGAGCGTGAGGTGAGAAGGCCAGGCCGCCGGGACGAGGCGCCGGCCCCGGCGGTCTTAGTTCTAAGAGCCGTTGACCGCAGCCGTCGCAGTCGGACGCTGTCTGGTCTAGGGGTACTTTTTGCCGGTGCTGACACTTGAAGCGCACGACGGTCGAGGTACGTGGCGCTGCGGCCCTTTGGTTCCCCTTGCGGAATCGGCGCGGCCACCGCCCCTAGGCTTCGGCGGTGGCGGCGCAGTCGCTCGCGGCGTGCCGGACGGCAAGAGCAGAGGTATGACCGTCTTGCATTGCCAACACTCGAATTGAATCTGGCCGAGAGGGACGTTCTGTACAGCGTTGCAGCGCGTGCACTTCACCGGGCGCATGCCAGCTGGCGCAGGAGGTAGGCCTGGCTTCTGACAGATGATGATGATTACGCCGAGAATGCCGAGAAGCCCACCCAGCGCGAAGCCGCTGCCCGCCGGTCGGCGTCCAGCTCGTCGCCGCGCTCGGACGCGAGGACCTGCTGCCGCGCGTGGCCGCACAGCTCGAGATCGCCGCGCCGTGGAGCGATCGCCACACCGTTGACCTGACACGGTTGCGCGTGTGCCGTGCAGTGCGGATCACCGATGACAGGCTCGTTATCATGGCTACGCCGACCCGCCCGCGCAGCCACGTCACATTCCCGACAGGACACCCAAGGACTCCAACGGATTACCACCCTTTGGGTCGTGATAGGACCGGTTGTTGTTGGTTTCCGTTGTGCGCCAATCGAATTAGCGATCTCAAACCCGCGCCGAGCACCGGTTAATTCCGGTATGTTCCGTGTCAGTGACGATGACTAAACGAGACCGACACCGGAATTCCTCGCCCGTCGCGACCGCTTTGCGAGATGGCCAAACCGTCTCAACGACAGCCTGTCAATGGGCTGTTGCCGTCCTTGCGCCTGATTTGTCTGTACAAGAACATTGGTGTGCGGCCCCGATGTGCCGCGCCGCGTGCACGTTACGTCGGATCTCGGCGCAGTGGGGTTTCCCATGTGCCAGAGCAGCCGCCCTACATGTCGATGTACGGGTGCTGCCGTGCCAGCCCGCCCATGACTCACCGAGCATCGCCGGGTCGCCGGCCGCGAACCGGGGGTGCAAAGCGATCTTGTCATCATCGCGGCGTTGGGTCGCAGGCACCGCACTTTCCCGAACCACTTGCCCGGCTGGATCGCCGGCATGAACTCACACGGGTACGAGCAGTTGATGCCGTAGAACGAGGCACGACTCCACCGCACGCGCTGCACGCGACATTTCACGGGCGTTGTCGGCGGAACTCCTCGCCGCCCGGCGACGGCGGCCCCACAACCGCATCGGAGGTGAACCGGTGGTTTGCCTCTCTCTGTGACTACGCCGCAATGGTGAGGGGATGGTGGGGCCGGGGTAGCCGATCCGGTTGCAGGTCAGTGCGGCCATATGGTCGAGCCGCGAGCCGCGTCGACCGCCCTACACGCAAGCCGATCGTGAAATCGGCTTAGCCATCATGCAATGAGGGCATACCTGGTCTTGTGAAGGTCGCGGTAGTGGCCCATGTCAAGAAAAAGCTTGGTGGCGGCCTGCCCGAACTGCGCACCGAATTAGGGCGGCGCGGTCAGACCGAGGTCGGGTGGCACGAAGTGATGAAGAGCAAAAGGGTGCCGGATGCGGTCCATGCCGCCCTCGCCACCGATCCTGACCTGCTTTTGCTCTGGGGTGGCGACGGCACGGTGCAGCGCGCACTGGACACCGTCGCCCGCAGGAAGACGCCTGACGTGCCGATAGCGGTGCTCCCCGCGGGCACGTCGAACCTGTTCGCGAGCAACTTCGACATCCCGCACGAGCTCAGTGGCGCGCTCGACGTGGCGTTTGGCGGCGTGCGCAAGCGCATCGATGTGGGCAGCTTCAACGGCGAACGGTTCGGCGTGATGGCCGGGGTCGGCTTCGACGCGTTGATGATCGGGGATGCCTCCCGGCGGATGAAGGACCGCCTGGGCCGGGCCGCCTACGTCTACACGGGTCTGAAGAACCTGCGGCGAGCCGCGGTGAACGCGCAGGTGTGCGTCGATGACCGGCTCTGGTTCACCGGATCGACGCCGTGTGTAATCGTCGGCAACGTCGGCGACCTCTTCGGCGGCATCACCCTGCTCCATGAGGCCGATCCGTGCGACGGTCGTCTCGACATCGGCGTCTTGCACGCCGACCGGCTTAGCGAGTGGGCGCGGCTTGCCGGCCGCGCCGTCCAGGGCAGGGCGGACGCTTCCCCGTACCTGTCGACCACCTCGGGCCGGCGCATCGACGTCCGGTTGTCGCGTCTCATCCCCTACGAACTCGACGGCGGCGCCCGGGGCACGACGAAACGACTGAAGATCCGCACCAAGGAGCAGGCGGTCACCGTCTGTGTGCCGGAAACGAGTGGACGACCCGATGAGCACCGCGGCCCCAGCTCGTGAAGTCACGAACAGCCAAGGATTCCAGCGCCTGGCGCGGCTCGGCCTGGCCACCCGGGCGGCGATCTACCTGCTGATCGGGTGGCTGGCGATCCTTATTGCCCGAGGCGAGCCGGGCAAGGCGGCCGACCAGCGCGGCGCCCTGCAGGAGGTGGTGCAACAGACCGGCGGCACCATGCTGATGTGGGTGATCGTGGCCGGGCTCATCGGCTACTCGCTGTGGCGGTTCAGCGAGGCGCCTTCGGTGTCACGGGTGAGGGCCGGAAGAAGGGGCCCCGCCTGCAGTCGTTCGCCCGCGGCTGTATCTATACGTTCTTCGTAAGCGCGGTGAACCTCCTGGTTGACTCAGCTCACCCAAGCATGGCTAGTCAGGAGCAGATGATGACGGCCAGGATGATGGTGCACCCGTGGGGTCGGTGGGCCGTCGGCATCGCCGGTGCGGTGGTGATCGGCGTCGGCGCCGCTCTGGTGTATGAGGGCCTGGCCCGCAAGTTCGAGAAGCGGCTGAAGAGCTTCACGATGACGCCGACGCAGCGCAAGGTGGTGGTCGGCCTCGGGATTGTCGGCACGTCCGCCCGCGGCGTCGTCTTCGGCTTGGTCGGCCTACTGCTGATCCGCGCCGCGGTCGACTTCGACCCACAGAAGGCGCGCGGTCTGGACGGCGCGCTGCGTTCGCTCGCGCAGACTGATGCCGGACCGTGGCTGCTGTACGCCGCAGCGGCGGGGCTTCTCGTCTTCGGCATCTACGGGATGGCCGAAGCCGGCTGGGCGAGAACCTGACATGAACATCCGCTACGTCGCTTTGCGCCTCGTCTTGGCAGCCCTGCTGCTGTGGGGCATCTTTTGCGGCATCGGGCACCTGCTGGGCAAGGACGCGACACCGCTGGACCAGTCGGTGTCCAACTCGATCACGTCGAACCGCACGGCCACCTGGGACGGCATCACGCATTGGGTCTCGCTCTGCTCGGTGACCCTCACCGTTGTGGTGATCACCGCGGTCGCGTTCGTGGTGCTCCGGCTCACTCTCCGGCGGTGGCGCGAAGCAGTCCTGCTCGTCGTAG
>Ga0157375_10003035_pt1 | contig 14570 bp, 12 predicted proteins | sample M35metaG_FD_115311 | JGI IMG/M metagenome (GOLD analysis project Ga0157375, IMG submission 115311) | Miscanthus rhizosphere microbial communities from Kellogg Biological Station, Michigan, USA - M3-5 metaG | ecosystem: Host-associated > Plants > Roots > Rhizosphere > Soil | place: USA: Michigan...
CACGTACCCCGTGCCGTCAAGCATCATCCAACGTATCCGTTCATCACCAAGCAACTCCGGAGCAATCGATCATTCGTCGAAACTGTGGAGGTCTCCGTCCCTTAAGTTAAGGCCATTGCGGGTAAACCCGTGGGCTACGGATCTTACGCGCGGCTACGCCGGCGATGTCGAAACGCTCGGCTGCTCACAGTAGGATGGCACTCGTGTCTGACATGCATCGATTCGATCCCGTCTCGTTCCCGCACGATCGTCCGGTGCGGCCGCATATCGAGCATCACGACCGCATCCAGACGCTGAACGTCGATGCGGAGATTCTGGCCTCGGAACTACGGAGTACGATCAAGGGAGAGGTTCGGTTCGATGACGGATCGCGCGCGCTGTACGCGACGGATGCGTCGAATTACCGGCAAGTTCCGATCGGCGTCGTCCTGCCCCGCGATGCGGACGACGTCATCGCCACCGTCGCGCTCGCGCGCAAGCACGGCGCGCCGATTCTTGCCCGTGGCGGCGGGACGTCGCTGGCGGGGCAGTGCTGCAACGTGGCGGTGATCCTCGACTTTTCGAAGTACATGCATGCCATCCGCGAGCTGAATGTCGAGGAGAAGTACGCGACGATCGAGCCGGGCATCATCCTCGACGATCTTCGCAACGCGGCGGAGAAGCACACGCTGACCTTCGGTCCCGATCCGGCCACGCACACGCACTGCACGCTGGGCGGGATGATCGGCAACAACTCCTGCGGCGTGCATGGACTCATGGCCGGCAAGACCGTCGACAACATCGAGGAGCTGGAGATCCTCACGTACGACGGCGTGCAGATGCGCGTCGGGCCGACGAGCGACAGCGAGCTCGAAGCGATCATCGCCGCGGGTGGACGTCGCGGCGAGATTTACGCGGGGATGAAACGCATCCGCGACCAATACGGCGATCTCATTCGCGCGAAGTATCCGAAGATCCCGCGGCGCGTTTCCGGCTACAACCTCGACGCGCTCCTTCCGGAAAACGGCTTCAACGTGGCGCAGGCGCTGGTCGGCAGCGAGTGCACCTGCGTGGTCGTGCTCGAAGCGAAGTGCAAGCTGGTCTACTCGCCGCCGTCGCGCACGCTCGTGGTTCTCGGCTACGACGACATCTACGAAGCGGCCGACGACGTGCCGCGCCTGCTCGAATTCAAACCGATTGGACTGGAAGGCATCGACGACCGCCTCATCGCCGACATGAAAGCGAAGGGACTCAACGTCGACAAAATCGGCCTACTACCTGATGGAAAAGGATGGCTGCTCGTCGAATTCGGCGGCGAGACGAAGGAAGCGTCCGACGGCTACGCGCGGACGATGATCGCAGCACTCGCAACAGCCCCCTTCAAAACGTCCCACCGCCTCTACGAGGACAAAAAAGAAGAGAAGAGCGTCTGGGCCATCCGGGAGTCAGGCCTCGGCGCGACCGCGTTCGTGCCAGGCAAGGGGCACACGTGGGAAGGGTGGGAGGATTCGGCCGTTGATCCGAAGCACCTCGGCAAGTATCTTCGGGAGTTGCGCGCGCTGTTGAACAAGTACGACTACACCGGCGATCTCTACGGCCACTTCGGCCAGGCCTGCGTGCACACGCGCAACAATTTCGATCTCGAATCGGCCGCGGGCATCGCCAAGTTCCGCGCGTATCTCGACGAAGCGGCGGACCTCTGCGTGAAGTACAACGGCTCGCTTTCCGGCGAGCACGGCGACGGCCAGTCGCGCGCGGAGCTGCTGCCGAAGATGTTCGGTCCTGAGCTGGTGCAGGCCTTCAACGAGTTCAAGTCGCTGTGGGATCCGGAGTGGAAGATGAATCCCGGCAAGGTTGTGATGCCGTATCACCCCACCGAGAACCTCCGGCTCGGCAGCGACTTTGACCAGTGGTCGCCGGAGACGCACTTTCATTTTCCCGACGACAACGGCCGCATCGACCGCGCCGTCGGACGCTGCGTCGGCGTCGGCAAATGCCGGCGCATGGACGGCGGAACGATGTGCCCGAGCTTCATGGTCACGCGCGAGGAGGAGCACTCGACGCGCGGCCGCGCGCGGCTGCTGTTCGAGATGTTCGAGGGGAAGGTCATCCCGGCGAACTGGAACAACGAGGCGGTCAAAGACTCGCTCGATCTCTGCCTGGCGTGCAAGGGGTGCAAGGGCGATTGCCCCGTCAACGTGGACATGGCCACGTACAAGGCGGAGTTTCTGTCGCATTACTACGCGCGGAAGTTGCGGCCGGTCGCGGCGTACTCGATGGGGTGGATCTACTGGTGGGCAGGCTTCGCGCAGATCGCGCCGGCGTTGGCGAACGCGGTGATGTCGCTGCCGATCTTCAAAACGCTCGGCGGCGTGGCGAAGGAGCGAACGGCGCCGCGCTTCGCGACTTCGACGTTTGTCGAGCAGTTCAGGCGCAGGGGAGTGGGGAGTGGGGAGTGGGGAGTGGGAGAAGAAGTCCGTCTGCCTCCAACTCCCACTCCCCACTCCCCACACCCCACTCCCCCCAAACGCGTGCTGCTCTGGCCCGACACGTTCAATAATCACTTTCATCCCGCGACCGCAAATGCGGCGGCGGATGTTCTCGAAGCGGCCGGCTACGAAGTAATCATCCCGCGCAAACGTCTCTGCTGCGGACGCCCTCTCTACGACTGGGGTTTCCTCGGCATGGCCAAGACTCTGCTGCGCGAAACGATCGACGCGCTGAAACCGGAGCTCGACGAAGGCATCCCGATCGTCGGCCTGGAGCCGAGCTGCGTGTCCGTGTTTCGCGACGAACTGCCGAACCTTTTCGCCGGCGATGCGGACGCGATCCGCCTCTCGAAAGCGGTGAAGACGCTGCCGGAGTTTCTGTTAGCTGAAAACATCGACCTGCCGAAGCTGAAAGGCAAAGCGCTCGTCCAGGCGCACTGCCATCACAAAGCGATCCTCCACTTCGACGACGAAGAAAAAGTGCTGAAGAAGCTCGGACTCGACGTCGACCATCCAGACTCCGGCTGCTGCGGCATGGCCGGCGCCTTCGGATTCGAGCCCGACAAGTACGAGCTCTCGATGCGCGTCGGCGAACGCGTGCTGCTGCCCGCCGTGCGCGAAGCAGCGCCCGACACGCTCATCGTCGCTGACGGTTTCAGTTGCCGCGAACAGATCGCGCAGGGAACGGACCGCGAAGCGCTCCACCTCGCGCAGGTCCTGCAGATGGCTATGCGCAACGAAGCGCCCGGCGAGCTCCCTGAACGGCGTTACGCGGACAAGCCGGCCACGCTCAATCCCTGGAAGGCGGCAGGTATCGCGGGCGGAATCGTGCTATTCGCGGGTGGGATCGCGTTGCTGCGTCGGCGTCGGCGCACTAGATCGAAATACGAGTGAGTTGACAGTCTGTTTTGGCCGAGGTAGTTTCAATTGTCCGTTTACCGGAGAACGAGCGATGGCTAAGAGAAAACAAGATCGATCCTCAATCGTCGTGAGCCTGACATTGCTCGTCGGCCTTGCCGCGCAGGCGTTGTACGGTCCGCTCGCCGGCATTCTGGGTGCTGCCTTTGCGGCGACCGCTGGTGGTTTGGCGGTCCGCTATCACGACCACCATATGGTCTGAGGCCGATGACGATTGACGCTGCCGCCCACATTCCCAAGGGTGCTGGTGGCGCGCTCGATCATTTTGGCCGTGCGGCCCTCGCCTTTGTCGATTACCGAGTCGTCAGCATCGCATTCCTACTGGTGCTCGGCGCGTTCATGGCGATTCACAGATTGCACAAAGGGTCGTTCCCGCCATTCGATTCATGTCTCAAAGTGATTCATGCGTGCGGGCTGATCGCGACAGGTCTGATCGTCGGCTGCGTGTTCCTGCTAACCTCACCTCCGGCCGTCGATGAGCTCTCGCACGAATCGTGGGGAGTGATCGGTCTCGTGACGCTGATCCTGACGTCGTACCTCGGCGGCAAGACGTTCAGGGAAGCGTACAAACACGACTGATCCGTACGTCGCGCGCGGTCACCAGGTCCGCTTGAGCGGATGCGCCTCGGTGTTGAAGACGACTTTGTCGAGGTCGAGCGTGGCGTCGGGGGCGAAGAGGAGGTAGAGGTACTTCAGCGTTTCGGCGAGGAAGTAGCTTGGCATCAGGTCGCCTTTTTCCATCGTCACCACGCTCTTCAGCGTCGTGTAGCCGGCCTCGGTGCGGCAGTTGGTGACGAGGGAATCGAAGAACGTCCTACCCATCGTCAGGTAGCGGGCGTCGTGCGTGGCGCGATGGAGGTAGTACGCCGATTCGATGATCTCAGGGCGGAGTTGATAGCCGGCGGACTTGATGGTCATCGTGCGGTAGTCGAGCACTTCCGGCTCGATTCCGCGCAGCGTCCACATGCGGAAGCAGGACTCTTCCAATCGGCGTCCGCGTTTGACGTCACCGCCCATCACCAGCACGGCGGGTAGGAACGCGTGCAGCGCGCCGAATTCGGAGGACGTGCGCTTGCCAGTGTCCATGTCAACCTCGCCGTACCAGAGACCGGACGGCGCCTCGTCGGCGAGGTGCTTGTTCAGCGCGGCGATACTGGTCTTCCACATCGACGCGCACTCCTTGTCGCCGAACAGCCGCGAGCACTTCAGCAGGTACTCGTAATACGAATCGATGCCGCCGCCGACGTGACTGGCTTTGCCGACCCAGGCGCCGGTCTCGACGTCGATTTCTTCGCCGACGAGATCGATCTTCGAGCGCCGTTTGTATAACTCGACGGTGGCGCGCTTCGCTTTCTCGAAGTAGACCGGCTTGTTCGTCAGCTTGCTGAGCGTTCCGAATTCGAGGATGAGCGTGCCGATCTCCGCGGGATTGGAGCGCGCGCCGGAGGTCTTGCCGGTACGCAGATTGACGAACATGTACGGCATGCCGGTCGGCGTATTGAACGCGGGCAGAAGGCGCGTGCCGAGGTCGTCGGCGAGGTGGAGGAGGCGCGCGTCGTTGGTCAGTTGATAGCCGGAGAGGAGACCGCCGAGGAGGCGGATCGTCACCTCGAAAACCTTCACGTCGATGTCTTTGTCGAAGGAGAGGCGGTCGACGATCAGCGTTTTCGCCTTCATCGCTTCGGCGTCGAAGCCCATGAGAACGAGCGTGTCGAGCGAATCGACGGGCGTCATCAGCAGCGATTGGCCGTACCAATCGCGCGGCTGTTTCGTGAGAGGACGAAGCTCGTCGTGACCCCAGGCGTATTGCTCGTAAGCCTTCCACGAGTGGAGAAACTCGGCGCGGACCTTCGCCGCCATGGCGGCGCGATCTACGGGGGGCGCGGCAAATATCGGGGATGCGGAGAGGAGAAGGACGACGGCAGCGATGCGTAGCCTCATTCGCCGGAGTATAGCGACGGAGACCAATGAGCGGCCCCGTGGAAGCGCGCCGATGTCGATTACTCGCGCGTCCCGAAGGAGGCTAGGCCAACCAACGCTGCGGCGCGTCGCCGCTGGCGGAGAGAGAGGGATTCGAACCCTCGGTAGAGCTTTAGGCCCTACGACGGTTTAGCAAACCGTTGGTTTCAGCCACTCACCCATCTCTCCGTGGCGGAACCGTGGTGCCAAATGCACAGCGCAGAATGCGGATCGTAGAGCGCCAATTCCCGGGAGTGTCATCTCGCCGAGACGGCGAGTTATTGCGGAGTTCACTGGCACAGTTCGTGAAGCCTGATTAGCTCGCCTCACGCAGGTCGTAACGCAGTTCTTGCGGTAACGATTTTTCAACGCGAAGGAGACTCTCATGGCGAATACGAGCAAGCGCGGTTTTGCATCGATGGATGCGAGCAAACAGCGTGAGATTGCAAGCAAAGGCGGGCGGGCTGCCCATGCAAAAGGGACCGCTCACGAATTCACATCCGATGAAGCGCGCGTGGCAGGGCGGAAGGGCGGCGAGGCAGTGAGCCGCGACCGCGCCCACATGTCGGCCATCGGCCGCGAAGGTGGTCACAGCCGCGGACGCACGCGCCAGCCGGGCATGAACAGCAACAACACCGGCGCGATGGACACCGAGCGTCAAAATTACATCGGCCACGGCAGCGACCGCGGCACGTTCGAGGAGTCGAATCGCAATCCGTCGCCGTCGCGGCAGGAAAGCGGCAACGATTTCCGCAACGACAACAACGCGAATCGCGGCTCGTTCTAGCCGCGCGCAGCACTGGTTTCACGGCCTGGCCTCTAACGAAGATCTCGTTGAATCCGACCTGTTGGTGAGGCTAGGCCAACCAACGCTCCAGCGCGTCGCTGGCGTCCCCGGCAGGGATCGAACCTGCGACCCACAGCTTAGAAGGCTGTTGCTCTATCCGACTGAGCTACGGGGACAGATGCGGAAGACGAAATTGGTCGGGGCGAGAGGATTCGAACCTCCGACCCCCTGCTCCCAAAGCAGGTGCGCTACCAGACTGCGCCACACCCCGACGAGGAACTCCCCACAACTGCTTCGCGGCGGACGCGATTCCGTCAGACCGCTTTCGCGCGGTCGATGCGGCGCGGCGGAAGGGCCGCTTCCCACTGTTTCGCCGCGGGAAGATCGAGCGTGAACTCGAAGACGTGGTTGTGCGCGCGCAGGCGCAGAACCTTGCCGGCGATCGTGTGGCCGGTCGCCGTCTCGTCGTCGTACTCCACTTCCTCGATGACCGAAAGATCGATCGACGCCTGCAGATCGCGATTCTCGTAATTGATCGATTCCGCCGTCAGAACCAGGGCGACGGGGATCTGCTCCATCCCCTCGACCAGGCATGCGCGGCTGCAGACGCGGGCCGATGCTTTTTGCTTCGCCAGGACCTCTTCGACGTGATCGTTGCTGCGCAGTCGGAAGTAGAGCCAGATCAGGATCGCCAGAACGACGACGCCGATAACCGTGATGGTTTCTAACTGAGGCATTCGTCAACCTCCCTGTGGTCGCGCTCTCGTGACGGAAAAAAGCGTACCCCTTTTTGACCGGTTCGTCACGTCTTTGTCATCGAAAAGATGAAAAGCAGTGGATTAGTAGATTAGTGGATCGGTAGATCAGGGGGATTCAACTCCACCCTCTGATCCACTGACCACTGACCACTGACCACTGACCACTGATCGACTGATCTACTGATCCCCCGGCGGTTTCGGCTTGGCAGCAGCCGGTTTGGCCGGTGCGATCGTCAGATTTGGATCGACCGCGATGTGCGGCGGCGGCTCGACCACGATCACGCCGAGAGTTTTCAGCGACTGTTGTGCCTCGATGCCGACGGCGGGAGCGAGGCAGCGCTCGTCCCACAACTTCCGGTACAGATCGATGGCGCCTTGTTTGTCGCCGCTGGCGACGCGCTTCTTCGCCTCGACCACCCTCGCGTACATCGCGTCCCCTCGGCTGTTGAATTCGTCCCGCACCATCTTCTCCACCGAAGCGATCGCCAGCCGGCCGCCGGCGCCGTCAACGCGGCGGATGACGGTCCCCTTTGCGTCGGCGAGGACGGCCATCGGAAGCTTTCCCGTCGCGCCGAATTTTTCGATCGTCACGCGATCCTCGGGAAGAACGATCTCGAAGCTGAGGCAGCGGTCCGCGTCGCGCACGAGCTCCGCGGAGCTCAGAAGGGGAGAACGCTCGGTTTCCTTCGACGACGCGGGCAGCCAGTACAGAACGAGCGGAGCGTCGAGGAATGCGCCGCCCTTTTCGAGGAAGTGCCACGGAACGAGACTCTCGTAGGGATCGCCGGTGCCGGGACCTTGTCGTACGTATTCGCGTCCGGACTGCGCGAACGCATGCAGCGGGATGAGCAGCAAACTGAAAGCGATGACGGCCGTGGCCCGGGCGGAGTTTTTCCGGCGAAGAGACATTGACATGAGCATTGGACGACGCCGGAGCGCGAATGTTTCTCATGCCGCGACGAAGACCGAAACCGAGCTGATCGAACTCTCGTTTCGCCCTGACCAACTTCAGCGTTAACCCGGCGTCTAATTCTGCGTACAAGGCACGAGTAACTCGGAGAAACTGCATGCGGAAGCTATGGAAAACGTTGTTCATACTGGTCGTGCTGGCGGGCGTCAGCGCCGGCGTTTACGCGTGGACGCGCAACGGCAAGAAGGGTGACGGCGGCTTCAAAGAGGTCGAAGTCACGCAGGGCTCGATCGTCGAGAAAGCCGTCGCCGTCGGACAGATTCAGCCGAGGCAGAAGTTCTCGGTGAAATCGAAGATCTCGGGGATCGTCAAGCGGGCGCTCGTGCAGGTTGGCGACACCGTCAACGCCGGCGATCCGCTGTTCGAGATCGCGCCCGACCCGACGCCGATGGAAGTGACCGAGGTCGATCGCCAGGTCGAATCGGCCGCGGCGTCGTTCCGAAAAGCCGAGGGCGACTACCAGCGGTCGCTGCAGCTCGCGAAGTCGGGAGTTCTGCCGAAGACCGACGTCGAAGCGAAGAAAGAATCGTACGACCTCGCGCGCGTGGCCATGACCAAGGCCGAGCAGAATCGCGATCTGACGCGGAAGGGACGGCTGACGGTGTCCGGAACCGAGTCGATCATTCGCGCGCCGGCGGCGGGAACGATCCTCACCCGTGCGGTCAATCCCGGCGATCCCATCGTGCCGCTGACGTCGTATCAGCCGGGAACGGAGATGGCCACGGTCGCCGACATGCGCGATCTGATTTTCAAAGGAACCGTCGACGAGATCGACGTCGGCAAACTCTCCGTCGGCATGACCACGCGCATCAAAGTCGGCGCGCTGCCGACCGACGTCGTCACCGGACGCGTTTCGCGCATCGCCCCGCAGGCGCAGCAGAAAGAAGGCGCCACGCTGTTCGACGTCGAGGTCGAGCTGGAGCCGAGCAAGATCACGCTCCGCGCCGGCTACTCGGCGAATGCGGACGTCATCATCCGCGAGAAGAAGGACGTCCTGGTCATCCCCGAGCGCCTCGTCACCTTCGCCGACGGCGGCAAGAAAGCGACCGTGGAAGTTCCCGGCAGCGATCCGAAAAATCCGAAGAAGGTCGACATCAAGACCGGCATCTCGGATGGATTGAATGTCGAAGTGGTGTCGGGACTGACGAAGGGCCAGAAGCTCGTGGAGCGTCCGCCGAAGGAGATCTCGTAAGTTCGCGCTGCGGCGCGCGTTGTCGGTTGTCGGTTAGTTGCGCTTCGCGCGTTGAACCCGACACCACCGACAACGCGCGAAGCGAATCCAACCGACAACCGACAACGCGCCGAAGGCGAATATGAAAGACGTCCTCAAACAACTCGCCCGCGATCTCAAAGCGGAGAAGCTGCGCACGTTCCTCACGATCTTCGGCATCGTCTGGGGAACGGTCGCGATCAGCCTGATGCTCGCCTTCGGAACGGGGCTGCACAAGCAGCTCATCAAATCGACAGCGGGCCTCGGCGACCGCATCGTCATCGCCTGGCCCGGCCTCACGTCGATTCCGTACGAAGGCCTCGGCAAAGGACGGCGCATCCGAATCCGCGAGGACGATCTCACCGCCATCCGCGGCAACGTGCCGGGGTTGAAGGCCGTCTCCGGCGAGTACTCGAACAACATGAAGGTCGTCTACGGCACCAAGACGCTCTCGGTCGATACTTCCGGCGTCGTTCCCGAGTTCGGCGCGATGCGCAACATGATCCCGCAGATGGGTGGCCGCTTCATCGATACGATCGATTACAACGAGCAACGCCGCTCCGCCTTCCTCGGCAACCGGCTGGCCAAAGACCTCTTCGGTACAACGCCCGCGATCGGGAAAATGATCAACGTCAACCAGTCGCCGTTCCTCGTCGTCGGCGTGCTGCAGGAGAAAGATCAGGACTCGAACTACAGCGGTCCTGACGACCAGAAAATGTTCATCCCCTCAACGACTTTCCGCGCGCTTACCGGCGGCAAGTACGTCGACAACTTCGTCTTCCAGGCCGCGAATGCCGAGGAGACGAAGCAGGTCATGAAGCGGGTCAGTGCGGCGCTTGGAAAACGCTTGCGCTTCAACGCAGACGACAAAGAAGCGCTCGGCATGTGGGACACCACCGAACAGTTCAAATTCTTCGACGTCTTCATGCTCGCCTTCAATGCCTTCCTTGGCATCATCGGCGTGCTCACGCTCGTCGTCGGCGGCATCGGCGTCTCGAACATCATGAACGTCGTGGTCGAAGAGCGCACGCGCGAGATCGGCATCAAGATGGCCCTCGGCGCAAAGCAGCGCTACATCCTCGGGCAGTTCCTGATCGAGACGATGCTGGTCACGTTCATCGGCGGCGCGGTCGGCTTCGCCATCTCCCTCGGCGTCTGCGCCGTCTTTCCGAAATTCGGACTGAGCGAATACGTCGGCGATCCGGTCGTCTCGCCGCTCGTGGCAATCCTGACGTCGCTCGCGCTCGGAATCGTCGGCCTCATCGCCGGCTACTTCCCCGCGCGTGATGCGGCAAGACTCGATCCAGTAGTCGCTATGAAACTGTGACTCGATGAAACTATGAAGAACGACCTGCACGTCATCCTCAATCTCTTCGCCACGTCGTCGCGGCTGCAGAAGAAGCGCGCCTATCTGACGATCGCCTCGATCGCGTGGGGCACGGTGGCCATCCTGCTGCTGCTCGCATTCGGCGAGGGATTGAAACTGCAGCTCGACAAGAACCGCCGCGCCACCGGCGAGAACCTGGCCGTGATGTGGCCGAGCGAGACGACGAAGGCGTGGAAGGGGATGCCGCCCGGCCGCCCGATCCGGCTGCGCATCGACGACGTCGATTTCATCCGCGAGCGCATGCCCGAATTGAAAGCCGTGCACGGCGAGCTGACCTCCGGCCGCAACGCCATGACCTACGGACGCAAGACCAAGAATGGACGCATCCTCGGTGTGAACTACATCTTCGGCGAAGACCGCAAGCACTATACACAGGACGGCGGACGCTTTCTGAATGCCGAAGATGAGGCGCAGCGGCGGCGCGTCATCTTCCTCGGCAACGATCTGGCCAAGGACATTTTCGGCGACGAGCAGCCGGTCGGAAAAACGCTGCTCGTCAACAACGCCCCGTACACCGTCATCGGCGTGATGCAGAAGAAAACGCAGATGGGCGTCTACGGCGGCCCCGACGGCAACCACGCCGTCATCCCCATCACCACGTTCAAAGCGCAGTACGGGCGCGACCGTCTCAGCGTGATGGTGATCGAGACGCAGAAGCCGGAAGACATGAAAGCGGCACTGAAAAAAGTCAACGAGCTCCTGGGCGGCAAGTATCGCTACGACCCGAGCGACGACCGCGCGCTGGCGACGTGGGACATGGTCCGGAGCTCGAAGACCACCGGCAACATCACCATCGGCATCCAGCTCTTCCTCGGCATCGTCGGCGCGCTGACGCTGCTCATCGGCGGCGTCGGCGTGGCCAACATCATGTACGCCGTCGTCAAAGAGCGCACGCGCGAGATCGGCGTGAAGATGGCCCTCGGCGCAAAACAGCGCTGGATCATCGCGCCATTCGTGCTCGAAGCGCTCGTCTACACGTTCATCGGCGGCGCGCTCGGCATCATCATCGCCACGCTGCTCGTTTCGCTGACGAGCTTCGTCCCCATCGAAAACAACCGGGTGATGTCGTTCCTCGGCCGCCCCACTCTCTCGCCGCAGATCGGCGTGGCCACGTCGCTGATCCTGGGCATGATCGGATTGGCGGCGGGTTACTTCCCCGCGCGCCGCGCCGCCAGCATTGATCCGGCGAGCACGCTGAGGTACGAATAGACGTGCGAATAGGAGACCGCATGGCAACCAATGAACTGATCATCCGGATGGACGAGATCCGCAAGGTCTACGACACCGGCAAGGTGAAGGTCGAAGCGCTGAAAGGCATCAACCTCGAGATCGAAAAGGGAGAGATGGTGGCGATCGTCGGCCCCTCCGGCTCGGGCAAATCAACGCTGATGAATCTCGTCGGCTGCCTCGACACGCCGACCTCCGGCGTCTACGAAATCGGCGGCCAGGCCGTCTCCGGCGTGACGCGCGACGAGCTGGCCGAAATCCGCAATCGCCGCGTCGGCTTCGTTTTCCAGGCCTTCAATCTGTTGCCGCACATCACCGCCCTCGAAAACGTCGAACTGCCGATGCTCTTCGGCGGTGTGAAGCCTCACGAGCGCCACGAACGCGCCTCCGAGCTCCTCGCCCGCGTCGGCCTCGGCGATCGCCTCGACCACAAGCCGACCGAGCTCTCCGGAGGCCAGATGCAGCGCGTGGCCATCGCCCGCGCCTTGGCCATGGAGCCCGACATCGTCCTCGCCGACGAGCCCACCGGCAACCTCGACTCCTCCGCCGGCGGCGACATCATGTCCATCTTCACCGACCTCTGGCAGCAAGGCCGCACGCTGGTGATCATCACCCACGACCCCGCACTCGCCCGCAGGGCCAGCCGGGTGGTGGAGATTCACGACGGACGGATTACGTCGGATCAGGCGACAAACGCGGCGGCGTAAGAGGTTGTGTCGATAGAGGCCGGGGTTAGCAACATCAGACGCTGCATCTTGCCCAAGCACAGACAAGAGTGTCTGTGCCACACCAGCTCTCGCCGCTGGCAAAACTCGTGGGTATCGGCAGGGTCGATGTGGCACAGACACTCTTGTCTGTGCTGGTGAGGCTCGGGACCTTTGAGAAGATCAACCCGCGGCGCCAAATCCTCACAAGCTCTGAGAAGAACGTTCATCGCAGATTACGCGGATGTAAGCAGATGGATGTTCGTAAGGTCGGCGTCCTCATCGAAATGACATCGCACCGCGTCGCGCACGTTCTCTTCAAGTGCCGCGAAATCGTCCGCCTGGGTGAAGATCGACTCGCCAACGGCGCGGGCCGTGTAGCCTCCGTCGGGGGCTTCTTCGACGAGAAAAACGAGATCGTTCACCGGCTGATCTTACTCCGCGGCGGATAGCCTCACGCCATCCTGTATCCTTGCCCGATGTTTTCCGGCGGACGGTTTTTACGACCCGTCCTCTTGCTCGCGGCAGCGCTTCCGATCATGGCGGGGGAGCCAACTCCCGGCCAGTTGAACGATCACGCTACGGCTCCATCCTCCGACATTCGGGAGCGTGAGGACGTCGAGGCTCGCACGCGCGACTATCTTCTTCACCACGGGGACAACGGGGTCATCGATCCTGTGCTGCTGCTTCGCCGCACGCGCGAGTTCAGCGCGGAGTTTGAGCGGGACCGGCGCATCCGAACGCTGGCAATCAACGGCAATGCATGGGTCAGCCTCGGACCGACGAATGGCGCGGGACGGACGCTGTCGATCGCCGTCGATCCAACGGTGGCGGGATCGGCGATCGTTGGAACCGCGGGCGGCGGCGCGTGGAAAACGATGAATGCCGGCGCGAGCTGGACGCCGCTGACCGAGGGGATTCCGAATCTGGCGATTGGGGCGGTTGCCGTTGCCCCGTCGAATCCCGCCATCATTTACCTCGGTACGGGCGAGGCCGGTCCCAACGGCGACAGGATTCCGGGTATCGGGCTGCTGGCGTCAAACGATGGCGGCATCACATGGACACTTCCATCGAGCGTGCTGGCCACCGGCTTTCATCGCATCTCTGTCCATCCGACGAACCCGCTCGAACTTGTCGTTGGAACGAACAGCGGAGCCTATCGATCCACGGCCGGTCTCGATGGTCCCTGGACGCAGGTGATCGCCGGCGGAGTGACTCCGGGTTTCGGTCAGGTGGCCGACCTTGTGCGCGATCCTTCGAACGCGCAGATTCTCTACGCCGCGACCTGGGACGGCGCGAACTGTTCGAAGGCGACATGCGCCGGCGCGCTCACGATCAATCCTCCGACCGTGATGAAGTCGACGGATGGCGGAAAGACGTGGGCCGCCGCGGCCACCGGATTGCCGGTATCGATCGGCGGCACGTCGCGGGTCAGCCGCATCAGCCTCGCAATCGCAGAGTCCAGCCCACAGACCTTGTATGCGTCGCTATCGACGATCGACGTCAAAGGCAGTAGCGGAGAGGTGTGTCACGTCTACAAGACTACCGATGGCGCTGCGACCTGGACCGAAACGATGCTCGTCAACACGGCAGGTGTAAAGTCGTTTCTCACCGCGCAGGCCGGGTACGACAACACAATCGTCGTCAGCCCGACCGACCCGAACGTGGTGATTGCGGGCGGCGTCCGCTACGCGAAGTCGACCGACGGCGGACAGACATGGGCGGTCCCCGCGTTCTCCGGCACCACGGTTCACTCCGATGCGCATGACCTGCGCTACGACGCCGCGAACATGCTGTTCATTGCCAACGACGGAGGCATCTGGACTTCAGCTGATAACGGCGCGCATGCAGAGCCGAAGAACACGGGACTCGTGACGCGCCAGTTCTATTTTGTGGCGAATGATCCCGTGAATCGCAACCGCGTCTACGGAGGCCTGCAGGATAACGGCACCATCCGCCGTCCTGACTCCGGCAGCACCGACTGGGATTCGCTCATCGGCGGCGACGGCATCGGTTGCATCGTCAATCCTGCCACGCCCGCGATGATGTTCGGATCGGTTCAAAATGAACTGCTCTTCCGCACCGTGTCCGCGGATGCCGCGCGACCAGCCTTCCGCCTCATCACGCCGATCTTTCCGTCCGGCGAGCTCGTTCCCTTTCGGACGCTGATCGCGAACGATCC
>Ga0157375_10003044_pt1 | contig 14560 bp, 7 predicted proteins | sample M35metaG_FD_115311 | JGI IMG/M metagenome (GOLD analysis project Ga0157375, IMG submission 115311) | Miscanthus rhizosphere microbial communities from Kellogg Biological Station, Michigan, USA - M3-5 metaG | ecosystem: Host-associated > Plants > Roots > Rhizosphere > Soil | place: USA: Michigan...
ACGGTACCCATGGCGGACATAATACGCAGTTGAATTGGTTTGTAAAGTAAACTAATTATGAAGTCTTTGTTATCTACTGATATCGACATTAAACCTTAGGTTTTTCAGGCCCTTAATGCCGGTCCGGCGGCGCTATTTTTCGTTCGCGTAGATCGCCGTGTGCGCCGGAGTGGAGGAACTGATGGCGCCGCGATACATGCCGCTGCTGTTCATCGAAAATGCCACGTTTCCGTGCGCGTCGATGGCGATCAGGGCACCCTCGCCGCCCAGCTTGCCGATGTCCGCGATGGTGTTATCGGCCGCCGCCTGCGCACTTTCACCGTGCCAGGCCATCCGATCGCGCAGCTGGCGTGCGGCGGAGGCGCGGATGAAGTATTCGCCATCGCCGGTGGCCGAAACCGCGCAGACATTGTCTTCCGCGTAGGTGCCGGCGCCGATGATCGGTGAATCCCCCACGCGCCCCCAGCGCTTGCCGGTGGTGCCGCCCGTCGAGGTGGCCGCGGCCAGGTGGCCCGCCTGATCGAGTGCGACCGCCCCGACCGTGCCGTAGGCGTGCGTGCGATCGATGAGCGCGGCCTTCTTGTCCTTCTCGCGCCACTGCAGCAGCTGCTGCCAGCGCTCCTCGGTGCGAAAATAGCCAGGATCCACCTGCTCCAGTCCTTGCTGCAACGAGAAGGCATCCGCGCCGGCACCTGAAAGCATGACGTGCTTGGATTTCTCCATTACTGCACGCGCGAGCATCACGGGATTCTTAGTGCGGGTGACGCCGGCCACGGCGCCGGCCTGACGCGTGCGCCCATCCATGATCGAGGCGTCAAGTTCGTTGGTGCCTTCGGCCGTGAAGACCGCGCCCTTGCCGGCGTTGAAGTGCGGATCGTCCTCGAGCACGCGCACCGCCGCTTCCACCGCATCGAGGCTGCTGCCTCCGGCGCGCAGCACCTTGGCGCCCGCCTCGAGCGCTGCATTGAGCCCGGCGCGATAGGCGGCTTCCTTCTCCGGGGTGAGCGAGCCGCGCTCGATGACCCCGGCCCCGCCGTGGATCGCCAACTGCCAGTTTCCGGCGGCGCGGCTCGGCGCGCCTAGTACGGCCATGCAAAGGATCATCGTGAGTGCCTTCAGGTTGAAAATGCCTGCGATTGCAGCGCGGAGAACCATGGCGACAGTGTAGCGAAAAGCGCGGCTTTCGAGGCTCAAAGCCGCAGTATTGACCTTAAAAGGAGCCCCTTATACGGGCAAATTCATCTTGCGCAGCAAGGCCTTGAACCGAGGATCGGAGCGCAGATTCGCGAGCAGCGGGTCAGTCTTGAGGTTGACCATGCCCGGATCCTTCTGCGCGATGGAGCGCTCCAGCCACTCGAAGGCCTTGTCGCGCTCGGCACGATAGGCGTAGACCTGCGCGATCTGCACTCCCGCGTTGTCCTGATAGCTGCTGATCAGTTTTGCGAGGGCCGCGTCCGATTCTTCCTTGCGCTTCTGCGCAAAGGCCACCATCGACAATCCCTCGAGGCGGTAGTACTCACCGTTTTCCTGCTCCATCTGGGCCCGCGCGGCATCAAGGTGTCCCGCATCCAGTTCGGTCAGACCGATCATCAGGTGTGCCTTGACCGTGGTCGGACTGATGCTGAGCGCCGTCTCCGCGGCGGCGCGGCAATCGGCGGCGCGGCCCAGCGCCTGATAGGCCATGGCCAGCTGGACGTGATAGATCACCGCGAGCGGATCAAGCTTAAGGCCCTGGATAAAATAGTCCACCGCTTGTTCGCTTTGTCCGAAGGCGCGCGCGAGCTGGCCGCTGCGGATCAGCACGCCAGCATCATGCATGCCGGCGGCGCGCATCTGCTCCAGTTGACTCTTGGCCGCCGCCCAGTCCCAGTCGACGATCGCCATATTGGCGCGCAAGAAACGTGCGGCCGGCAATTGCGGATCGAGGCGGAGCGCAATGTTGAGTTCTTCGTGCGCTGAAGCGATGCTCTTCAGATCCGCACGCCCGAAAGTCCATATATACAAATAGGCGGTCGCGAGCTCCAGATGCGCCGGCGCGTAGTCCGGCTCCAGCGCGATCGCCTGCTTGAGTATCGCGATGCCCTGCTCGACGTCAGCGTCGTTGGCGCGCCGGACGAAGTACTGGCCGCGCAAATACAAACCGTACGCGTCAACGTTCTTCGTCGAGCTGTGCGTGTCAACCACAGGTGGCAGGAGCTTGGCCTGCAAACCTTTGACCACGGCGGCGGCGATCTCTTCTTGCACCTTGAACACATCGGTCAGGTGCCGCTCGTAGCTATCCGACCACAGGTGCACGCCATCGGCGGCGCGGATCAGCTCAGCGGTGATTTTCAGGTCACTTCCCGCCTTGCGCACGCTCCCTTCCAGCAGGTTGGCCACGCCTAAGGTCTGCGCGATGGTGCGGATGTCCTCATTCTTGCCCTTGAAGGCGAAAGAGGAGGTGCGGGCGATGACCTTGAGGTCGGGATTGCGCGAAAGATGGTCGATGAGCTCCTCGGACAGGCCGTCGGAGAAATATTCCTGGTCGCGCTTCTCGCTCATGTCTACAAACGGCAGCACCGCGATGGATTTCTCGGTCCCGGTGGCCGCGGGAGCGCCAGCCGCCGCGGGCACTTTCGGTGTGGCCGGCGGGGAAACCGATCGCGAGACGACCCAGCCGATAATAGAGACGGTGGGTAGCCCAAGTGCGATCAGCAGGATGACCATGCCCCAGTGCAAGCGCCGGTGGGCCGGTGGCGCTGTATGGGCCGGCGCTAGCTGCGCCGATCGGCCTTTGGGCTCCGTTCCGCTAAGGAGCATCGCCACGCGCTCGCAAAATGCCGGCGTGGTCGCACCATCCGGGAGTCTAGTCCATTACGCCTTGCTGAAGGACTCGGGCACTTCGGCGCCCTTGTCCGGAGTGCGATCGACGCACACTGGCACGATGAAGGCTTTGCTGCGCACGATCATGTGGCTGCGCTGGTCCGCCAGGTCCCACTCGAGGCGGAAATAGCCTTCCGGGCGCGACTGGGTGTGCGCCGAGATGATCGGCACGAACAGCGCGCACTCGCGGATCTGCTTGCGGATGTTGTGGTCCCAGGAATCCCCGCCGCGCAGCTCGCTCTGATCGAACCACACCTCGATGCCGGCTGAGCGCAGTCCCGCGCAAATGCGTGCCGCCGCCTCCGCATCCTCGGAGGCATAGCTTAAGAAGACCGCCTTATCGGATTCCGCCATGTTCAGATTCTAGGGTTCCGCCCCACTCCGGCATCGCCGGCAGCTTGCATTGTGCATTTATTTGGCGTCCCGCGGAAAGCGGGTCCGCCGGCTGCGATTTAGCGGTCGAGCCGCAGGCTCGAGAGCACCTGGTCGATGTAGGGCTTGTCGCTGACACCGCTCCTGGAGCTTGGGAAATACAGGAATTTCAGCTGGGCGTAATCGTTGGAATAGGAAGTCATCGCCACCGTGAAGCGCTCGGTGTTGGAAATCCGGGTGTAGTCGACCAGCGGGAAATCAAAGGGATCGACGCTGATGACCCACTGCTTGGCCCCGTCGTGCACCTGCACCAGCAATCGGTGCTGCATCTTGTCCCACTCGAGCACTTCCACCTGGAAATGACGTTTGTGGATGCCGGGACTGCCGGTCCCGGAGTCAACGCTCCCGGGATCGGAGAATGAGAGCTCCTTGTCAACCACCGGTGCGCTGGTACCTGCTTCAAGCTGGGCGAAATTTACGGTGCCGTCCATCTTGGCTCCCACCAGCTCGAGCGCCTCGATCTGACGGTCCTTAACGTCGTTGGCCACGCTTTCCAGCCGCTCGGTCAGTGGACCCTGATCCTTGAGCGGTTGTGTATCGATCTTGCGGCGGATCTGCCTAAACAGCGGGCTCAAGTTCAGCGAATCCTGGAAGTTGGCGGCCAGCAGCTCCAGCTCCACTAACTGCTGGTCGATATCGCCATCGCGCTTGGTCATGAAGGTGTCGAGCACCTTGCCGAACATGTCTTTGCGCAGCCCCGAGTCCGCCTGTTCTCTCGATGTCAGAAGTTCCGTGTACAGGCGCAATCGTGCATCGGCTGCCTGGTTCTTTGCCGTGGTGACTTCGTAGCGGTGCGACATGTAGGCAAGCGCTAGGGGGATCCCCAGCACCGTGAGCACCCATTTGGAGGTTTCGGAGGTCAGCCAGGTCAGGCGCATGACTTAGCGACGCACCAGTTTGGCCGCTCCTGCGCTGGTGTCGACGTCGAAATCGTACTGGGTCGGATTTGGGTCGATGATCACGTCCGCATCCGCCGTGACGCTGCCATTCTGGTACGTCAGCTTGCAGCTGCCCTTCGCCTGCACCGAGAAATGGTAGGTGCCCCGATCGTCGGTCTGGGTTTTCGCGGCCGTCGCCAGCCCTGGACAGCTCAGCGTCAATTGTGCCTTGGCGACCGGCTTACCCTTCTGCGTCAGCGTGCCGAAAATAGTGGCGGCGCTCGCCGGCCACGACAGCACCGCGCCCACCACCACGGCTGAGAGGATTCGCACCGAAGGCTTTATCTGCATGGCAGGCTCCGTTGTAAGACATTGGCTCGACTTGTAGTCAGGATAATCTGAGTGCCCGGCGGCTTCAACACGATGAACCGTGCGAATGCCGTAAGCCCGCACTCACCACAGCCGAGAGCGGCGCGCATCGAAGCTGCTGATTTCTCTGGAAGTACTACAGCAACACCACGCTTCGCGCGCCGGATCAATCGAGGAAGCTGGCCCAACGCGCGCACTCTTCAAGAGCGCGCATTGCGAATTCCCCGCAAGTACGTCCCCGCGCAGGCGCAGAACCGCACCATGCCGTGGCGGCACTTACTCCGGCCACTGCTCCACCTCAAGGAGCGCTGGGAGTCCGGAAGATACACAAAAGCCCCTAACGTAAAAGGAGACCCGCCATGAACCCAAATGTTCCGCCAATACTTCGCCCGGCCGGCGCACTGCTGGGCGTTGCGTTCCTATGCTGCGCCGCTGCGATCCAGGCGCAAAGCGTGGACGCCGCTCCCCAGCAGTTCTATCGATCCCATGTCCTGGTATCCAATGGCGCGGTTCCGGCCGATGTGACCGACGCCAAGCTCGTCAACCCCTGGGGCGTGGCCTTCAACCCCAACGCCGTGGTGTGGGTCTCCGACAATGGCTCGGGCGTGTCTACTCTCTATGACGGCAAGGGCGCCATCGCTCCGCTCGTGGTCCGGATCCCGCCCGCCTCGGTCGGCGATGGCCTAGGTCACCCGACCGGCCTCGTGTTCAACAGCTCGACGGACTTCGTGGTCAAGAAGGGGGCCGCCTCGGGCCCGAGCGTTTTCCTGTTCGCGGGAGAGGACGGAACGATCAGCGGCTGGAATCCGGACGTCGATCTCACCCACGCGGTGAAGGCGCTCGATCATTCCTCGGCGGGCTCTATATATAAGGGTTTGGCGATCGGCGGCGATGGCACCACTCATCTGATATACGTGACCGATTTCCACAACCGCCGCGTCGAGGTCTATGACGCGCACTGGATGCGCATCAACCGGCCTGGCGCCTTCCAGGACAGCTCAATACCAGTGAATTTTGCGCCCTTCGGCATCCAGAACGTCAACGGCGACATCGTCGTCACCTACGCCAAGCAGGACAGTGACGCTGAGGACGATGTGGCCGGCCCGGGCTTGGGTTTCGTGGACGTATTCGATGCCAAGGGCATGATGGTTCGGCGGCTCGTCACGCGCGGCGCGCTGAATGCTCCCTGGGGCATCGCCCAGGCGCCCTCAAGCTTCGGGCGCTTCGGCGGAGCCCTGCTGATCGGCAACTTCGGGAACGGTGTGATCAATGCTTATGATCCGTACAACGGCCAGTGGTTGGGCGCCCTGAGCGATTCGACGGGCAAAGCGCTGCATCTTGACGGCCTATGGGGCATTGCCTTCGGCAACGGAGTCGCCGGGCAGGCCACCAACGCGTTGTTCTACGCGGCTGGGCCGAACGATGAGAAGGATGGCGTGTACGGCGTGATCCGCGCCGTAAGCCGTTCCTGATCTGCTGACGAACGACCGGCGGTGGCGGCAATGCTGCCGCCGGTCTTGATCTCGATTGACCGCCGCGCGCGAACGCGGCGGAGTGATGCGCTATAGTCCCCCGCGGCGTGCCGCAGCCAATGGTGCGCCCGGTTGGGGGTACCGTCATGGCCGAATCGAATAGCATCCTTCACTGGCTGATCGGTCCCGACCGGAAGCTGCGCGCGTTCTGGCGGGCTGCGTTCTTCTACCTCGCCGGCACCCAGGTGGTGCTGCCCTTGCTCGATCGGGGCTACCCCTACCTCGCCCGCCTGCTGCATGCCGGCGACGGGCTCTCGCCCGGCAACATCCTGACAGGCGAGATCGAACTGTTCCTCGCGGCCCTCATCTGCACCGGATTCATGGCGCGTTACGAAGGCCGGCGCATCGACAGCTACGGCCTGCCACTCAAGCGCGCCTTCGGCCCGCGCACCTGGGAAGGCATGCTGGCCGGGATCATCATGGCCGGCGCCGTGGCCGTGGGCATGTACGCGCTTGGTGGCATGCAGATCGCGGGCTTTGCCACCACCGGCCCGGCGCTGCTCACCTCGGCGCTGGCCTGGCTGATTGCCAATATCTGCATCGGCATCGCCGAGGAATTCTGGTATCGCTCATACATGCTGCAGACCCTGTGGAAGAGCATCGGGTTCTGGCCCGCGTCGATCCTGATCGCACTCGGCTTCACGGCCGATCATTACTTCTACAAGACGGGCGAGAACATTTGGGATGTGATCACGCTGATGTCCTTGAGCATCCTGATCTGCTACAGCGTGCTCAAGACGGGGACCCTGTGGTTTGCGGTGGGCTTCCACATCTCTTTCGACTACATGCAGCTGTTCGTGATCGGCACCCCGAATGGCTCGAACGTTCCGGTGGGCCGCATGCTGGATGTCAGCTTTGCCGGGCCGGCCTGGCTGACCGGTGGGGTGCTCGGCACGGAGGCGAGCTTCCTGATGTACCCGATGATCGCGCTGCTGTGGCTGTTCGTGTGGTGGCGCTACCGCGAGAGACCGGCCGGCGAATCTGTCCGGGCGCAGCCGCAAGCTTCGTCCTGACCCTTAGGACGTGCGCTTCAGGCCTGCAGGCCGCTTAGCATCTGCAGTAGCGCTGCCGGGTCTGCCGGCTTGACCAGGTGATGGTTGAAACCGGCATCCGCAGTGCGCTGCCGATCCTGATCTTGTCCCCAGCCGGTGAGCGCAATGACGATCATGCGCCGGCCCCAGTCGAGCTCGCGGAAACGCCGGCATACCTCGTAACCATTGAGCTTGGGCATGCCGATATCGAGCAGCACGACATCCGGCCGGCAGCTCTCGGCCACTGCGAGTGCCTGTTCGCCATCGTGCGCGATGTGCATCTCGTAGCCTGAGATTTCAAGGAGGGTGGCCAGCGTATGCGCGGCATCCTCGCTGTCATCGACCACCAGGATCCGCAGCGGAGCGGCCGCTGAGTCGCGCTTTTGCGCGGAAGGCTGGCTCGCCGCCGGCAATTGCTGCTCGCTCGCCAGCGGCAGGTACACCCGGAACTCGCTGCCACGGCCCGTGCCCTCGCTGCGCGCGGTGACCCGGCCATGATGCAGTTCGACCAGCTGCTTGACCAGCGAAAGGCCAATGCCGAGGCCGCCGCCCGTGCTCCCTTTCTCGACGCCGCCCTGGGAAAAAAGCTCAAAGATATTAGCCATCTGGCTGGTGGGAATGCCCACGCCGCTGTCGATGATGGAGACCATCACCTCATAGCCGATGCGCTCGGCGCTGAGCTGGATTCTGCCTGAGCCCTGGGTGAACTTGGCCGCGTTATTGAGCAGGTTCGCGAACACCTGGGAGAGGCGAGTGAGATCGCCGTCCAGCACCAGCGGCTCCTCAGGCAGCGAGACTTCGAGCCGATGCTGATGCAGGTCGATCAGCGGGCGGCTGGTCTCCACCGCGCCCTGGATAACCTGTTCGAGCGTCACTGGCGCGGTACGCAGTTCGAGCTTGCCACGGCTGATGCGGTTGATATCCAGCAGATCATCGACCAGGCGCGCCATCTGGCCGATCTGCCGGTCGATGATCTCCTGGAGATCCCGCGAGGGAGTATCGGGCGCGGCTTGCGCGCGCAGAATCTGCACTGCATTGCGGATCGGCGCTAAGGGATTGCGCAGCTCATGGGCCAGGGTCGCGAGAAACTGGTCCTTGCGCTGGTCCGCCTCCCGCAGAGTCTGTTCGGCGGCGCGCAACTGCTGCTGCGCCGCCTCAAGCACTTCGGTCCGCTCCAGCAGCTCCCTGGTGCGCGATTTAACGCGCTGCTCAAGCGTGCGGTTGAGCTCCTGCAAACGGCGCTGGGCAGCGAGCCGTTCCGTGGATTCATCCGTAAGCCGCTGGTTCATGCGCTCGAGTTCGCGCGCCTGGCGGTAGAGGTTCGCGAAGATGGCCACTTTCGAGCGCAGGACGGGCGCATTGATAGGCTTATGCAGATAATCGACCGCCCCGCTGCTGTATCCTTCGAGCACGTGCTGGTCTTCGTTGTAGTACGCGGTCAGAAAGATGATCGGGATGTGCTCGGTCTTCTTGCGCTGCTTGATCAGCTGAGCGAGCTCCAAGCCGGTCATGCTCGGCATACGGATGTCGAGTATCAGCAGCGCAAACTCCTGCGCCATGAGAGCCAACAGCGCCTGATCGGCCGACTCGGCGCGCACCAGACGGTAGCCAGGATTCTCCAGCACGGTTTCCAGCACTGTGAGATTGATCGGCTCATCATCGACGATCAGGATATTGATCGGATCGGTGGGCGCGGCCTCCCTGACGGTGCCCGCGGCGGCGGCCGCCGGCGGCGCAGAATCGCTCGGTCGGCGCCGCTTCAATGACGCACGGCCGGATTCTCTCATCGGAACAGCCACACCCGCATGAGCGACAACAGCTCGTCGGTATTGACCGGCTTGGCGATGTAATCGCTGGCACCCGCCACCAGGCACTTCTCGCGATCGCCCTTCATGGCCTTGGCCGTCAGCGCCAGGATCGGCAGGCTCCGGTGATCGGGGAGCTCGCGGATCTGGCGCATGGTCTCGTAGCCGTCCATCTCCGGCATCATGATGTCCATCAGCACGATGCTGATCTCGGAGTTGTTGAGGATCGTTTGGATGGCGTCGCGCCCATTGGTCGCGCTGATGACTTCGGCGTCCTGGTTCTCAAGGAGCGAGGTGAGCGCAAAGATGTTGCGCGCGTCGTCGTCCACCACCAAAACCTTGCGTCCGCGCAACACCTCGTTGGAGCTGTGCAGCCCCTGCAGCACCTTCTGCATGTTGTCCGGCAGGTCGGCCACGACCCGGTGCAGGAACAGCGCCGTCTCATCCAGGAGCCGCTCGGGCGAGCGCACGTCCTTGAGCACGATGCTCTTAGCGAGCGAACGCAGCTGCTGCTGCTCCGCCTCGCTGAGCTCCTTGCCGGTGTAGACCACCACTGGAATATCCGCGAGCTTCGGTTCGGCGTGGATCTTCTCCAGCAGCTCAAAGCCGGTCATGTCGGGCAGCTTCAAGTCCAAAACCACACAGTCGAAGCTCTGCTCGTGCATCGCCTCCAGGGCCGCTTCGCCGGTGTCGACCGCGACCATGTCGATGTCCTTGTATCCGAGCAGCGCCTTTATTGACTGCTGTTCGATCAGGTTGTCCTCCACGATCAGCAGCCGCTTGGTGCGATTGCGGGTGAACTCCTGGATACGATCGAAGGCGCCTTGCAACACGTCCACGGTAGGCGCCTTAACGACATAGGCGAAGGCGCCGTGCGCTAGTCCATGCTGACGCTCCTCATCGAGCGTGACGATCTGCACCGGTATGTGCCGGGTCAGCGGATCGCACTTGAGGCGGTTCAGCACCGTCCAGCCGAGCATGTCGGGCAGGAAGATGTCGAGCGAGATCGCGGCCGGGCGGAACTGCCGCGCCAGCGACAGGCCGAGCGCGCCGTTGGTGGCCACCACCCCTTTGAAGCCGCGCTCGCGCGCCAGGCCTAAGAGTATCCGCGCGTAATGCGGGTCGTCCTCGATGATCAGCACCACCGCATCGCCCTCGGCGATGCTGGCGCGATCGTCGTCGATATGGGTCTCCCGGTAGGCAGGCAGCGTCGGTGCGGCTAACGGACGAAAGGCGACGCCGTTGGCGACGGGCGCAGGGCTGACCTCGGCGTCGGGCCCGGAATAAAGCACCGGCAGGAACAGCGTAAACGTGCTGCCCTCGCCCACCCGGCTGGAGAGGCGGATCTCGCCCCCCAGCAACGCCGCGAGCTCGCGGCTGATGGCCAAACCTAGTCCGGTGCCGCCGAACTTGCGCGAGGTGCCGGCATCGGCCTGCTGGAAGGCCTCGAAGATCAGGCGCTGCTTCTCCGGGGCGACGCCGATTCCGGTGTCCTCGACCGTGAAGGCCACGACCTGACGGGCGCGGCTTAAGACCTTGTGATCCGGGGTCCAGCCCTGCTCGGCGAGCGCGACGCGAATCTCGACGTGGCCGTGGGTCGTGAACTTCACGGCATTCGAGAGCAGGTTCTTCAGGATCTGCTGCAGACGCTTGGCGTCGCTTTGCAGAACCTGCGGAAGATCGCTGGCGAAATCCACCTGGAAGGGCAGGTTCTTAGCCTCGGCCACGTGCCGGAAGCTGCGCTCGATGTTCTCGCGCACGTGCTCGAAGGACAGTTCCTCGACTTCTATCGTCACCGTGCCTGATTCGATCTTCGAGAGGTCCAGGATGTCGGTGATCAGGTGCAACAGGTCGGAGCCTGAGGAGTTGATGTTGCGCGAGAACTCCACCTGCTTGGCCGAAAGGTTGCCCTCGGCGTTCTCACCCAGCTGCTGGCTGAGGATAAGAATTGAGTTCAGGGGCGTACGCAGCTCGTGCGACATATTCGCCAGGAACTCGGACTTGTACTTGGAAGTCAGCGCCAGCTCCGCGGCCTTCTCTTCCAGCGCGCGCCGCGCCTGCTCCACTTCTGCGTTCTTGCGTTCGACCTCCGCGTTCTGTTCCGCCAGCAGCTTGGCCTTGGTGCCCAGCTCCTCGTTGGTCTGCGTGAGCTCGCGCTGGCGCGCCTGCAGCTCGACGGTGAGCTGCTGAGATTGCGTCAGCAGGCCCTCGGTGCGCATGGTGGCCTCGATGGTGTTGAACACCGCGCCGATGCTCTGCGTCAGCAGGTCGAGGAAGGCCAGGGAGCCGGCGTTGAAAGACTTGAGCGAGGCCAGCTCGATGACGGCCTTGGTGTCGCCCTCGAACAGCACCGGCAGCACGATGATGCTGATTTCGCGCGCGGCGCCCAGACTCGAGGACACCTGGATAAAATCGGACGCGACGTCGTTAAGCAGCGTGCGCTTGCGTTCGATCGCGCACTGCCCCACCAGTCCCTGCCCGAGGTCGATGGTCTCCGCGAAGGTGACCGCACCGCCGTGGGCGTAGCTCGCCAGGAGCCGCAGCGCCCGCTCGCCCTCCACCTCGGTGACGTGGTAGATCGTGCCCTGGTGGGCATTGACGAGCGGTGCCAGTTCGCCCAGCAGCAGCTTGCCCACGGTGTTGAGCTCGCGCTGTCCCTGCAGCATGCCCGTGAACTTGGCGACGTTGGTCTTGAGCCAGTCCTGCTCGCGATTGCTCTCCGTGGTCTCGCGCAGGTTCGAGATCATGGTGTTGATGTTGTCCTTGAGCTCTGCGACTTCACCGCGAGTTTCCACCTGGATCGACCGGGTTAGATCGCCCTTGGTCACGGCGGTCGCCACCTCGGCGATGGCGCGTACCTGCGTGGTCAGGTTGGCCGCCAGCAAATTGACGTTGCCGGTCAGGTCCTTCCAGGTTCCCGAAGCTCCCGGCACGTTGGCCTGGCCGCCGAGCCGGCCGTCCACGCCCACCTCGCGGGCCACATTCGTCACTTGGTCGGCAAAGGTCGCAAGCGTATCGGTCATGTAGTTGATGGTGTCGGCGAGTGCGGCCACCTCGCCCTTGGCCTGCACGGTCAGGCGCTGCGAGAGGTTGCCGTTGGCCACGGCGGTCACGACCTTGACGATGCCGCGCACCTGCTCGGTCAGGTTCGAGGCCATGAAGTTCACGCTGTCGGTTAGATCCTTCCAGGTGCCACCGACGCCGGGCACCTGCGCCTGGCCGCCGAGCTTGCCTTCGGTGCCCACTTCGCGCGCCACGCGCGTGACCTCGCCCGCGAATGAGTTGAGCTGGTCCACCATGGTGTTGATGGTGTTCTTGAGCTCCAGAATTTCACCCTTCACGTCCACGGTGATCTTGCGGTTCAGATCGCCGCGCGCCACCGCGGTAGTCACCTCGGCGATGTTGCGGACCTGCGCTGTCAGGTTCGCGCCCATGGTGTTGACCGAATCGGTCAGGTCCTTCCAGGTGCCCGCCACGCCGGGCACCACGGCCTGCACGCCCAAGCGTCCTTCGGTGCCCACCTCGCGCGCCACGCGCGTGACCTCGGAGGCGAAGGAGCGCAGCTGCTCGACCATCGTATTGATCGTTTCCTTGAGCTGCAGGATCTCGCCGCGCACGTCCACGGTGATTTTCTTGGACAGGTCACCGTTGGCGACCGCGATGGTCACCTCGGCGATGTTGCGCACCTGGCCCGTGAGGTTCGAGGCCATGGAGTTTACGTTGTCGGTGAGGTCCTTCCAGGTGCCGGCGACACCCGGGACCATGGCCTGGCCGCCGAGCTTGCCCTCGGTCCCGACCTCGCGCGCCACGCGCGTGACCTCGGAGGCGAAGGCCGAGAGCTGGTCCACCATCGTGTTGATGGTGTCCTTGAGCTTCAGGATCTCTCCCTTGACGTCCACGGTGATCTTGCGGTTCAGATCGCCGCGCGCGATGGCGGTGGCCACATCGGCGATATTGCGCACCTGGCCTGTGAGGTTCGAGGCCATGGAGTTCACGTTGTCAGTGAGGTCCTTCCAGGTGCCGGCTACGCCCGGCACCTGCGCCTGGCCGCCGAGCTTGCCGTCGGTCCCGACCTCGCGCGCCACGCGGCTCACCTCGGCGGCGAAGGAGCGGAGCTGGTCCACCATCGTATTGATGGTTTCCTTGAGAGCCAGGATCTCGCCGCGTACGTCCACGGTGATTTTCTTGGACAGGTCGCCGTTGGCGACCGCGATGGTGACCTCGGCGATGTTGCGCACCTGACCGGTGAGGTTCGAGGCCATGAAATTCACGTTGTCGGTGAGGTCCTTCCAGGTGCCAGCGACGCCGGGTACCTGCGCCTGACCGCCGAGCTTGCCCTCGGTGCCCACCTCGCGCGCCACGCGCGTCACCTCCGAAGCGAAGCCGTTGAGCTGGTCCACCATGGTGTTGATCGTGTTCTTGAGCTCCAGGATCTCGCCCTTGACCTCGACCGTGATCTTGCGCGACAGGTCGCCGCGCGCCACCGCGGTGGTCACGTCCGCGATGTTGCGGACCTGCGATGTGAGGTTGTTCGCCATGAAATTCACGTTGTCAGTGAGATCTTTCCAGGTGCCGGCAATGCCGGGCACCTGCGCCTGACCGCCGAGTTTTCCTTCGGTGCCTACCTCACGCGCCACGCGCGTCACTTCCGAGGCGAAGCCGTTGAGCTGGTCCACCATCGTGTTGATGGTGTTCTTGAGTTCCAGGATCTCGCCGCGCACGTCCACGGTGATCTTCTTGGACAAGTCGCCGTTGGCGACCGCGGTGGCGACGCCCGCAATATTGCGCACCTGGCCCGTGAGGTTCGAGGCCATGAAATTCACGTTGTCGGTTAGGTCCTTCCAGGTGCCAGCGACTCCGGGCACCTGCGCCTGACCGCCGAGCTTTCCCTCGGTGCCCACCTCGCGCGCCACGCGCGTCACTTCCGAGGCGAAGCCGTTGAGCTGGTCCACCATCGTGTTGATGGTGTTCTTGAGTTCCAGGATCTCGCCGCGCACGTCCACGGTGATTTTCTTGGACAGGTCGCCGGTCGCGACCGCCGTGGTGACGTCCGCAATGTTGCGCACCTGGCCCGTGAGGTTCGAGGCCATGAAATTAACGTTGTCGGTGAGATCCTTCCAAGTACCGGCGACGCCGGGCACCTGCGCCTGGCCACCGAGTTTCCCTTCGGTGCCTACCTCGCGCGCCACGCGCGTCACTTCCGAGGCGAAACCGTTGAGCTGGTCCACCATCGTGTTGATGGTGTTCTTGAGCGCCAGGATCTCGCCTTGCACCTCTACAGTGATTTTCGAGGACAAGTCGCCGCGCGCGATGGCGGTCGCCACATCGGCGATGTTGCGTACCTGCCCAGTGAGGTTCGACGCCATGGAATTGACCGAGTCGGTGAGGTCTTTCCAGGTACCGGCGACGCCGGGTACCTGCGCCTGGCCGCCGAGTTTCCCTTCGGTGCCCACCTCGCGCGCCACGCGGGTGACCTCCGAGGAGAAGCCGTTGAGCTGATCGACCATCGTGTTGATGGTCTCCTTGAGCTCCAGAATCTCGCCCTTCACGTCGACCGTGATCTTGCGCGACAAATCGCCGCGCGCCACCGCGGTGGTGACGGTGGCGATGTTGCGCACCTGCGCGGTGAGATTCGTGGCCATCGCATTGAC
>Ga0157375_10003047_pt1 | contig 14551 bp, 16 predicted proteins | sample M35metaG_FD_115311 | JGI IMG/M metagenome (GOLD analysis project Ga0157375, IMG submission 115311) | Miscanthus rhizosphere microbial communities from Kellogg Biological Station, Michigan, USA - M3-5 metaG | ecosystem: Host-associated > Plants > Roots > Rhizosphere > Soil | place: USA: Michigan...
GACCGCCTTGCCGTAGTTCCAGGCGTTGAGCAAGTCCGGATGCACCAGCATCAGGCCAAGTACGATGCCGAGGATTTCGCTGCCGCCAAAGCGCTTGGCCGCCGACCAGCCCACCAGCGCCGGCAAGAACACGAACGAGGTGTTGGCCATCAGGTTGATCAGGCTCCACATGCCATCCAGGTTCGGATACGCCTCCAGCAGCGTCTGGCCCTCGATGAACATGCCCTTGGCGACCATCAGGTTGTTGATGCCCATGAGCAGGCCGGCAATGATCAGCGCCGGCAGGATCGGCATGAACACATCGGAGAACACCCGCACCAGGCGCTGCATGGCATTGGTCTTGTCGGCGCCCTTTTTCTTGACGTCGGCGATGGTGGCGGCGGCGAGGCCGGTCTGTTCCCGCAGCGCGGCGTAGACTTTTTCCACTTCGCCGGGGCCGATCACCACCTGGAACAGGCCCCCGGTGAAAAACGAGCCCTTGACGAGGTCAACCTGGTTCAAGGCGCTGCTCTTGACCCGGCTCGGATCCTTGAGCGCCAGGCGCAGGCGAGTCACGCAGTGGGCAGCTTGCTCAAGGTTGCCGCTGCCCCCGAGGTTCTCGAGAATCTCGCGGGCAATGTTCGAATAGTCGTGGCTCATGCTTGGTTTCCACTTTGATTTTTTTATTTGGGGGCAGTCATTGGCAGCACGCCGAGAGCAAACGTACTCGTACAGACGAGTTAAAGCAACAACTCGTCTGTACGAGTTACATTTTGTTTGTTTTTTTTATGGGCTCTACACCGTCACGCGCCACAGATATCCAAGGGCCCAATGGACAAACACCCCCCGTGCCACTAAGGTTCCTGCCTTGAACGCAAACCCGGCACAGAGCCATCCCCATGAGCAAATACAACCAGATCTATACCGATCTGCTTGCCAACATCACCACTGAACGCCTGCAACGTGGCACCCGTCTTCCCTCCGAAACCGAATTGATGGATGCCTACCAGGCCAGCCGTGGCACCGTGCGTCGGGCCATCGAGCAGTTGCAGGAGCGTGGGTTCGCGCAAAAAATCCACGGCAAGGGCACTTTCGTGTTGTCGCCCAACCCCATCGAGTTCCAATTGGGTGGCATCGTCAGCTTCCACGAAACCCACGCCGACCTGGGCGACGACGTACGCACCGAAGTGGTCGAGTTCACCCAGTTCCCACTGGAAGGCTCATTGCAACAACACATCGAAGCCGAACCCGGCACCCTGATCACGCGGATCAAGCGCGTCCGGCGCATCGGCGGCAAACGGGTGATCCTCGACATCAACCACTTTGTCGCCGACCTGATTCCCGGCCTGGACCGCGACATCGCCGAGCAGTCGATCTACGCGTTCATCGAGCAGACGCTGCAGCTGCAGATCAGCTATGCGCAACGCACCATCGAAGCCCTGCCCCGCAGCAAAGACGACCAGGCGCACCTCGACCTCGACGGCCAGAGCCATGTGATCGTGGTGAGTAACCAGACGTTTTTGCAGGATGGGCGCCAGTTCGAGTACACCGAATCGCGGCATACGCTGGATAAGTTTTACTTTTCGGATATTGCGCGACGGTAAACAAATACCAGAAACACAAAACCCCGGACATCGCCGGGGTTTTGTTATTCAGCGCTCACCTGCTGCCGCAGCGTCACTTCCACTCCAATTATGAACCATGAAATAAAATATATAAAAATCATATAGTTATATGATCAAGTACGAATGACGCCTTGAAAAGTGCCATTTCTATCAGGAAGGCCGCTGCAAGCCACCCCACCGTTGATATGATCCTTGACAAGTCCTGAGGTGTGCCGTTGCGGATTACCCGTCGACGACAAATCGGTATGGACAGCAGGGCCTCTGGATCGGCCAAGTCGTTTCCCGAGGCTCGTGGCTACGTGCCAATTTGGGATACGGATGCGGACGACCTGCCGCCTATGCTTAAGTCGAACTCATCGCCCCTGAGGACGACCATAGAGCACTCGCCTTGTCTTCAATGGCGACGAGCGCAGTAAGGATGTGAAATGGATAAGTCGCAGGAAGTTGACGAGGTAACACGGCTCACAGCGCACGCGCACAGAGTCTTACAGAGTGGTGCGCTCGGTAAATCGCAACAGATCATTCGTCTTTTCGAGTTTCTCCTCGAACGATCACTGACGGCGACCGCAACGAAAGAAATCGAGATTGCACTAGTCGTGTTTGGTAGACCCGCCAGCGTGGATCTCGCGGCTGATGCAACGGTTCGAGTGCATATTCATCGGCTGCGAAAAAAACTCGATGCGGCGCCAGCCGATGAGCGTGGCGAGCGGCTTATCCTTCCGCGTGGCGAATATCGTCTGGTCGTCGCTGTTCCCGATGAGCAAGACAAATACTCCGGCCATGTGCACCGACGTTTCCTTGATTGGCGGTATTTTGCCGTCGCGGCGCTTTTCCTCACGCTCAACGCAATATGCTGGCTCTGGTTGGCAGGGAAATCACCCAGTGATTCGCGTATCGAGAGCATTCTCTGGAGTGGTATCACGAAGAATCTGGCTCCGCTATTAGTCGTTTCCGGTGATTTTTATGTATTCGGTGAACAGGGCGCTGACGGTTCTATCCTTCGTATGGTCGCTGATTCCACCATCGCTTCCAGCGAGGATCTGAATAACTACAAACAACAGATGCCTGTGCCCGGCCAAAGGTATATCGATATGAATGCCCATCACTTGCCGAGTGGGCTCGCATCAGCCCTGGTTTCGGTGATGCCAATCATGGTCGCAACCAGGCCTGGAAATTCAAGCCTGATCAAGGATGTGACCACATCACGTTTCACCAATGAAATGCTGAGCGATCACGATATTGTCTATGTTGGTCTACTCGACACGCTCGGCGATCTGCAGGAGCCGTTTTTTGATCTTTCCGGGTTTTCGCTGTCGGCCAGCGGCGATACCCTTGTGGATCGAGCGAGCGGGGATAAATTTCAATCTGATTGGGCCGAACCGTCCACTGAAAGAATCATGCGTCGTGACTATGCGTACCTTGCTCGCTTTCCGGGACCAGCAGGAAATCACATCGTCGTCGTTGCCGGCATCATGGATCCCGCACTGATTGAAGCAGCGAAAATTGCATCGGACAGTGCCGAGCTGAGTCGCTTGAAGACCGTGCTAGGGAATAGCGACGCCTTCGAAGCGATGTATGAGGTGCGCACATTTGGTCCGTCGAGTGTATCGGCAGAGTTGCTGATCGCACGCCCACTTGACGTCGGTCAGATGTGGCGTACGAGGCAGGCGTCGCCTCCCAGTGGCAAGGCCATGCCAAGCCCTGGCAAGCCAGACGAGGCAGCTCAATAGAAGCTGAGCGCCAGACTCTTTTACGAACCTGTCCCTATCCCGGACAGGGCTGCCAACCGCACGCGGTTAGCTCCTTCTGGAGCGAAGAGCCAGGCTAAAGGTTCCTGAGATGGGGCAAGGCAATATCGCCCGTCGTCTCGTAGCGAAGCCATTGCTCGTTCCGAGACGGGCTGGGCACCGTGCCATACGTGCGTGGCCTGACGTGGGCATCCGCTTCGCCTGGTGCCGACGTCTCCCATCAGGGTGTGCGGGAATGCTTTGCGCAAAAAGCACATGGCCTGCAGGGGGTCTCGGCAACGGCGCCTGAACCGGCATGCAGGCACATTTAATCTGCCCTGTTGATTACAACCTGTGTCGCTGGAAATTTCTCAGGGGTAGACCTACGCAATCTCCACGAACATATGCGCCTTGTCGCGCCGGACCTTTTCGAGTTTCACCAGCCAATCGCTTTCAGTATCCCGGTAGCCCAGGGCCAAAAGAACGGAACTGTTCAACCCCTGTTCGGGAAGCTTCAGAAGTGCATTCACTGCCTGGTTGTCGAATCCTTCCATGGGCGTGGCATCTACGCCCAGTTCAGCTGCCGCTACCAACGCGAATCCCAAGGCGATGTAGCACTGTTTGGACGCGTGGAAATACTGCTGCTCCTTGCTCATGCTGCCGAAAGAATCGAGCAGCGATAGCCGGTAATCATCGGTGACACTGGCAGGCAGGTTACGTATTTTGTTGCTGTATTCAAAAAACCCATTGATCCGCTCAGGTGTGTATTCATCCCAGGCAGCAAAAATCAACAAGTGGGACGCTGTGGAAATTTGCTGTTGGTTGGCGCAGATCGGCTGCAATTGCGCCTTCAACTCGCGGTTAGTGATGATTAACACCTTGAAAGGCTGCAGGCCCGAACTGCTGGGGGCCAGGCGTATGGCTTCCAGGATCGGATCAATTTTTTCTTGCGCGACCTTGTCGCCGTTGTAGCTTTTGGTTGCATAGCGCCAATGAAGCGTGTCTTTCAATGCCATGATGATTCCCTTGACGGAATTGAGCCAGCGATTGCCTGGCGTGCTTTACGCTCTAGATACTTGCCCAGTGCTCCGTACCCCTCACGGATTCGGGCTCTGCCCGTCCTTCAAGTGACGCCAGAGGGTTTTGAAAGGATCGATATAGAACCCCCTCAGGGTGTTGTGCGGATTGTTGGCACCATATTCTTCGTCGTTGCATCCCCAACGCCAGCTCTCGCCCTTCTTGGGCAAGTAGAGTGTTCCGAACATCCAGTCCCAGAGCGTCAGTACGACTGCGTTGTTCTTGTCCCAGTGATGGGGCTCCATACTGTGGTGAAGGTTGTGCATGACAGGGGCCAAAACGATCCGGTTCATCCACCCGTAGGAGATCGGCAAATGGACGTGAGAAAACACATCGATAACGAAGAAGCAGATGTAGGCCGTTGTGGTGACGGCAACCACCATGCCTGGGTGGATTTGACTCCCCGTTGCATAAAGCACCACCCCCGTAAAGGCCCCGCCGACCACCGCCGGGATAATATTGAGGCCAAAGAACTCGATGGGGTGCTGGCGGAATAGCGTCCAGGGCGTCAGTGTCTCAGCGGTATGGTGAGGCTTGTGCAGATGCCACATCAGTGCATTGGTATGGCACCAACGATGTATCCAATACCCCACGAAGTCGACACTGAGGAAATAAGTCAGGAACTGAACGGAGACGATCAGCCAGGTTGACGTCATCAAGGGGGCCCGGACGCCGAATTCAGCGGTGAAATAAGCGCCTACATTGTCAGCAATGGCGATGCCATTGACGGCGAAGACGCCGACCAGGGGAAAACCGAGCATCAGCAGGATGATACCGTTCCACATATCCACGCGAGATGAGGGGTTGTCATATTGCTCTTTGGGAAAGGCTGCATTGGTTAGAGAACGGAGGGTCAGGGGGCTCTGCCACTTTTGCGAGATGATGAACATCACCGCGAGGACTGAGACAAACAGAGGAAGGCCCCAGGCCCACAGACTTATTATTTCCAGTGTCGGTTCATAGAACGCGACAATTGAGTCCCAGATCTCATACATCGTCATCGTAAGTACCTCGCCATTTATTCTTTTGTTTTTGTTTTGAGGCCATGGATAGCCTCGCGCTGTCTTTCCGTGCAGGCCCGGTCGGGAGTCTTATTTCAACGGGCTATATGGATACTGCCCATGACAGACTGCCCAAGATAAGTTGGGTAACGGTTAATTAACGGTACGTAACAGGTTATTTTCAGAGAGGTTTTCTCTAAAAACATCATTTGAATCAGACAGATAGTCTTAGGGGCATGCTGACGGAGCCGTTCCCTATTCGCCGAGCGTGTCAGCCGCCCGAGGTCCGTCCAGGCACCCTCTGGTTCGAGGGGCAAGGATTGGGGGCGCCGCCTGATGGATAGAGCGGAGGCTTTCCTATTTCAACACCACCAGAACATATGACTGGAAACCACTGAAGCACACCGCGCGAGTGGTTTTTATCAAAGCCTCGGCTGGTAGCCCGTGGAGAATCTACCGGAAGGTGATATTCGCTTTGGAAAGTACCGGAATAATCATTAAAAGAAGTATCGACCGGACACTTACGCTTATTCGGCGTCAGCTTAATCACGCAAGATGCGTTCGGCGGGCAAGAGACTACAGAATCCGGCAAATGCAACAATCAAGTATTGCCACTTGAAGCGGACGCTATAAAAAGAACATTCGGAGATTAACAGTGTGATCGAGCGGATATTGAAATCCCGCGCCAAGGCGCGGGATTTCGGGGAACGGCATCATCAAGAGCGCGTGGGGATCACTCCCACTCTATTATCGATAATAAATAAATACCCTTATAAATCAATCGTTAATCGCTACGATTAAAATCTATGCCACATTTAATACCATGCCAAGAAAACCTGATTTTATAAGTTCTGTTTAGGGCGTAACTGGGCCAAAACCCTACTCGTCATAAAGCAAGGCGCCTGATACTCGAATTGGACATAATTAGAATTTGTGAGCCACCGGGAGCTACCTTCATGAACCGATATGAGCCAGCCGAGCCTCGCTCCCCGCTGCCAGAGCTGACCCAGCTTCTCACGCCCGGCACATTGGGGTTTTATACTCATGTCGAATGTACAGAGCTGTTCGCCAGCCGGCCCGATCATGAGGACATCATCAATATCTTCACGCTCCTGATTGCCGAGGAGCAACCTGATCTCGAGCCAGCGGCTGCCTACTTTCTGACGCCGAAACCCATTCGAATCAAATCGCTCAATGGCTGGAGTTTTGGCCTCCGCCGTTACACTGCACTGATCGACACCCTCATTCCGGCTCTCACAGCTTTGGAGGCGGGGGAGGGATGGAGACTCTCGGGCGATGAACTCGGATTTGGCGAGCTTTTGCCGATGCCCGCACAGTTTGTGCCGCCAGATAATGGTGCGCAGGTCCCATGGAACAAACTCCTCAAAAACAACTTCTGGACTGGTTCGCATCTGCTTGAATGGGCCGATCATGGCAAAGAAGCACTGAAGCCGTTCTTCGCAGATCCTCGCCGCTTGCAAGAGCTATCAGTGCAGGTCGAAAAACACATCCCACTCCAACTGGCCACAATGTCAGATCGGCTCGGCAACCTGACAGTCCAACTTCCGGTCACTGTGCTAATGGCGAAATTTCAGCAGCTCCAAGACGGGAATTTTCAGGTCGAACACGCCTGGCATCCTAAAGCCACTCCACGCTCCTTGATAGCTGTCTGCGAATTGGAGCATGACGAAATCCTCACAGGCTTTGCTTCAGCAAGGCTACAGGAAAGGGTAACCCCACTTCCTATGCGTGCTGGCAGAGGACTATATCGGGGCTTCATCTGGGCCGAACAGAGCAGCACGCTCCTCGTCGCCTCCGGACCAGGTTCTTTTATCTCAACCATCTCATTCAATATGCGCTCTCTCGATCCGGAGCCACGCACTTTTTCGGTCAAAAATCCGGATGGCAGTAGTGACCTTCGGCGAGTAGGTATGACTTCGTTCTCCACTCATAGCCTCATCGGTGATCCTCAGCCAGACGACAACGGGGGATGGACAGCGAAGCGAATGTACACCGAGCAAGCCAACAAGCTCGCTGCCGAGCGCCGTTTTGTTCAGTATCGACCAACCCAAGACGATGGAACCGCAGTCCGCCGAAAGGCACTGGATGACATTCGAGCACTGATCGTTGCTTACAGCGAAAAAGGTGCCTGGCTATGGGATCCATATCTGTCAGCCAAAGACCTACTCGAAACGCTATTTTACTGCCCCTACCATGGAGTGGACCTCCGCGGTCTGACAACTGCCAAAGCTGGCTCCACCGACGAAATCCGCCAAACACTGAATGAATGTCAAAGCAACTGGCGGGGCCTGAAACTTGAACTTCGAGTACAGAAGGGCATGACAGGATGGGACTTCCACGATAGGTTCCTGATCTTTCCATCTGGCCCAGATGGGGCAATGGCTTGGTCGCTCGGCACCTCGGTAAACTCCGTGGGCACGGCGCACCACATCCTTCAGAAGGTCGACAATGCTCAGCTTGTGGTGGATGCCTTCACCGACCTTTGGGAGCTACTCGGCGGACAGGATCACCTTGTATGGAAAAGGCCGCAATGAAGCTTTCGGATGTTATTGTCGCGGCGATGGCGAAAGCCACGCAATTTGGGCCGATTGAAGTCCCAGATGCGCTTGTTACGGTAATCGAAGCGCAATCCGATCCTCTTCAAGCTATTTCCGAGTGGGACGCCAGTAACGACATATTTGAAGCGATCCGGTCTCAATTTGCTTTCGTAGATTTGCTCCGACGTGGCGCACCCGCCAGCGGTGAGGATTTCGACAGGCTCACCGGGCTGTTCCGATGGATTATTCAAGCAGGCGCCGATTGGAGCATCAGCGCTGATCCGCGCCGTACCCGACTAGTCGCCCTATTCGTCGTAGGACAATTCACAACGATGGGGGCAAGTTTCTGGGCTATCGTGCCAAATGATTTCAGGCCTAACGATGAATTGCTCTCTGCGCTCGAAAGCATGATCGCAGGTATAACAATGAGTTTCACGACTCGTGGTTTATCCGCGCCTATCTGGGAGTCAGAGGCCGTAGAACGGTTTGAAAAGGCTGATGCTGAAAGCGATTGGATCGGAATCGAACTAGGCTGGCGCATGATAGAAGGCGGATTTTTTCCGGGCACTGCCATAGTTCAAGCTGCCCAATGTCTCGACAGATTTGCCCCCCAGCGTTTGATCGTGGCCGTCTCGGGGCTAAGGCAGACGGCATCTATCATGAGTGTCGTGCTATCGCTCAACGCCAACGCGGCACTACGTCTCGGCTCTGGATCGTCCAGCCCTCATGTCCAGTTCGCGACAACTTATATATCTGTGTCAAACATGGCTAACAGGGAGCCACTTGGTGAAACTTGCGAGAAATTTTTGATCCAGATACTGGAACGTGTGTCAAAAGATGCGCCGCGTTGGGCTGCCTGGATGCGCGTGTTCAACTTGTTCCCTTCGCGATTTCCAGAATTACAGACTTGTCTCGGATGCGTTCTTGCTGGTGCGAACGACACTGCCCTTGAAGCCTATGTTGATGCGGTAAGCCTGCACTGGTCTGGTCAACAAACTCGATTTTCAGTTGCGAATTGTCTCCGAGCATTCAGGGACATGGCCGAAGTCAAGAAGCGGAAGACTATGTGGAATTTCGCTTATCAGCGTTGGACGTCTTGGGGGTTCGGTCTGCACGGGAGTACTGAGAACCTTATTAAGATTTCTCGCTGTGAGTTGGATTACGCTTTAGTAGGTTATGCCGTCGAATGCCTCGACGATGCCCAGCGACAGCACATGTTAGCCTCACTGACCACGAAACTTCAGACCGTGGAAAACAATTGGCACCCCGGGATCATAGACTGTCTCTCTGAGTGGTACGCAGTGCTATCGGAGATGCAGCCTCTTTTCTTGGCAATGAGTGTCGCAGGTACAGAAGCCGATTGGATCGATAAAGAACCCACAATGCGATTACCATTTGATCCAGATAAAGAAGCCTATGTAACCCTCAAGTACGGCAGACCTCAAATCGCCTAAGCCGCACTGATGAATGACTCAGAGCTTACGAAATTGTTAGCACAAACCAAGACCCAAAACCCCCGGCACATGGCCGGGGTTTTGTTATTCAGCACTCACCTGCTAACGCAGGCTCACTCGAACATAAACAATCATAAAAAACCAATATAAATCATAGTTTTATTTTGATCGTTTCTGCTGATACCACGAAAAACACCATAAACGAAAACCTGTTTTCACAAGCATTGCATCATTCATGCGATGTCATGATCGGCTGGGGAATTGACCCGCCTGCCAATACCGCACTGATCCTATATTGACTCAAGATCCAATACCGGAAAGTACTCGCAGACCAGGAGTTACGGTCAGCGAAATGTTGGTAAATGGACCAATACTTCATAAGCTGAAACACGCTCGCCTATGGGAATGACTGAACGTGCTGGACGGCAATCAAACATTGCATAACCGCTATGAGGATGCCGGGGCCGCTTGCAAACCCTTCTAGAGCGACTCACCCTACGGCGTCTCACACTTATCCGAGTCAACCCATAAGGAAGAACGCCATGTTCACGAGGAGCCTGTTGCTGAGTTTTTGCGCTGTGTTACTGGTTGGCTGCACGGGAAGGGGCTTTCAACCGCCGGCTCCGGATTACACAAAATGGTACAAGGAGGGCGTATCGCAGACCGGGATCGTTGCTGCGATGCGTGCGTGCGGATATACCAATGTTGATGGCGCAGGAGACAGGTCGCCAATCGATGTGAGGTTAATGAATTTCTATTGCATGAAAGACGCAGGCTACAAACGCAAAGATAACGTGGACATGTGCAAGCTCGGTCGTATTGGTGAGTCTGCGGTGTGTGACGGGCGCCGGTAATCGGGCACAGTCCGGGGCGCTCATGGACATGGAGAATGTGATGTTGCTGACTCGAAATCAGTGGTTGGGCCTGAGCCTTCTGGTAGTAGTTGGGGGCTGTACCCCTTTTCAACCGCCGCCAGGGGACTACACCCAATGGAAAAAGAAGGGCGTCTCCCAGCAGGGCGTCGATGACGCAATGCGGGCTTGCGGGTATACCAATCTTGATGGCGTTGGCGACAAGTCGCCGATTGATGTGGTGCTGACGCGCTTCTACTGCATGAAGGATGCGGGTTTTATCCGCACGGACGATCTGGACCTGTGCAAGCTAGGCCGCATTGGCGAATCGCCGGTGTGCGACGGCCGCCGTTAACCCATCACCAAAAGGACACAGGGAATGAACAATCTACGCAACGGACTGTATGGTGCCGCATTGGCCCTGGCGGCAACAGCGCTGGGCGGTTGCGCCTCCTCGGCCGCGATCACCGGCGAGCCTGGGGTAAACATGGGCGACAGCTATCAGAAGGTGCTCGAGGTGGTCAGCCGCAACAATACCGTGACCAAACAGGTCGATGGCCAAGGCTTCCGGGCGGAGGGTTACTCAGCGATGTTCAAGGATTGTCGCGTCAAATACTTCCTGTTCCAGGACGCCGATGGTTTGCAGCGCGTGAGCTATGAGCCGGCGCCACATCTGTCGGTCAACCAGAACTGCCGCCAGCCTTAACTTCCCCCTACGAGTCGATGCCTGATGAGACTGTTGCCTGTAATCCCCGCCGTGCTGCTGCTAGCGCTGGGCGGCTGCGGCCAAGTGGCGAACGTGCGTTCGCTGTCCACCGGCTACGTGCCCCCGCAGGGCGGCGAGACCGCGCGTATCCGCCTGCTCACCGACGGCCTGGTGCGCGCCGTGCCGGGGCGTGATTGCCTCGACTGGAACGTGCCCGGCGCGGGGGTGATGGCGTCGGCGAAACCCGGCTTCCCCGACCATAACGGCGAAAACCTCGGCATTCCCGGACCGATCTTTTCGTGGGCCGGTGCGGTCTCGTCGGAGCTGGTGGTGCCGGCGAACAAGCCGATCGCGTTCCATTACCTGGGGCGCCTGCAATATTCCCGGCAGTGTGCCAAGACCATGACCTTCGTGCCTCGGCCTGGCGTGGACTACATGGTGCAGGCCACCATGTCGGCGGACTGTTCGTTCCAGCTGGATGAATTGGAGGCGGGCGGCAAGCAGTGGGCAATGGTCCAACCGCAGCCAGCGGGGAAGGTGTCGATGTGCAACGCGATTGATAACTTCTAGCCGAAATCTACGCGGGTTAGCTTCACCAGATCCACCAGTTCCTGGAGCTGTGCCTGCATTTCTTCGTAGATGGCCATCGTCTTTTCAGTGGATTCAGTCGTGTTCTTTAGACCTGATCAAGGCTGCCAAATTTGGCATGACATTGGCATCAAGGTGGTCCTGCATTCGCTGGCTCAGATGGTGCTCGTTGGGAAGATCAATGTCCTCTTGACTCGCCCATTTCCGCAAAACGCCCAGCAATACCATGCTGACGGTATGACCATCTTCCATGTACTGGAGCAGGAAGGCCTTTAGCCTCCCCCGTCCTTCATCGGTATGCAGGTCAAAACCGCCGGGCACATCATGTAGCCGATGTGCGATCACGTTGCGATACTGGAGGAAGCGATCCAACTTGTCGTCGAAGGTGGGATGCAGATCAACCCGCTTCCGCAGTGCTTTAAGCAGTTGTCCCAGAGTGGCTTTTGAATGTCGCTCAAGCAGGATCTGAAGCTGTTCCACTGTTTGCAGTGGCTCGCCGTGCAAAGGAAACGTTAGGCAATTGCACAATAGGTGCTCAACACTCTGCCCCGCGATCACCGCAAGGCCCAATGTCTTCAACACATCGTCCTGTACAGGATTGTAGCCAGTTTGCGCTTTATCTTTCATGAACATGTCATTCCTTGATGTGCTGGAGGCGAAAAGTGGAATCGTTCTACAGCCAAAGCCCGCGTTGTTTATATTTCATGGTCATCAGTTCCTAGATCAAATCATCATCGGCTGAGAGGGAAACTCCACCAAGGCATCCATCGCGTGGAAAAGACATGCTCCATAGATGAAATGGAGTAGCCCAGACTCCTGTCCAGCTCTAATGACTACACCGACAAACAGGTGAGGGTCTCCAGATACGAAGACGGGAGATCCGCTCAATCCATCGATATCACGTCGAGCGTCGAATGCTCGTTTCTACCTGGGCGTGCCAGGGCGAGTTGATGTGGCCTTCGGCTTTACCGAGCCATCCCGAAGGCGCATCGAGACCGAGCAAACTTTACTGTGAGGCTCACAACCCACGGCGTAGCGATGAAGCTCGGCGCGCTTATCAGCGCGACCGGAGGTATGCACTGGAGTATGAGGATTTAATCGCAAAAATCTGGTCCCAAGGAGCTGCTGTTTTCCCGAGGTGGGATATAGAGACATGGGCTGAGGTCAGGAAAACGGCCTATAGCCAGCTCCAGATACTCAAGTCACCAACAAGCTCGGTGGATGAGTTGCTGAATCAAGGCATTACCAACCAGGCTGAAATTGCCCGCCAACTTGGCGTATCACGCCAAGCAGTATCTGCGGCCATCAGACGACGAGCTCGAAAGCAGTAATCATCATAAGATCGAAAATGTTAACTTCACTCTTTGCCGACGTTGCTTCGACGTGGCCGACTAAGTGTCCACTCGTCAATCATATCCGCCCAATCCTGCAACATCGCCCGACGCTGATCGCGGTATTCAGCCTTGTTGTAAACGGCCCTTACGCCCTTCTGCTCATGCGCAAGGCACTTCTCAATCCAATCTGAGTTGTAACCAGCCTCATGCAGCAGCGTGCTCGCTGTGCGCCTCAAATCATGCGGTCCGAACTTGCTCAGCGACTGCCCTTCTTTTTGCGCAAGCCGGTAAGTCAGCGTCAACACCTGATTGATCGTCGCGGTGCTCATTGGCAAATCAGAATCGTACCGGGAGGGAAAGACGTAGTCTGAACCGCCAGCAAACGTCTTCAATGCAATGAAGAAATCCAAAGCCTGCTGAGATAAGAACACCAAATGAGGATTGCGGCGCTTCATCCGCTCTTTCGGAATGGTCCACAGGGCTTCGCTGAAATTGATCTCGTTCCAGGTAGCGTTGGTCAACTCACTTTTGCGGACCATGGTCAGCAACAACAGCTTAGCGGCCACCCTCACGGAGGAGGCGGTACCGATGCGGTCCAGGTACTGATACATCAACGCGATTTCGTCAGGTCCTAAAGCGCGGTCACGTGGCTCGAATTTAGCGATGCTTGCAGGACGTACCAGATCAGCCGGATTCTCGACCTTCTGACCGCGTTCAATCGCCCATCGGAACACCTGCATCACAATCTCGCGGGAGTGCACGGCCGTGGCTGGAGCTCCTCGCTCCACGATTGCATCAGTCAGCGCTCGCAGATCCTCATGATTGATGGCTTTAGCTCGCGCTCGTAAACAGATCGGCGCATGTCACGGGTCGAGTCAGCCATCTGATACCCACGCAGCCATTTCTCAGCCCACGCATCAAACGTCTCTGCCCCTTTGGTGCGTGCCTTGGCACGGGCTTTCTCTTTGGCAGGTGACTTACCCGCCGAAACCATCTTTTTAGCCTCTCCCAGGCGCTCTCTGGCTTCAGCAAGTGTGATGCCACCCACACCATAGCGACCGAAAGTGATGGTCTCCTGACGGCCGTTGATGGAGTAGTTGTAGCGAAATGAGATGGAACCGGCAGCAGTGACGGCCACGTACAGTCCGTCGCGGTCGTTCACTTTGTAAAGTTTTTCTTTCGGTTTGAGGTTACGCAGCTTGGTATCGGTCAACATGGCAGTTATGGATTCCATGGAAAAAATACCATGCTCAGAAAATCACTCATGCACCACGTTAAAACCCAATGAAACCGGGCGAATGATGAGATTTGATACCATGCCCTTCCCTAACAAGGCGACATGGTATCGTGCGCTAAGCATGGCATTTGGCTCAGTCAATGCCCCGTACCATGCCACATAAACACGGTGCTTGGCGATGCACAGAGCTGCCAGAATTTTCCAGACCCAAAAAGCCAAAAGCCCGCAATTACGCGGGCTCTAGGGCATTTCTTGCTAGTGGATGCCCGGCAATGCCGGACGTCCCATCATTCCCACTCAATCGTCGCCGGCGGCTTGCTCGACACGTCATACGTCACGCGCGAGATGCCTTCGATCTCATTGATGATACGGCCGCTGACAGTTTCCAGCAGTTCGTACGGCAGATGTGCCCAA
>Ga0157375_10003049_pt1 | contig 14546 bp, 6 predicted proteins | sample M35metaG_FD_115311 | JGI IMG/M metagenome (GOLD analysis project Ga0157375, IMG submission 115311) | Miscanthus rhizosphere microbial communities from Kellogg Biological Station, Michigan, USA - M3-5 metaG | ecosystem: Host-associated > Plants > Roots > Rhizosphere > Soil | place: USA: Michigan...
ACGTAGGGCGCGCCATTGGCCACGCCGATCCGCAATCCGCCCGCCTGCTCGTAAAGCACCGCGTCGGGCTGCGCGACCGTCTGCTTCACCCACGCGCTCCACGTCAGCGCCTCGCCCGCCGCGACCGCCAGCGTCGGCGTGGCCGGAATCACAATCGGCTTGTCGCCAAGCAACCGCAGGCCGCCCGCGATCAACGCGCCTTCGCTCGCCGTTCCCGCCGTTTCGGCGTTGTTCTTCTTGCCGGAGGAATCCACCGCCGCCGCGCCCCGGTCCGCAAAGTGATACACCAGCGCCGCGTCGCCGTCGTAGGGCGGCTTCACGTCCTTGCCCGGCTTCGCCTCGGAATTCCCGTAGTAAAGCCACACGGTCGTCTGCCCGCCGGGCTTGATCTCCGGCACTTTCACCCACACGAACGCCTCGTTCAACAGCGCGTCGAATTTCTCGACCTGGCTCGGCAGCTCCGTCTTGTCGTCCGCCGCCACGAACCGGATGTCGCTCCCGTCGTCCTTCGCCGACGTGAAGGCAAAGTTCCCATCGTGCAACCGCACCAACACCGTCGCGCCGCCGATCGGCCCCGCGATCTCGGTCCCCGCCGCGGTCGTGTCGATGGTGATTTTCTTGCGCGTGCTCCAATCGGGATTCCACCACGCCTGCGCGCGCGGCATCAAACCAAGGACAAGAACGATGAACAGGATTCGGATCATAGAAAAAATTAGAATTCGCCCCAGATGCGGAACGTCAGCAGCACGCTGCCCGCCTGGGAATAGGTCTGAGTGATCAGCGGCACGCCCGCGTCGAGCGAACCGTTGAAAATTTTGAGGAACTGCACGCGCGTGCCCGCGCCCACGCTGGCGAGATCGAAACGCGATTGCTGCTCGGGCAGCGGATCATTGAGCGTGAGCGAGCCGCCTTCGGTGAATCCGTAAACGCGCCATTCGTCGATCCCGAGCACCTTCGGCAGCGACGGACTCCGCAACTCGAACGATCCAATCAACGCGCTGTCGCCCAGCACTTCGCTCTCGAGATACCCGCGCACCGTATCGAGCCCGCCGCCGCTGAACTGCTCGCTGTCCACCAGCGCATACGCCGACGCCTGCCCCTGCACCTGCCCGTAAACCTGGAACCCCAGCGGCAGGTCGTGCGTGTGCGACAAATCGCCGCGCAGATAAAGAAACGACCCGTCCGCGTTGTAACGCCGGTTGTCGAATTCCGCCGTGTTGCTTCCCGCTCCGCGCGTGCCCGCCACCACCGCCGCGCTCAGCTCCGTCGTCGAGTTCTCCGTCACTAGCGCCGCGTTGTAATCCAGGCTGATCGGGTAATACGTGATCGGCGACGCCACCGTGGAGCCCGTCGTGATGAAGTCCTGGTCGAAGTGCTTGTAGTCCACTCCCAGGCTCAGCGAGTGGTAGAAACCCTTCGTGTTCGGCGCCGGCAGCGTGAACATCGCGCGGATGCCGGCAATCGTCCCGTTGCCCGCCGACGCTCCGCCGCCCAACGTAGACACGTTCGAGTTCTGCCGCGTCCCCTGCACCATCAACGAAAACCAGTCCACGCCCGGAATCCGCGCGAGATAGTAGGCCGAGTAAACCTGCGCGTCCGAAATCCGCTCCGGCGCAATCTGAAAGCTGAACCCCACCGTATGCCCGAGCTGCCACAGATTCGAGTAGTTGATCGACCCGTTCAACCGCAGCGGCGTCGTGTTCGCGCTATATCGATTGTTGAGTTCCACGCTCCCGTGCAGCGGCAGCGTGTCCTTCACGTTCAAATCCACATCCACCGTCCCCGGCTCCACTCCCGGCCGCAACGTCGGCGTCACCCGCCGGTCCGCCATCTGGTTGAGCGACACAATCTCCCGCGCCACCTGGTTGAAGTTCGGCACCCCGCCTTCCGCCAGCGACGGCACGCCATTCCGAATCTGCTCCAGCGAGAAATACCGCGACCCCTTCACGCGCAGCCTCCCCACCGTATTTTCGTTCACCTGCAGGAACACCACGCCCCCGCGGACATCCTGCTTCGGAATCTCGACTGAAACGGTCTGATATCCTTTGTCCTGATACGCTTTTTCCAACGCCGCCCGCGCTCCCTCCACATCGTCCGCGCTCCGCCCGGGCCCCAAATACGGATACACCACTTCCCCAATTTCTTCGGACCCAAGTTGCTTCGCTCCTTTGACGCGATACTCTTGAATATACGTCGTTTCGCCCCCGCCCGCGGCCGCTTCCGCACCGTGAACCCCGGGCGCGCCGAACAGAGCGGCCATCCCAAGGATGGCCGTCAGCAACGGCGTGAGCCGCACCAGACGATGGCGAATTCTGTTCAAGGCCGAAAGAGCGACTGATTTAATCGTTATTTATATGTTGTCAACGTTTTGATCGACGGACCGCGCCGCTGACGGCGAGTATTTGGAACGCCCTCCACAGCGCGCCGTCTCAAAAATGGCGCGTGCGTTCCTATCCCAGGCCGCCGCCAACAATTGAGCGGCAAAATGTGACAAATCCGTCACATAGCTTGCCGGAGGCCCCCACCAGCCGGGGATTGTCGAGCGGTTGATGGTTTCACGTGCGAACCTCTCCGGCCGTTGCGCGCACGCGGATTTCTCGGCACAGCGCACCTTGCACGGAGGGATCCCGCCTCGAAATCGGCCGAATCCACGAACTCGATTTTCGCCGGGATCAATCTACAGCGACTTGCTTTTCCTTCGTCATGGCATTACCGCTCGCCCATGGTTAAATATACGTTCATTTTAATCGTCATTATATCGACGTCATTTGCACGATCCGAGGCCGCCACCACGCTCTCCGAGTTTGCGGGAACTTATGCGATCCGGGGATCCGCAACGCTCACGCAGGCGGGCAAGATCCTCGCACGAGGCAAGGCGGCCCTCCGCCTGCGCAGTAATTCCGCCGGTTCCGGCGGGCGTTTGAGCGTATCCGGCCGATTCCGTCTGGGTTCCGTGGCGCGCCCGTTTTCGGAGTTCCTGACGTTCGGTCGAAAGGGCGGAGCTTTCCTGTCCAATCTGGCGCCAGGCTACCAGGATGGCTTGTCCGCCGTCGGCACCCGCACATTCGGAACCCGCCGCATTACCGCCGATTTTCCATTTGCCCTTCGCACCACCTCGGGAACGGCGGAGGTGCAAATCCACCGCCAAAACCGCGGCAAGCGCCACGCGCTGCGAGTCACCCAGACGCTCGCCACCACCGCCCTTGGCAGTCCCGTGACGTGGACGTTCGTCGCCTTTCGCCGACGGTGACATTTCCAGCCAGCGGGAAAAATCTCGGAATTAATATTGACTAAACTGGTCGTATAACGCATTTCGTGAATAACGATTGAAAAGATCGTTATTCCTTGCCGTTCGCGGTGAGGGGTTCTCGGGATTCCGCCGCTCGCCAGGTGCGGGCGGCGGTGTCCCGAACCATCGAACACCAACAACCTGAAAAACATCACCGCATGAAAATCAAAACCCTCGCGATCACGGCGCTTCTCGTCGCCGGAGTCGCTCTCACCGGTCAGTCGGCGAAGGCCGCGTTGACTTACACGCCCGGGGATCTCTTCCTCGGCTTCCGCGCCCTCGGCGGCACCGGCGCCACGCAGGATTACGTCGTCAACATCGGTCAATTTTCGCTCTACACCTCGGGCAACAGCTTCACGATCGGCAACGTCGGGACCGACCTCACGGCCGTCTTCGGCGCCAGCTGGAACACAGACCGCGGCGAAGGCAACGGCGTCCTCTGGAGCGCGATCGGCACTCCCTACAACTCCAGCAGCGACCCGAAGACCGTCTTCGTCTCGAAGCCCCAGTCGAGCGTGACCGAATTTCTCGGCAAGGCGCCCGGCGCCTCGACGCAGACGATCACGAACATCCAGGATGTCGCGAGCGGATATCTCTTCAGTAGCGCGAACGCCAGCAATGCCGCCGGCACCATCCAGAACGTCAGCGACGGAAACAGCTGGGACTCGAAATTCCACTTCGTGACGAATCTCGATTTCAATCGCTTCGACGAAATCGAAGGAGACTTCTCCGCGGGGGTCGGTTCGTCGGGCGCGGTGCTGGATCTCTTCCAGATCGATCCCGTCAACGGCTCCACAGCGACCTTGCTCGGCAGCCTGAGCATTTCCTCGTCCGGCGTGGTGACCTTCACCGCGGTCCCCGAGCCTTCGACCATGGCCTTCATCGGCGTGGCCGCCGCGATCGGCGCCATCTGGCTGCGCCGTCGCCGGACGCTTCGCGCCTAATTCCTCTCCATCACCAAATCCAAATCACGAACCGCATAAGAACTTCATGAAAATCAAATCCTATCAGGCCTTTCTGCTCGCAATCGCGGGGCTGACCCTCGGTCACTCGCTTTCCGCCGCCACCACCATTTACCTTGCCGGCTCGAACGGCGATCGCACCGCCACGCAAACCGCCATCGGCAACCTGCTCACCAGCTCCTCGTTCGTCGGCAGTGCCGCCCCGACTTCCGCGAACTACGGTATCTGGACCGGCACCTACAACGGCGAAACCTACACGATCAAAGTGTCGTTCATCGGCGCGACGGGCGCGATCAAGGCCCTCGCCGGCAACCAGACCGTGAATTTCCTGCCCAATAGCGCCACCGGCCAGAGCAGCGCCAACGACCTTTCGTCGGCCAGCTACAGCGCCGGCACGCCCGACGCGCAGGTTCCGAGCTTCATCGTCTCGTCGAACTTCCAATCCACCTCGCCCTACAAGGGCCTCTACCAAGGCGTCACCTATGCCACGCTGATCGACAATCTTACGGGTGTCATCCCGCTGAAATATGTCGCCAGCCCGGGCTTTCCAGCCGGGGGAGCCAACATCACGACACAGCTCGTGCAGTCGCTCTACACCATCGGTGCCCTTCCGCTTGCCCTGTTCACCGGGTCGAGCGCCGATGAGGACAAGGTGGTTTACGCCCTTGGCCGCAACACCGACGCCGGCCAGCGTTACATCACCCTCACCGAAGGCGGCCTCGGCGTGGACCAGTCCGTGAAACAATACAAGCCCGTCATCTCCGGAGCGACCACCTCGGGCAGCCTCACCTACGGCGGCACGGTCACCTCGCATGCCCTCTGGCCGCGCGAGACCGTGAGCGGCGTGGATAGCGTCACCCCGGGCAACAGCGGCTTCACCACCGGCGCGAATCTCGCCCCGGCGCTCACCGCCACTCTGAGCACCGCCGCCGCGCAGACCTTCAACGGCACTGGCACCGCCGGCTATTACATCGGCTATCTTACCGTGGGCGATGCGAATACTCGCGTGCTGGGCGGTTCGGTTCCCGTCGCCAATCGCGGCGTCGAATTGAAATACAACGGCGTGACCGAAAGCGACGCAGCCATCCAGGAGGGCCAATATACCCTCTGGGCCTACTCGCACATCCTCCGCCGCTCGACGCTCACCACGGGCACCGTCTTCAACTTCTACACCGCGCTCAAAAACCGCATCACGAGCACGGACGCAGCCTCGGCCGGTATTCTGATCGGCGGATTGAACGTCGCCCGCGACGGCGAGGGCGCCCCGGTCCTGCCGACTTACTTCTAGTCCCTGCTTTGGAGTCCGCCCCGATTGGAGGCGGATTCCAAATCCACAGACACCCGGTGCGTCACTCCTCTTCGCATCGGGTGTTTTCCTTTCTCCAGCAAAACACGTCCCTCCTCCTTGTTCGATTCCGATGAATACCAAAAATATCCTCACCGCCTCGGTTGCCTTGAACGCCCTGTTGATCGGCTCGGCGGGATATTTTTGGATCGGGCGCTCCGCTCCAACGAACCTTCCACTTTCCCCCGTCACCTCGAAATCAACGGCTCCCGCCTCGACGACTTCTGCCGGTGCGCTCCGGACCTCCGGGCCCTTTTCCTTCCCCGCTGGCGCGAACGCTTCGGCCTCGCCTTCTCAACCCGCATCCGTGGCCGCCGCCGCGCCCACGCCGGCTCCCGTCATCGCGTTTCCCGGTCGGGTCGCGCCGATCGCGGCAGCCTCGAATCATCCAGCGCCACCAATCGTTGATAACGCGTCCGCCGGCGTGCCCGTGGAACCCTCCGCCCCGGGGAATTCCCTGCATTTTCGCGGCATGCGCATCGCCGTCGCCGAAAACCTCGGCACGGGCCCGGCAGGTCAGCCCGGCCTGGCGGTCGATATCACGCCGGAAGCCTCCGCCCCGGGCGCCGCATCGGAAGCAACCACCCAAAACGGCGATTTCAATGACCCGACCACTGCCCCGCTAGAGGGCGTCTCCGCCGACCAGTTACCCGCCAATCGTCGCGCTTCTGCCGCCCGATCCTCGATATCTTCCACCTCGGAGAACGATCCAACCGCGCTCTCGAGTTCCGAAACCGTAGCCGTGGATCAAACCACTGAAACTCCGCCTCGCTCCCGCCTCCAGGTCTTCACACCGGAGGAAAATCTCTTTCGCGCCAGGTGGGGCTGGGCGGCGTTCGACTTGATGCGGCGCGAGGCCAATCGCGAAGCCTCCAACCGCCCGACGGCCACCAATTAACGGGAGGGCTGCCCGACCGGCGCTTTCGCGGCCGCGGCGAATTCCCGGGCGAGCCGTTTGCCATCGGCGAGCTGGGCGGGTGCGAGAGCCTGCTCCACCGCCGGCAACAAGTTCTGGGCGGTGATTTCCCCTCCCGCACTGCTCACCGCGAGCCAGGCGTAGGCTTTCACGAGATCCCTCTCGACACCCTTGCCCTCGTAGTAGAGCCGGCCAAGGTTGCTCTGCGCCTTCACGTTTCCGGCGCGGGCCGCCTGCTCGTAAAGCCTCGCCGCCTCCGCCTCATCGGTCTTTTTCCCAAACTCGCGCTCGTAAAGCACACCCAGGGCGTTTCGCGCCGCCACGTTGCCCTGCGCGGCCGCCTTCCCCAGCCATTTGGCGGCTTCCTTGGGGTTCTTTTCGAAGCCGGAGTCGCCCGCGAAATACAACTCGCCGAGCCGCTGCTGCGCCCGGGCATCGCCCTGCTCCGCGGCCCGTTGATACCACTTGGCCGCCTCCTTGATGTCGTGAAGCGGCGGGTCTTCGCTGGCGAGAAGGTCGCCGAGCGCGACCTGCGAACGGACGGTCCCCTGCTCCGCGGATTTTCGCAGCCATTTGATGGCTTCCGCCCGGTCGACTTTCACGCCGCGGCCCTCGGAATACATCAGCCCGAGATTATGCTGCGCCTTGAAATTTCCCTGCTCCGCCGCCTGCTGAAAAAGCGCCGCGGCTTTCTTCGGATCCTTCGGCACGCCGTTGCCATTCAGATAGGCGCGGCCGAGGAGAAATTGGGACTCGGCGTCGCCCTTGGCGGCGGAAGTCTCAAGCGCGGCGGGATCGGCGGCGAATGCGGAGGCGGCGAGGACCGCGGACAAGACAAGCGCCGACGCGAGCAGAAGGTGAGGGCGGAATTTCATGGGTGTGGAAATTGGATGAGTATTAAAGCGAGGCGGAATCGTCACCGCCGCCGTAGCCGAGCACTTCGACGGTGATATCGGACGGCGTTTCGTCGGGCGCGGCCTGCTGGCGGGCCTGGTTTGCCACGCTGCTGGCGGCGCTGTTTGCCGCGCCGGCGGCGTTCGAAGCGGAGGTGAGGCCGGCGATGTTCGGGGCCGCGACGACGGGCGCGGATGGCACGCCGCTCGTCGTGCCGCCAACGGTGATGTTGCTCGCGTTCAGCACGCGGGTCGCGGCGATGTGGAGGTTGCCGGAAACGCGGATGCCGGCATCCCCCGCATCGACCACGCCGGTCGGGGCGATGAGATCGACGTCGCCCGGCGCCACGCCGGCCACGGTCGCGAGCACGCCAATGCCGCCGCCGGTGGAGAGACCCGCGAGGTCGGTCTGCACATCGGCGCTTTGCGGGTCGATGAGCACGCGCGTGGGCGGCGCGGATTTCACAGTCTTCGCCGCGGCACCGGCGGCAATGTTCCCCTCGGAGGACCAGATGACCATGTTGCCACCCTTGAGGGTAAAGATGCGGCCGATACCGATATCGACGTCACCCTGGGTGAAGATCGAAACGTTGCCGCCGCTTTCCGTGACGATGCCGGGCGGAACCAGCGGATTGCCCACGGAGCTGTTCGCCTGGCGCAATTCGCCGTGCGGGGCGAAGAGCGCTACATCGCCGCCGCTCTTTGTGCGAATGTCACGCGAACGGGTCAGGATGTTCTCCGTGATCGCCTCGCCATTGTCGTCAATGGCTGGAAACAACGCAGCGATCGCGGCAAAGCCCGCCGCGTAATCGCTCACACCGGCATTGTTCGCGGCGACATGGGCCCGTCCCGCGTCACGCAACACAAGGTAGAACGCCTCGAGCGCCACCCGGTCGCGTTCCTCGGCCGGCAGGGCCGCAAAGGTCACGGGCGTGAGCTTGGGATCGATCTCGTGGAAATATCCCGCCGCGCCTGTGCCGGTGAGGAAGTCCGCGATGAAGACGTCGAAATCCAGCGCGCTGTCGGCGAGGCCCGCGGCGGCACCAATGCCGGCGCCGGCCACAATCCGGGCCCCGTCGGCGCGGAGGAACGGATTGCGCGCGTTGCCGATCGTGGTGATGCCGGTCGCCGTGCCGTCCGCGTTGCTGGCTCCCGTGCCAAGGTCGAGGTTGCGGCCGGCAAGCACTTCGAGCGTGCCCGGACCGCTGACCTGGATGTCGCCCGAGAGCGGCGCCTGGTCCGTAAAGTTCACGAGGTTTCCGGGGGATGCAGCCGCGACCCGCGATGGCGCGCTCGCGTTATAGGCCAGGAGATTCCGGCCCGCGGCCACGATGCTGATGTCCTCATCGGCGACGTTTTGCACGTAGAGACCGACATCGGTCACATCCTGCCCGGCAATCACGCGAGCCGCCTTCGGGGCGAAGAGCGTGAGCCCGGAGACATCCCCCGTCCGCGCGTAGAGCCGCACCGGGGATTCGTCGCCGGCGTGAAGCGGACCCGGCGCATGGAGGGCCTGTCGCACCTCCAGCACGCTGTCGGTGGCGCCCGTTTCACGAAAGGCCGCATCCGTGACGGACAGGAAATCATTCAACGAAGTCTTCGCCGCGAACGAGGCGGTGCCGACGATGTTTTGATACGCGAGCGGGGAAGTGATGCCCGGGATGACGGCGGGCGACGCGTCGGAGACATTGATGACGCTCGCGCCCCAGAAGGTTGTCTCGACCCCGTCGAGCGAACCCACGCCATTCGGCTGCAGGCCGTTGATCGACCCGCCCGCCGCCAGCTCCAGCGTGCCCCGGGCGGCCGGCGCCAATGCGAGCCCTCCCACCACGTCGATGTCGCCCGCGAATGCCGTGACGCGAATGGTCGGCGGCAGCAGGGCGGAGACCGTGCCGAAGGCGTTCACGCTGGTCTCGCCGATACGTAGCCACGGTTGCGCGTAGGAGGCGCCTTTCACCGACGAGGTCGCGCTGGAGAGCACGAACTGCTCCTGAAGCCAGGCCTGGAGCAACGGCGTGGCGCTCCCTCCGCTGTTGTCGCCCGCTCGCGTGGAGGCCTGCCGCAACGTGACGTCGCCGCCCAGCGAGAGCACCTCCACGCCAGTGGTTGGCGCGTAGGTCGAGAAATACGTCTTGTAGAGCGCGCCGTTGTTGATGCTCGCGGGAAGCAGGAAGGGATTGGCCACGGGGCCGAGCAGGACGTTGCCCCGGGCCGACACGTCGAAGCCTCCCTTGCCCAGGAACAACGTCGTCGGCAGCCAGGCCAGATCCGGCCGCGCCGTCACCGTGTCGCCACCCGAGGGAAAGGCGCGCGTGAAGTTGGTGAGGATTTCCGCTCCGGCCCGCAACGTGCCCTGGCCGCGCTCGACGTAATAGATGCCTCCGTCGATGTTTCGCCCGGCCTGCACGGTCACGTCGCCACCGCCGAGTTCGACGAGAGCGGCGGCATCGGGCCGACCTTTCGGCATGCGGGCGTTCGTGGGCGCAACGGCATCGACGTTCGCAACGTCGTGCCCGGCCACCAATCGCACGTCGCCGCCGCCCAGCGCACCGACTCCCTCGAAGAAGTTCGAGAAATCCACCCACCACGACGTGGACTGCGCGTCAAGAGACGCCAGCGGATCGATCTTCTGCGCACCGGTGCCAAACTCGCCCGTGAGAGGATCGATCTGCCCACGGCGATACAGCCAGTTGTTCGGCATCTGCAGCTCGGAATCGGCAACGAGTTCGCCGTCGCGAATCGTGTAATGGCCGATGTCGTTCTGGGCCGTGATGCGAACGCTTCCGCCACCGAAAGTGTATTGTGCATGAGAGGCGGGGTCCTGCTGGCTCACGCCCAGAGCATTGCTGCCGTTGCCGCCGCTGAGATCGAGATTCGGCACGTCGAAGGTCCCACCGAGCGTGGCATCCGCGACTGCCGTGCCCGCCGTGTAGATCGCGGCGAACTGGTTGAGCAACCGCACATCGCGCCCGACCGCGATGTCGATGTCGCCGGAGCCGGTGCGAATAACCTGGTAGCGATTTTTCGTATTGTTGTTTCCGCTTCCACCGCCGGTGATGGCCTTGAAGGTCGTCGCATTTTTTCCCCCGCTCGCCGTATTCGCTCCATTGTCCTTGCCGAGGCGCAGCGATCCGGCTTCGGGGTCGAGCGCCGCGAGCGGGCGCACGCGATGGAAATCCGCCGCCGCGAAATCCGCGCCGGCGACGAGTCGATACGACCAGGACTGGGCATTCCCGGGCAACAGCGGGTTGAAGGCCAGCAGATCCGCCCGGTAGGCCTCGTTCGGAATGGTGATGGCGAATCCATCCTGAAGCGCGTTGTAGAAGACGAGATCGCCCGCGGCGCGGAGAGTGAGGACGCCGGGCGCGCTCTTCGGCCCGAAACGAAAGGTGTCCAGGTTCCAGTCGTTGCTCACCTTCGAGAGTTCGCCCGTGCCGAGCGTGAGGTCGCCGGTGGGATTGATGATTTCCGCTCCCGGACGAATGCTCAGCACGGACGTAAGACCAGCGTTGCCGCCGAGCACGCGGTTGAGCATCGCCGCGTAGGCCGCCGTCGCGGGCTGGCCGGCCACGCCGGCAAAGGCTTCGCCATCGGCCTTGATCTGATTCCGGAGGGTGTTGTCCATCAACCCGCCGCTGCCTGACAGATCGTAAATCCGATAGCCCTCGACGACGATGCTCGACGCGCCGCGAATCGTGGCGCCGATTGCCGCGACCTGCAGGTCGTCGCCCGCGGCGTTTTGCGGAGCCCGCAGGTGCAGCGTGCCCGTGAAACGGCCAAGCGCCGCGCTCTGGTCGTTCGCGGAGGCCACCGACACGTCGATCTTCGAGCCTGCCTGGAGATCGAGCGTGGCCGCCGGGTCGAAGGCGCCGTTGATCTCCGCGCCCGCTTCCAAAGTGATGGCGCCACCCTTGCCGGCATGGCTGAAGTCCCGACCGGCCACCGTCAGCTCCGCGCCGGGCGCCAGCACCAGATTGCCCGCGGCGCTCAGCGCAATCGTCCCGCCCGTCGCGCCGGACGCATCCACCGTGCCTGTCACGCGAATGGACCCCGCATCCGCCGACAGCGCAAAATACCGTGCGACCGCCTTGCCGCCAAGCACGACGTCGCCGGTGCGGACGCGGAAGTCACGCGACTCCGTGAAGCCCCCGTCGTTCAGCGCCGCATTGATCACCGTCGGCGACGCCAGGCTGAACGTGTCGAGGGCAAACGAGCCGCCGGCCCCGCCCTTGCCCGCGTCGCCCTCGAGCGTGCCGTCGAAGATGGCGGTGCCGCCCAGCGAGTCGATCACCAACCGGCCCGCGTTGCCGCCACGCGCATCCGCCGCCACCGCAAGCGTGCCGCTCTTCTCCAGCACGATGCGTCCAGCATCAGCCGTGAGCGTGATGTCACCGGCGTCGGTGGTCCTGGTCAGGTCGTTGAATGTCTGCGCCGTCCCGCCGACGTCCAGCCGACCAGCGACCGTCACATCGCCCGTGATCGCCCGCAGGGTCAGTTCTCCACTCGGAAGATAAATATCGGAGGCCACGGCAACGCCCGTTCCTCCCTGCAACGCGAGGCTCGCCCCGAGTCCGGCGTCCACCTGTTCGCCGGCGCGACCGGCGGAAAGCACGCGCAGGTCGCCACTCGCGCGGATGCCGTGCGTGGCCAGCGCCTCGGCCGAAATGCGCGGAGTGCGCGTCGTGAGGTCATTCTGCACGATCAGGTGGCCGTTCTTCTCGAGACGAATTCCGCGCGAGGCGTTGAGTTCGACGGACGCATACTGGTCGATGTCGATGCGGCCGCGGCCGAGCGTGAGCGTTTGCGCGCGGAACCGCAGCGCGCCACTCGCGGCCTGCGTCGCGCCCGGCCGCGTGGCGAGCCCGGAGTTGTCGAGCAGAAGCGACCGGGCTGCGATGTCGGCGGAGCCCTCGCCGGTCTGGAAGCCGCGAATCTCGCCGGCGTGCAGCGCCAGCGCGCCATCCAGGCGAAATTTTCCGGCGCCGTAAAAGTCGAGCGAAGAGTAGCTCAAGAGCGACAGTGAATTGCTGCCCGCGAGATCGCGCAGGGCCCGCCCGCCCAAAACCAGAGCCGAAGAGGGATCTATGTCGGCCTCCGAGTCGAGACGCACTGCGATGCGACCGGCATCGAGCGACACGGCGTCGCCGAGCAGACGGGCGCGCGGATCGAGCGACATCGCGTTGCTGGAGTCGAGGATGAGGCTTGCGCTGGTCAGCCGCGCGCCTGCGCCGACGGTGAACTGCGCCGTGCCGGTGGCGGTGACGTTCGTGCGCGTGATCGCCGCGCTCTCGTCGCTGCTCACCCGCAGCAACGTGCCATTTCCATCGACCAGCAGGGGATCGGCGATGCGTGTGAGCCGGCCGCTCTGGGCGATCTCGGACCGCGGCGCGAGCGTGAGCGCATCACTCGCCGCGAGAATGATTTCCGGCGCGGTGAGCGGCGTGCCGGCGTTGTCCACCGTGATGCGGCCCGTGTTGACCTCCACCGCAGTGCCGCCCGCGGTCGTCCGCCGAATGCCTCCGATGAGCAGGCTTTCCGCGTCCCAGCCACTCAGCACACCGGCCTCGAGCACGAGGGCATCCTTTGGCGCTGACCGCAACGCCTTCGCCCCGGCGATCAGGATGTCCGTCTCGCTGCTGATGTCGATGAACGCTCCGCGCCCGTCGGAGATCGATTGCCCGTGCACGGCTCCGCGAAGCTGAAGGGCCTCGGTGGCCTGGAAGACGAGATGGCCCGCGTCGCGAGGCAGCACGGGAATGGTCGCGTTCTGCTCGATCGCGGCGGCGCGAAGGAACTCGTTCGCGGAAAGATCGACGTAATTCGCGCGGGCCCGGAAGACATCCGCCGGCGCAACCTCGAACCGCGTGAATTGCGACGGCGCGGCGGGATTCGCCAGTCCGTTGAATCGATAGCCGGCCACGAGGCTGGAACCATCGGCCAACGCGAGCGTGCCCATCGCCGCGCCGCTCTTCGGCGTCACGAGCACCGCGCCGGGCAGCAGGGCGTAACGCGTCGGAAGCAGCGTGTAGGCGCCGGCGGCCAACCCGTCGCTGGCCCCAAGGTAGACCTGATCGCCGACGCGAAGGCTCGCGTTCACGTAACCGGCGGCCTGCGACGCGGGATCGGTCGCATCGGCGAGGAGATTGGTGGCAAGCGGGCTGTCGTTGAACGGCGCGTAAGGCGCGTAATTGGCGGCGTATCCGGGAATGACCGCGAAGCTGCCCTCGCCGGCGAGGATGTCCTCGGTGCCGCCGTTGCCGGGCACCCAGCGATACGCGGTGAGGTCGCCCCCGCCCCGCAGATCGATCTGCGACTTTCGCGCGGTCGTGATTTTCGCCGCTGAGAGCGAGACATCCTTCGTCGGCAATCCCGTGGACGTCACGTCCTCGCCGGTCGGCGCGATCCACGAATTTCCGTCGATGCTCACGCCGTAGGGAAGGAGCGCGCCCTCGCCGGTGAGCGGATCCACTGCCGAAACGGAGGTGACGCTGTGCCGGCCAAGGACCAGCCGGCGGGTGATTGGAAAATTCGCGTTCGGGCCGGCGATAAGATCGGTCGGCCGGTCGCCCGTGCCGTCCCAGCCGAGGTTGATCGCTCCCATCGGCGCCCGCAGCGTGCCGTCCTGCCGGATGTTGCTTGCGTAGATGCTCAGTTCGCCACCCGCGGAGAACGGCAGCGGTCGCACGCCGGAGGCCTGGATGCGCACGGTGCCCACCCCCGGCGCGGCGCCCGCCTTCACCACCGGATAATCGTAGGCGACGACGGTGAATTTCTGGGCCGTTGGCGTGTAGATCTGTCCGGCACGGAACAACAAGTGCCCGGCAATATTCAACGTGCCCGCGCCGCGAATATCTCCGCCGTCCGCCAGGAAGCTGGCGCGCCCAATGCCGCGCAGGGACAGATTGCCAATGTCGATCAAGCCGGCGCGCACCGTGAGTCGGCCGGGACCGTGGACCGGCGCGAAGTTGATCGGCACCTGCGCGGTGCCGAAAGGCGTCGGATCCTGGGTCGCCAGAATTGGCGCCTTGAACGGTGTGCCGAGCGCGACGTAGGGCGCTGTGATATCCACCGTGTCGTCCGCGTAGATCACGCCGCCTGTTCCGACCTTGATGCTGCCGGGGGCCTCGATCTCGACGGGACC
>Ga0157375_10003053_pt1 | contig 14533 bp, 10 predicted proteins | sample M35metaG_FD_115311 | JGI IMG/M metagenome (GOLD analysis project Ga0157375, IMG submission 115311) | Miscanthus rhizosphere microbial communities from Kellogg Biological Station, Michigan, USA - M3-5 metaG | ecosystem: Host-associated > Plants > Roots > Rhizosphere > Soil | place: USA: Michigan...
AAGGCGTGGAGGATTTGAAACAGCAAACAGTCCTCGTCACAGAGCGCCACAAATGGGATGCCTTCCCAATGACGGACCTGAGCGCGCTCGAAAAAGTCATCAGGAAGATTGACATGGATTCGTTCTTCTCCATCCTCCCAAAGCCGTTGGTGGAGATCGACGGATCTGCCGAGGCGTGTTGAGTACAACGCCTGGGACTTTTGAGGGAAGCGGATCTCGGGCTCTACTTTCCGATAGATGAACGGAGCGTCCACATTGCCATCCGTCCTGGCGCGGAATCCCGCACTCTCCAGCGCGCTTCGGGCCGCGCCAACCGATTCGGGCGCAATAAGAAAGTCATGATCGTACTGCGTGCGAAGCGCCGCGTCCGGACAGTAGTCGGGCAACAGCGAGATTCCCTTCAGCACGGCGTACTTCACGTTCGCCTGCTCAAAGAAACCGGTTAATGTTTTGAACTCCTGTAGGATGGCTTCCGTGCGAATCTGATTGTCCGCGTGGCGCCTTTCTAATTCGTCGATCGTAGGCTTCGGAAGACCGTGAAGGCAGTTCGCATTTTTCATGCGGTGCAGAAAGTAGATTGCAAGGCCGCTCATATCGAGCCACGCCAAAACACGCTCCCATTCGGGCGGACCAACCGATTGCCACACAACAGGCACGTCTTCACGATTTGCCAGGTGCAATTCGTCCATCACCAGCCGATGCAGTGTCCGGCTCACGTGCGCTGCTCCATCAACTGGTGCGCTTCCAGCACACTGCGGAAGAATCGGGCAGCGATAGAGGGATCATCATCGTAGAGCAGCCTGTAGGCTGGAACCTTCCCGATTAGCGCCAGGATTGCGGTGCGATCTTCCTCGGAGCCTGCGTCCGTAAAGACTTGTTTCGGAATTTCCCAATGCGGCAGCGGGATAAGTCTGGGCGGCGACGGTGCATGCCTCTCGAGAAAAATGCACGCAGCTGGAGTCACTCGTCCCCGGTTCGCTCCGGACAATGCCGATTTGTCCACGCACAAAAGTGTTCGATCGAGGTAGCGGAACGAGCGTGACAAGCCCGGTAGTTCCGGCAAAAACCGAACGGTCTCCGGACGGAATGCCGCGGGCCAGAATTCTCCCCACGCATACACAGCACCGTGATCAAGCTCGAGAAACGTGGCCTGATCGGCGTGAAATTCTAGCCCCAGCTTCCTTCCCCAGTAGCTTGCAGTTGTCTTACCGCTGTTAGGCGGCCCGAAGAGAAGAAGGCCGTTCCCGCCTCTGGAAACGCAGGCTGCTGAAATCGGGGTGAGACCGAGTGCCGGCGCTGTCAGGTGCAGAAGGCTTGCGAGAAAGACCGTCGAGAAACCGATTTCGTCTTCACACAGGCTTTCAGGCAGGATGCCCACAGCTTCGCGTGCATCGAGATCGGCAGCGACGAAACTGAATTGCCCGAGATTGATGTAACGCAGCGAACCTTTGCAGAACGCAGTCAACGAAGGCCATGAGGAGGGCTCCAGACGAGACTCGCAGGCGATTCTCCAGACGAATTGAGGAGAACTTTTCGGCGTTATCTCGGGTATGTTGAAGTTTTTCACAATACGCTTCAACACGACAGGACTGTCCGTTTCGATACGCAGGTGCCTACCCATCACATAAACATCGGAGCGAAAGCTTGTGACGCGAAAACGCCGAAGGGGGTCGCTGGACAAAAAGGGCTGCCTGGGAGCCTGCGCATCTCGAGGCCGTTGAGCTCGGGCGTCAGAGCCACCGCGCTTCATGAACAACTGCCGGAGCCCTGCAGCGACGGCATGAGGATCGCCGCCGTATCGCAGGCGACAACAGAATTTTCGAGAGAGCATTCTGATGGTGAGATGCTGCCTTTGTGAAGCCTCAGGCATCTCCTGGTGCAAGTCCTGCTCCAGGAGGGCGGCCGCTTCCTCCGGAGGCATTTCTTCCAACTGGAAAATGGGATCGGGCTGGCGTTCAAGAAAGACAATCCAGGAGGGTTCGCACGATTCCACGCGCGTCACGCCGAGAACCTCGGCAGGGTCAAAGCGGACAGCGGGCTCTCCTTTCCACACGGTGTCGCCCGCGAACGTCTCGCAGTTTGCATCCTGCAATCCTGGGAAATGCGCGAGAGCCTCTGTGCGCTGCTTCATCTCCCGCGACAACCCGAAAGCGATCAGGTTGCCGTTGTTGTTGCGGACGAGCGTGCGATCGTCAGAAAGAAAATCCATCCCCGCCTGGGCAAGTGCGAGAGACAACGTGGACTTTCCTGCGCCGCCCCGCCCGGCAAGAAGCAATCCCTTCCCCTTCCAGCTGACACAGGCGCTGTGGAGGGACGTCAGACCGACAGATGGCCCAACAATGCCGAGCAGAGACGGGAACAATGCGGACTTCCAATACCGGGAATTTTGCGCCAGCCCTTGCGTAAAGCGGCCTGCGCCGCAGCGGTTTCGTAGGTCAATCAGCAGGGAGCTGCGATCGTCGTAGCCGCTGAAGACCAGATGGCCAAGGCCACGAAAGTAGGGCTTCGTTTCGAGGTAGGGAGAAGGCTCGCTCTCAACCCACAGCTTCAATCGGACTTCCTCCCGATCATGGCCGTTATCCGAGAGCTCCAGGTTTTCTCGCGCTATCGCGAGTATGGATTCGGAATTGGTTTCGATCCTGAGGCGTACGCCGGCAGCAAGATAGCAGCCGCAAAGTGGGGTCTCGACATCCTTCTTCAGGAAATCACCCATGCCGATCCACTCCTGACCGTTTCAGTTTGACTGAAAAGTCGGGGTGACGTTCCCGCGCCAGAGCTTGTTGGCATATGCGGAGTCACCCCGCGAAAGCTGAGACACCAAGTTCAGCGCGGAAGCTAACACACGAAAATTCAGCGAGTGTCAGCGTGGTATGGGAGATTTGTAAAAATTTGCGAACAAGGGGCGGTAGGTCCTTTGTGAAGAAATTGAGATTGGACGAGTCCGGGGAGAATTAGGGGACGGACTACTCAACCCCCAAACTCCTGCGAGAATCATTGATGGTCCGCGCAATTCTTATCAGAAGTTTGGGGTTGAGTAGTCCGTTCCCCAATTCTCAAGTCCAGTTTAAGATCTTGTAATTTCGGTTTTGAGATCCCCGGACTCGTCCAATTTCAGATTCTCCGCTATGGCCCATAGCACGGTAGATCGTGTGCTGCGCGAATTCATCGAGCTTCTGCACAGCTTCGCCGTGGACTTCATGCATCGAATGGCTGCTACGCACTCAAATACGGTCTTCACCGCGGCGTAACCGGCAACCTCAACTTGAACGTAGTGCCTTCCTCCCCCGTCGATTCCACAGCGACTTTGCCGCCATGGTCGAGGACAATCTTCTGGACAACAGCAAGCCCGAGTCCTGTGCCATCCGCTTTTCCGAAAGTCACAAAGGGTTGGAAAACATCGTCACGAATCTTCTCGGGAATCCCTGAACCATTGTCAGACACCGAAATCTCGACATGATGCCTGTCCTCGAGGGCCACGACGCGTACTCTGCCGGAATCGGGCGCAACGGCTTCGCAGGCATTTCGCAAAAGGTTGGCAAAAACACGGCTGAGCTTTCCGAAGTCAAACCAGCCCTGTATCGGCCCTTCGTGCAAAAGCGTCAAGTGTATGCCGCTGAACTCGGGCTTTAACTTGATGGCACGAATGGTGTCTTGCAGAGTCTCGACGCAGTCACCGTAGGAAAGTTGAAGGGCTTCCTGAGCCTTCGAGAACTCGAGCAGCGAAGCAATCAGCTCGGCCATGTTATTCACGGACGACCGAATTTGCAGATACATTTCGGATCGCTGCGCGTCATCGAGATCGCCTTCGGAAAGAAGCTCCGCGTACGCGAGTACTGTTGTCAGCCGGTGCCGCAGATCATGAGAGATCATGCTTGCCATCCTGCCGATCGTCGCCAACCGTTCGGCTTGCAAGAGGTGTTGCTGACTCTCTTTGAGGGTCTTCCGCATCGTGTCGAAGGCGACGGTAAGTTCTCCGATTTCGTCCTGGCGCTGAAGATTGAGCGGGTAGGAGAAGTCGCCCTTTTCCAGCGCGCGGACTCCGGTTGCAAGGCGCGAAAGAGGACGCGTGAATGTATCGGAGATCACGAACATCAGGAATGATCCCGCGATCAACGCAATGAGACCAACGGCCAGTAGAAGGCGGTTTACGTCCTGCAAAAAGAGAATCGCCGCGTCATAGGACTTTAATACCGTCAATGTAACCTGCTGACTGTCCGCAGGTGTCAGGACGATGGACGCAGCGACGAACCGTTCACCTCCAAGCACGATTTCTTTAGGCCGGGGTGATGAGCCTCCGGACACCGATCCGTCGAGGGCCGGAAGATCCTGCTGGCGGCGAGCCCCCAGAGAACTGGCGACAACGGTGTTTCCATAACGGAAGACAACATCCGTTGACGTAATTTTCATCACGGTAGCCGCAAAGCGTTCATCCATGGCATAGCCCGTGACGAGCACACCGAGCGGAACGTTATCTTCGGGCGCTCCCCTGTAAATCGGTTGCAGGAACACCTCGTAGAGTCGCCCTCCTTCAAACCACCAATCGCGCGAGCGTTGTTTCTTCAAAGTCTGATCGAGTGAGGCGCGTGCAACGTCTCGATCGAAAGCCCCCGTTGAAGAATGGAGAGCCATGACCTCACCCTCGGCGTCTGCCAGTAGAAAGATGTCACTTCCTGTCATTTGCCAGGTGTTGGCTGAAGCATCCTGGATAGTCTTCCCATGTTTGGTCGTCATCAAAGCGCGGATAAGAGGAAGGTCTGCAGACATCCAGGCGGATTGCTGGCGCGGCTTCTGCCACTGCCGTGTCGATTGCTGAAACGCTTCAAGAGCGTTGGGAATCTGCTCGTAAATCTCGAGCCGTGCGTGCCTTCGAAAATAATTCTGAACGATCAGGAGACTTGCTCCGGTGAGGAGCGCCGTAGTGAAAATCAGGGAGAGAACGAGTTTTGTTCGGAGCCGGGTTCTGCCCATCGCGATCGCGCTTTATGGAACGAACTTGTAGCCCGCTCCATGAACCGTCTTGAAGTGCCTAGGATTTACGGGGTCGACTTCGATTTTTTGCCGAAGCTTTACGAGATGATTATCCACTGTGCGTGTCGATGGATAGCAATTGAATCCCCAGACCTGGTTCAGCAGTTCCTCGCGCGAAATCACCCGTTCGACGTTGTGAACGAAGTAGCGAAGGATCTTGAATTCCTGAGGTGTCAGCGCAATCTCATGCCGATCCCGCGTCAGAATCATTCTGGAGAAGTCCACCGCGATGTTTCCAAACGCGTATTGTTCGACGTCCTTCAGTCCCTGCAGGCGGCGGCGAACCGAATGAACTCGAGCAAGTAATTCGCGCGGGCTGAAAGGCTTCGTGACATAGTCATCCGCTCCCAGTTCGAGCAGCAACACCTTGTCGACTTCATCGGCCAAAGCGCTGAGCACAATTACAGGCACACCAGGAGCTTCCTGACGTATCGTCCGGCAAACTTCTCGGCCATGGATCTTGGGAAGCATCAGGTCCAGGACGACAAGCGCTGGAAGATCACTTCGGAATGCTTCAAGTCCGGCAGCGCCGTCGGCCGCGAAATCCAGATGGAATCCATCGGATTCGAAGACGTGCCGCAAAGGCTGATACAGAGCACGATCATCCTCAATGACTAGCATTCGTTCCATAGAAAGTTACCTCGACATCGCAGTTCGCCGGCACCCCGAGAAACAGCACTCGGGCAGAGCTCTTTGGATAGGGGCTCAGGCTAACACAACCTTTACAAACTCGCTACACTTGGCTGACTGTGGCCCGACACGGGTTGTGGTACTCACTACGAAATTCGACCGGAGGGGACTAATGCAACTTAGAATGCCGTCTGCCCGCTGTTCCGCTCTTATCGCTATGCCGATTGTTTTTGTCATTGCTTTCACTCTCAATGCAACTGAGCTGCATGCGACGGAATCGACGACTCCTTCTTCTACTGAACCGGCGCCTCCACTAGCGGCGGCTCTTGGTGTGCGTTTCGTTGACGGGTCTTCTTCATCTCTGATTCTCGAGCGCGATGGTAAGGAGTACGTGGTCGATCTGGCGACTCAAACCATCCGCGAAAACAATTCCACATTGCAGGTAGCGTCGGCTGAATCCCAACAGGCTGCCACCGCCCCTTCCGCGGCGGGAACCAATTCAGGGGCATCGATCTTCCGGCAGAATTGCGCAACTTGTCACGGCGCCGATGGAAAAGGGACCACCGCGCAAAACACACCCGATCTGACAAACTTCCGCGCGCGTTCCGGCATTCCCAGCCAAACGATCATTGATGTCGTCACAAACGGGAAGCCTGGAACGGCAATGCAGGGATTTTCAGGCAGACTCAGTGCTGCGGAAATCCGAGATGTTGCGGCCTTCGTCCAATCTCTGGCAACAACGCCCTCGCAGTCCTCCAAGGTATATGAACCGGCGGACGATCTCGTGTTCAGCCTTCCCACCGGTCGCCGCCTGGCGAAAGGCGGACTTTATGTCAACTTCACTCACCGTTTTGCATACAACCCCGCTTTCAGCGGAAATGGACTCGGGAACATCCTCTTCGGCCTTGATGGTTTCTCCGTTTCGTCATTCGGCTTCAGGTATGGCATCACCGATAAACTTTCCGTAAATGTCTTTCGTTCTCCAAGCATCATCAATCGCCCGATCGAATTCATGGGCGCCTATAACTTTTTGGATGAGCATGACGGGCATCCCATCAATGCCGCGCTCCGGGTCTCGATAGACGGGCAGGACAACTTCAGGCGGAATTTCACAACGAACCTCGAGGCGATTGTTTCGCGCAGTATTACAAGCCGCGCACAGCTGTACGTTGTGCCAACCTATTCCTTTAACAATCGGCAGCTTGTCACGAAGCCCGGAGCGCTTCCGAATCGTCCTCCCGAACAACCGGGCTTCGACAGCTTCTCTATTGGCGCGGGGCTATCGTGGAATTTCCGGCCGACCGTCGCTCTGGTCACAGAAGTCATTCCAACACTCATGAACGGAGATGATCTGGGTATTCATAGGCCGGCGTACTCATTCGGCGTACAAAAGCAAGTGCGCGGCCATGCCTTTACTCTCGGTTTCACACAGGGCCCCGGCACAACCGTTTCTCAACGCGCAGGAACGAGGGCAACGTTCATCAACGATCCTTCCGCAGACAAGCCAAGCGGCCTGTTCTTTGGGTTCAACCTCATGCGCCGATTGCGTTGAGGCACGCCGTTGACGGGGATAAGCCGAGATCGTTGGCCGCTGATCGTTGGCCTGTGGTTCGTTCCCGCATCAATTGCGGTATCAGAGTTCTTTCTGTCGATCGCTGCGCTCGTGCAGATCGTCAGACTCCTGCGTGGTCAGGCGAGTATCAACCTCCCGAAATGCGTATGGTTCTGGCTGGCGTGGGCTTTGCTGGAGGTATTCGTTTGGAGGTTATCGCCGGATCCCGCTCCGGGATGGAGTGAGATTCGGCATTTACTGCTGCTCGGCGCCGTTTTTGTGGCGCTGTCTGCCTTCGATCATCCGCAACAACTGCTGATGGCGTGGAAAGGAATCTTTGTCAGCGCCACGGTGAGCTCCGCAGTCCTTATCGGGGAGTTCATTTATCGGCTTCGACTCTACAAGGTAGAAATCGCCGCGGGCGGCGACTCCAACCTTTATCTCCGCTCCGGAGGATTGCTGCACCACTGGATGGTCTATGGAACCGTGGAAATTCTTGTGGTGGCAGGCGTCATTGCATCATGGCTAACGTACGGAAATCAGCGGCGACGCCTGATGCCTATAATCGCTATCAATGCCGTTGCCATTGTTTTGAGCCTGACGCGGATGACATGGCTGGCGTGCCTTCTGCTGCTGGGGATCGTGCTGGCGTGGAACCGTTCAAAGTGGATTTTGGCGCTGCCGTTTCTACCGCTCGCCCTCTACCTGGTCGCTCCATCGGCGGTTCGATGGCGTGCAGCCAACTTCCTCGATCCAGGTTACTACTCCAACGCCGAACGAATCCAAATGCTCGATGTGGGGTGGAGGATGCTTCGAGATCATCCGCTGACCGGTGTGGGCCCGGGACGGGTTGAAGAACTCTATCGGTCGTATCTGAAGCCCGACGATCCCGTTCCGGCGTATTACGGGCACCTTCACAACAACGTGATTCAGATAGCGGCGCAGTTCGGGCTTCCGGTCAGCCTTGCGGCGCTGCTGTTCGTTCTATGCACTTTCCGTGACCTGCTCAGGGCCAGGAACAATGCAACCAATCCTGACCGACAATTCCTGGCGAATACTGCAGTTCTCGCGTTCATCGGTTACTTATTCGCCGGCCTCTTTGAATATACGTATGGTCATTCGCTTGGGCTCATCATGATAGCGTTCGCCGTCGTTCCTGCACTCCTCCTGCCGGGTCGCCCAGCCTTGCGCTGATTCTCATCGGTCCCGAGTGTTAACAAATTTTTTGCACCAGCGGTATTGGATCCTGACATGCGCCTGGGGAGCGGTTGATATCCTCCGCCCGTGAAACGATCCCGGAAGGTCGTCTTGTTCTTTCCTGCCTTCGCGAGCAGTGAAGCCACCGCGCCGCTGGGGCTGCTGGCTATAGCCACGCCGTTGCTGCGTGCGGGATACGAAGTGGAGCTGATCGATTCAACGATTACTCCGGACTACAAGCGGCGGGTCCTTGAAGAAGTAAATGACGCACTGTGCCTGGGAATTTCCCTCGTTACGGGGCCGATGATTCGCGAAACCGTCGAGATCGCTTGTGCAGTCAAGGCATGGCAGCCCGATTTTCCTGTCATTCTGGGAGGATGGCATCCATCGCTGTTGCCTCAACAAACTCTGGAAGCCGGCTTCGTTGACATTGTCATTCGCGGCCAGGGCGAGAGTTCCATGCTGGAAGTTGTGCAGCACCTCGAAGCGCGAGAGTCACTCGGCGGTGTCGCGGGTGTTGGTTTCAAGCATGATGGCGGCCTCGTGATGAATCCCGAAAGGCCACTCCGGCCTCTCGTCGATATGCCGCCCAAGGCCTATCACCTTGCGGATTTCGACGCATATGAACGGCTGTGCGGGCGGCGTTGGGCGATGTATACGTCGAGCCTTGCGTGTCCGTTCAATTGTTCGTATTGCACGAATGCGGGAGTTTACGGAAGGCAATGGAATGGTCTGCCTCCGGAGCAGGTCGTTGAGGAGACCTTTGATCTTTCGAGCCGTTATGGCCTGGAGATGCTTTGGATCGTCGACGACAACTTCCTTGTGGACATCGAGCGGGCGCTGAAAATTGCCGAAGGACTCGTGCGCGTGGGATCGTCCTTTCGCTGGAGCATCCAGGCGACCACCAACCTGACAGCGCGCCTCAGCGTTGACGAACTGCGGTTGTTCCGGCGGGCCGGGCTTCATCAAATCTGCCAGGGCGTCGACTCTGCGTCACCGAAGATCCTGCAACTGATGAACAAGACGTTTCAGGATTTCGATTCCATTTACCAGTCGGCTCAGCGGTGTGTGGAAGCGGGTATTCGCCCGTCATTCAACATCATCTTTGCATACCCGGGTGAGGACAATCAGGATCGGAAGCAGACCGTCGCGTTCATCCTGGATGTCTGCCGGCGATTTCCGGGAGCGGAATTCTGGACGAACATCTTCACACCGTATCCCGGATCGCCCATCATGCACCACGCACAGGAGAACGGGATCGAAATGCCAAAAACGCTGGAAGGCTGGGCCGATTATTTCCCGCGCTATACGGTGCTTCCCTGGCTTAAAGGGCGCTCGCACCGCCGTGTGCAGGTGATGCGCGACTATCTGAGAATGGCTTTCGACCGCGTGCCTATCGCAAAACTGGATTCGAGCTCCATGATCCAGCTTGTACAAAAGAGCCTCAGCTATCCTGCCCGCTGGCGGCTTGAACACGATGTCTATGGTTTGCCTCTGGAAGTCTGGGTCAATCGAAAGCTCAAGCGCTTCGTGTCAGTCGCAAAGCCGAAGGTTGATGCGAAGCAGCTTGAGCCGGCAGCAGCGAACTGAGTCATGAAGAACAAAATCGTTCTCGTCTATCCGTCTTACGACGGTCCGGCACTCGGTCCACCGCTGAGTCTGCTAAGCCTGGCTTCACCTCTTATGGAAGCAGGGTTTCAGGTGCGGATTATCGACGGCGCGATTGATCCCGTCGAGGGAATCCTGGAAAGAGAAATTGCAGACGCGTTGTGCGTGGGTTTCTCGTTCCTCACCGGTCCGATGATTCGTGGTGCTGTCGAGCTATCTCGCTTCGTGCGCCGATTGCGCCCCGACGTTGCAATCATTTTTGGAGGCTGGCATTCGAGCCTGCTCCCGGAGGAGACGCTGTGCAGCGGTCTGGCGGATGTGGTTGTCCGCGGCCAGGGGGAAAGAACGCTGCTCGAATTGGCGCGTCACCTTCGCGAAGGAAGTTCTCCGGCCGCGACTCCGGGAACTTCCTTCAGGGCAGGCGGCGAAGCGATCCACAATCCAGAACGGCCCGCTGAGAGCATCAACAACTTTCCGACCCCCGCATTCTCGCTGGCGGATTTCGACGCATACGAAAAGCGGACAGGCGAGCGAAAGCTTCCCTTTGCTTCGAGCCTGGGCTGTCCTTACGCCTGCCACTATTGCACCGATCAGGTTTTCTACGAGCGCAGGTTTAACGCTTACCCTGCAGGCCGCGTCGTCTCGGAAGTTACGGACCTCGTCGCCCGTCATCGACTTCATAGCGTCGCTTTTCTCGATTCCAACTTTCCGGTCAACGTCCGGCGCGCTGTGGATATCGCACGTGGCTTTATCGATGCGAAGGTTCCTTTCGAATGGACCTTTCAGGCGTCCACCGATCTGCTGTGCCGTATGACGGACGACGAAGTCTGCCTGCTCGGTCAATCGGGAGTCACACATATGGGATTCGGAACGGAGTCGGCGTCCGAACGTGTTCTCGAGTGGATGAACAAGAAGCATCAACGGATCGACGAGATGTTTGAGACCGCACGAAAGTCGGAGAAGGCCGGTATCCGCGTGACGTTCAACCTCATCCTCGGGTATCCGGGCGAGACGGAAGCGGATCGCGTCGAAACTTTTCGTGTCATGAGTGAAATTTTTCGGAAACATTCGAACGTTAGCTTCTCTCCCAACATCTTCACGCCGTATCCCGGAATCCCGATTTGGCCTCAATTGCGAGCGATGGGTGTGAGGGAACCCCAGAGCCTGGAAGAGTGGGCGGATGTGGGACTGGGCAGCAATCATCTGCCGTGGCTGCAGGGCGAAGAACTCCGAAGGTTGAAGCAAATGCTGGAGGAGTTTCTTGAGAACAATCGTAGCCAGCGGATGCCGAGGAAACCGTTGGTAACGCGACGGTCGTTGTTGACGGGGCAGGCGCTCCGAAGCGAGGCGTGATGAAGAACGTTCAAGCGCGAGTCCGAGAAGGAGATCCATTGTGATTGACGTTCTCCTCACTCACTCCTACCACCTCTTCCACGATCGCAAGCAGGTTCGAAAGATGCAGCCGTATCCCCCGCTGGGCACGCTCTATGCTGCAGCACTCCTCCGAGATCGAGGCTTCTCCGTCGCGCTCTTCGATAGCATGCTGGATGCTCCGGAAAAAGCTTTCTCGGACGCGGTGGCCCGAACACAACCTCGCATCGTTGCGATCTACGAGGACAACTTCAACTTTCTCTCCAAAATGTGCCTGAGCCGAATGCAAGAGGTCGCGTTTGGGATGATCGACGTCGCTCGCGCAAGCGGCGCGAAAGTGGTTGTGAACGGATCCGATGCTTCTGACCGTTGCTCCGAGTATCTCAACAGGGGAGCAGACTATATTCTTCTCGGCGAAGCCGAGTGGACACTGCTGGAACTTATCGGCGCGCTCACGGGTAGATCTGCTCGCGACATTGACGCAATCGATGGATTGGCCTATCTCGATCTTTCCCAAAAATCGATCATTCGAACTCCTGCTCGCGCCTTGATGCCCACGCTGGACGCGCTTCCGTTTCCGGCACGAGATCTCGCACGCATTTCGCAATACAGGAATGCCTGGAAACGGGCGCACGGATTCTTCTCACTCAACCTTGTAGCGAGTCGAGGATGCCCTTACAAGTGCAACTGGTGCGCGAAACCCATCTATGGCAACTCCTTCAATGTCCGGTCGGCGGCGAGCGTTGCTGCGGAAATGCTCGAACTGCGCGACAGGTTCGGAGCTGACTATCTTTGGTTCGCCGACGATCTCTTCGGCATTCAAAAACAATGGGTCCATGACCTCGCCGGCCATGTCGAACACCTGAATGCCGCGGTGCCCTTCAAGATGCAGTCGCGGGTGGACTTGATGCAGAGAGAAACCGTTAACGCGCTTCGGCGCGCCGGCTGCGCAGAGATCTGGATGGGCGTCGAATCCGGATCGCAAAAGATTCTGGATGCAATGGAGAAGGGCACTCGCGTAAGCCAGATTGAAAGCTCCACGGAAATTCTGAAGTCCAATGGCATTCGCGCCTGCTTCTTCGTCCAGTTCGGTTATCCGGGAGAAACCTGGGCAGACATCGAAAAGACCATTCAACTCGTTCGCCGGACGCGTCCGGACGATGTCGGAGTTTCCGTCTCGTACCCGCTTCCCGGCACAGGTTTCTACGAGCGGGTCTACGAGCAAATGGGAGCAAAGACAAACTGGGAGGACAGCGAGGACCTTTCGATGATGTTCAAGGGCGCGTACCAGAGTGAGTTCTATCGCGCCCTTCACGACGCCATTCATGCGGAAGTGGAGTCCTGGAGTTCCCCCTGGAGATTCGGCATCGCACCACCTTCGAGGAACTCGGCTCCCGTCCAGCAATTGTGGGAACGCGTGCACGGACTCGAAGGCTCTTGCAGGATTACCGATCCGACGGAGATTGCCCAATGGACCTGCTCCTGACTCACGGCTATTTCCTCTTCGAAGACCCAAAGGAGCTTCAGATCATGAAGCCCTATGCTCCACTCGGAATTCTCTACCTCACGTCTTACCTCCGGTCCCGGAACTTCGCCGTCGAGGTGTTCGACTCCACCTTCCACTCACGCCAGGAATTGATGCGCATTCTCGAAACGGAGAAACCTGCGGTCCTTGGCGTTTACGCGAACCTGATGACGCGAGGCAATGTGCTGCAGATTCTCAAAGCTGCGAAGCAGGCTGGCTGGAAAACTGTCGCCGGCGGTCCAGAACCCGGAGCCTATGCCGAGCAATACCTGGAATCTGGAGCCGACGTTGTCGTCACCGGCGAGGGTGAACTCACTTTGGAGGAGCTGTTACCCATCCTCAATGGCGGCCGGCCGGAACTTCTCGCGAACGTCCGCGGCATTGCATTTCGATCGAAGGAGGGTGTAGTCCATCGCACTCCTCCGCGTCCGCAAATTACGGATATCGACAGGCAGCCCTGGCCGTGCCGTGACGCTGTGTCAATCGATCGCTACCTGGAAACCTGGCGACATCATCATCAGACAGGGTCGGTATCGATCATCACGGCCAGAGGCTGTCCTTATGATTGCCGCTGGTGCAGCCATGCGGTGTTTGGAAAGACACATCGTCGCCGGCGCCCAACTCTTGTCGTGGACGAACTTGAAGCCATTCTTAATCGATATAACCCGGACATGCTGTGGATTGCCGATGATGTGTTCACCATCCATCACGGCTGGCTCGCAGAGTTCGCGGGCGAAATGAGCCGGCGGGGAATCCGAATTCCCTTTGAATGCATATCCCGAGCGGACCGGTTGAACGCGCGCGTCGCCGATCTTCTGGCGGATCTTGGTTGCTTCCGCATGTGGATCGGGTCGGAAAGCGGCTCGCAGCGTGTGCTGGATGCCATGGAGCGAGGGGTTACCGTTGAGGAAGTGCACGCGGCAGTTGAGGTGTGCAAATCACGTGGAATTCAGACAGGGATGTTTCTGATGTGGGGCTATGAAGGAGAGGAGCTTTCGGACATTGAAGCCACGGTCAGCCACGTTCGGCGGACGCAGCCGGATGTATTTTTCACAACCGTGGCGTATCCGATTGGCGGAACGCCGTACTTCGCCGATGTTGCAGACCGCAGAACAGATCCCATTCCATGGGAGCAAAGCACGGATCGAAATGCTCGTATTCGGGGACGGCATTCCCGACGGTTCTATGGAAATGCCGATCAGCTGCTGAGAGCGGAAGTTGAACTCGAGAGATTGTCTCGTTCTCAGTCGCCCGTTGAACCTTCGCAATTCGAAGAACTCTCCCGGCGGATCGAGACTGCACGAGAGGGCTTGCGAACAACTTTCGCGGAAACCGAGGCTTGACCGGGTATGGCCGGAACTCTGGAAGAATCGATGGCACGGCCCTCTGCCTTTAACGCGATTGCGGAGGGATATGATGAAGCCTTTTCCGAATCGCCCATCGGCCGCGCTCAGCGCAGCGTCGTATGGAGCGAAATGGATCGAGTCTTTCACCCCGGCCAGCGCATCCTGGAGATTAACTGCGGAACCGGGATTGACGCGATTCACCTGGCTCGCCGGGGAGTCCATGTTGAAGCTTGTGATTCCGCGTCGCTGATGATCGCGTCGGCACAGCGACGCGCG
>Ga0157375_10003054_pt1 | contig 14531 bp, 12 predicted proteins | sample M35metaG_FD_115311 | JGI IMG/M metagenome (GOLD analysis project Ga0157375, IMG submission 115311) | Miscanthus rhizosphere microbial communities from Kellogg Biological Station, Michigan, USA - M3-5 metaG | ecosystem: Host-associated > Plants > Roots > Rhizosphere > Soil | place: USA: Michigan...
AGGAGACGCCGTAGAGCCAACCGTCCGTCTGGCCTTTTTCTTTGAGTTTGGCGGTGTCGGCTTCCTGGCTGATCCATTCGCCGCCGCTCAGGCGCAGGATCAGCGGCTGGTAGTGGCCGGCGAAGCTGACGCTCGAGTAGTGCAGGCCCACGGCCACGCAGACGTACTGGCTGGCGCAGGAGACGTTCTCGAGCATGTTGTCTTCCTGGCCCGGTTCGCCGCCGGGCGTGTTCGGGTTGGCGCTTTTCGTCGTTTTCCATTCCGTCCCGTTCCAGTGCGAGACGAAGGTGATCGTGATTTCCGGCCCCGAGTTCGGGACGCTGTAGCCGACGGCCTCGCAGTTTTTGGCGGTGATGCAGGTGACGTCGGAGAAGTAGCTGCGGTATCCGGCGACGGGTTCCACCGGCAGCGGTTCCGACCAGGTGCCCCCGGACCAGCTCATCGCCAGGGGCAGGTAGGTGCCGTCGCTTTTGCGCCTGTACCCGACCGCCATGCATTCGGTTTCCGTGGCGCAGGAGACCCCGTTCAGTTCCGCCTGGATACCGGTCAGCGGGGGCGGATTTTTGGCGATCCATTCGCTTCCGTTCCAGGATCGCGCCCCCACTTCCGAGGCCCCCGTTTTGCTCGGACTGATGCTGCCGACCGCGAAGCACGAGCCCGGCGCCGCGCAGGAGACGTCGTTGAGCCAGTCGGTGGCGGTCCCACCCTGGCCTTTGTTTTTGTCCCGGCTCCAGCCGGTGGTGAGGACCTGGTCTTTGCCGACCAGCGAAGGCGCGTCGACCGTCGAAGCGACCAGCCGGTAGTGCACGTTCTGCCCGAAGCCCAGCCCGGTCAGCGGCGCCGTGACTTCTCGGTCGCCGAGTTCCCAGAGCGTTTTCGTCGCCGTCGAGGAGCCGTAGGCGGTGGTCGGGCCATACTCGAAGTGGTAGGTGACTTCGGTCCCCTGGCCGTTCACGATCCCCGCCAGGGTCGCGCTGGAGGTCGTGATCGCGGATGCCGGCCGCGTTTCCACTCGCGGCGGCACCGAGCCGACCAGGAAGGAGTTCTCCGGCCCGCCCGCGTCCCAATAGGTCGCCAGCCAGTCTCCCGCCGCCGGGCTCGAGTTGAAGTAGGTGTCCTTGCCGCAGTCGATCGGCACGTTGGCGCCGTCTTCGGCGCCGACCGGGCACTTCCACTCGCCGTAGGACCCGTCGGCGGAGACGCTTCCGTCTTCGTAGCAGAGGACGTCCACCCCGTCGACGCAGTGGTCGTTGGGGGTCGAGTAGGGCGGCGGCAGGCCCGCTTTGCCCTGGCTGGCGCCGAAGGTGTGGAGCAGCTCGTGGACCGTGTCGTAGGTTTCCTGGCAGCAGGAGTAGACGAGCGCGGTGTCGGTGAACTTGTTGTTGAGGTTGCTGAGGGTTTTGCGGGTGTCTTCTGAGTGTTCGGCGACGCCCCCGTAGGCGCCTTCGGTTTCCGAGTCGAAGGCCAGGTACTTGACCGCGGCGCCTTCCGTCGGCATCCCGTAGACCTGGGGCGGCATCGTCGTGGCGATGGTGGCGAGGCTGCGACCGGTCGTGACCGCGTCGGAGACCTTGATCTGACCGCCGGCGCAGTCGACGGCGAGCTGGACCGTGCGCCCGCTCAGCGACGACTGCTGCACGAACTTCCAGTTCATGCGCTTGACCATCGAGCGGATGAACCCTTCCTGGGCGGCGCTGACGCTCGGCGTCCCCGTGCGGTGGGTGTAGACGGGGACGACCCGGGACCCGGCGGTGCGGCAGACGGGGTCGTCTTCGAGCCCGGCCGGCATGATCATCCCCGGGCCCGGTTTGTAGGCGATGCCGAAGGCTTCGGCCTGGCGCTGGGGAAGCGGCTTCGGGTCGCCGTGGGCGAACGTCGGCGGCCGTCCCGCGCGCGTGATCTCGTATTCCTCCTGGCCGGGGAGGTAGCGGAACGTAGTCGTCCCGTGCCTGACCAGATCCGGCTGGCTGGGCAGCCTGCCCCCGTTCGGCAGCAGCTCCCCCTCGTCGTCGTGAGCGACCGCCAAGCCGGCGCCCGCCAAGGCGCCGACGGCAACCGCGAGCAGCACCAGAACGACCTCCACGTATCGCCGCATCGACGCTTCCTCCCCCTGCGTTCCACGCTCTGCCAGGACCGGCGCGAGCCTAACCCCGCGAGCGGGAAAACGCAATGTTTCTGATGCAGCCGCGGCGGGCTGCGGCGCCTAGCTGGAAGCTGGCGGAGGCGGCGGCGGAGGCGGAGGCGGTGCCGAATCCCCGGGCGACGGGGGCGACGGCGGGATCGACGGAGGTGGCGGCGGCGGGGTCGCGGTCGACGGGGCCGGCGCCTCGGGCGCCGGGTCGCCGGGGACGCCGGCGGCGACCGGCGCGGCGGTGCCCTCGATCGCCCGCAGGCGGAAGTAGAGGACGGCGGCGACGAGGGCGCTGATCGGCGCCGTGATCGTCGAGGCGATGGCGCTGAAGACGATGCGGACGATCGGCCCGTTGGCGATCGCGCCGGCGATCGCGCCGAAGATCGCGCTGCCGATGAAGACGATCACGATCGCCAGCAGGATGGCGCCGAAGACGGGCCAGCCGTTGCCGCGGACGAGGTCGCGCGAGCGGGCGAAGGAGTCCATCACGCCGGAGCCCTCGACCACGATCACCGGTGCGATCACGGCCCAGATCGTCGCCAGGAACAGCCCCGGGACGATCAGCAGGATCATCCCGATCCCGATCCCGATGCCGGCGAGGATGCCGGCTCCGATCAGCGGCGCGATGAACGGCGAGGCCGAGCGCAGCAGGTCGCCGGCGGAGGAGTCGCGGCGGCCGTCCTGGACGTCGCTGACCAGCTCGACCACGGTGCCCTGGTAGAGCGTGCCGGCGATCGTCGCGACGATCAGCGCCACCGCCAGCAGGATCAGGCTGCCGGCGATCAGGCCGTTGACGATCGCGACCACGAGGAAGAGCCAGAAGGCGACCGGCAGCAGCACGCCCGCCTGGTCGCGGTAGATGGAGAAGACTTCGCTGAAGACGCCGCCGACGTCGATCTTTCTGCTCATGCGCCCTGCTTCGACCCGGGTGGCTCGGACCCTGCTCCGACGCGGTAGCGGATGTGGGTCACCTCGGGCGTGTGGATCACCCGCGTCTGCTCCAGCCGCAGATCGGCGCCGACGTTCTCGAACAGCCGCGCGCCGGCGCCGAGCAGGACCGGCACGACGTTGAGCTGAAGCTCGTCGACCAGGCCCGCCGCCAGGTACTGCTGCGCCGCTTCGGCACCGCCGCCGAGCCGCACGTCCTTGCCGCCGGCGGCCTCCCGCGCCCGCGCCAGCGCCGACTCAATCCCCTCGGTGACGAAGTGGAAGGTCGTCCCGCCCTCCATTCGCAGCGGCTCGCGCTGGTGGTGGGTGAGGACGAAAACCGGTACGTGGAAGGGCGGGTCCTCCCCCCACCAGCCGCGCCAGGAGTCGTCCCATGGCCCCGGGCCGCCGCCGAACATGTTGCGCCCCATCACCACGGCGCCCACGTTCTCCATGGACTCGCCGACGACCTCGCTGCTGGGGTTGCTCTCGCCGCCCTCTTTGCCGTGCGCCTCGCGCCAGGCGCCGAGCTTGACGACCCACTGGTGCAGCTGCATCCCGCCCTCGCCGAGCGGGTCGCGCTCGCTCTGGTTGGGGCCGGCGACGTAGCCGTCGGCGGAGATCGCGATTTCGAACCGCAGCATCGACATCGAGCCGCGAGCCTATCCACTGCGGCGATCGCCGCCTAGGATCTGGACCCGTGTCGGAGTGGCCGTCGATCGAGGAGCCGGAGCTGCTGCGCCGGCTCGCCCTGGACGACGAGGGGTTCGCCGAGTTCGTCGCCGAGCTCCTCGGAGCGCTTCCCGCCCGCAGCTGCGACGCGGCCGCGATCGCGCAGGCGATCGACTACCCCTGGGAGCGGCCGGCGGGCTCCTACCTCCTGGCCGGGGGCGTCGTCTCGCCGCTGGAGGAGATGGGGCCGGCGGTGCGCGACGGCGCCCTCGCGCGCTTCGCCGCCCCCCACGGCGGCCGCCTGCCGGTCCTCTCGATCGGCTCCAACGCGGCCCCGGCCACGCTCGAGCGCAAGTTCGCCCACTTCGAGGACGAGGCCGACCGCACGGTCCTCGCCCTGACCGGCCACCTGCACGGGTTCGACGTCGGCGTCGCCCCGCAGCCGGCCCTCTACGGCTCGCTGCCGGCCACCCTCTTCCCCAGCCCCGGCACCGCCGTGCGCACCGCCGCCCTCTGGGTCACCACGAGCCAGCTCACCCAGCTGGCCTGGTCGGAGCTGAGCTACCGGCTGGGCCGGCTGCGGGCCCGCTTCGAGATCGACGGCGGCGAGGGCTTCGAGGAGGTCCTCGTCTTCGTCTCCCGCTTCGGCGCCTTCTGCCCCGGCGGCGCGGCCGCCGCCCTGGCGGCGATCCCGGCCCGCGGCCGCACCGCCCCGGAGCTGACCCAGGAGCAGCTGCTCGACGCGGCCGCCCGCCTCGCGCTCGGCCCCGAGGCCGATGCCGGGGCCCTGGTCAGGGCGATCTTCGAGGCCCCCGCGGAGCTGCTCCCGAAGCTGGCCGGCAGCGTCCACCGCGCCGCCCGACCGTTCGAGTCGGAGCGCTGGACGCCGTTCCCGGCCGCCGCTTAGGCGGGTGAGGCCGGGGGGGCCTGCCCCGGCTCCGGCGTCGGGTCCATCGGGTGCAGCTCGCCCCGGGCCAGGGCCTCGGTGCGCAGATGGGCGACCGCCCGGTAGGGCTCGGAGCCGATCATCTCGAGGAAGGCCTGCCGGCTCGGGTATTCGACCAGCGCCACGAGGTCCCAGGAGTCGTCGCCGATCAGCGCCCGCGCCGGCGCGCCGGCGAAGACGATTCGCCCCCCGGCACGCTCGACCATCGGCGTGACCGCGGTGCCGTATTCGAGATAGCGCTCGCGCCCGCCGTCGGGCTTGAAGGCGAGCAGGTTCAGCATCACCACCGGCGTGCCGTCGCCTGCCCGCTCCGAGAACCCGGCGAACCCCTCCTGGTTCAAGCGCTCCGGCTGAGCGGGGTCCTCAGCCACCCTGGGTGGCGTATTTGATCGTCTTGCTGCCCTTGGTGCAGATCTCCGGGACGTAGCCGGTCGGGACCTCGAACTGGCCGCCCTTGCACTTGTAGCCCTGCGGGTAGCCGCCCGTGCCGGAGCCGTAGTTTTTGTAGGACTCGCGGAGGAATTCGTAGGCAGCGGCGCAGGTCGTGTTCTTCACCGAGATGGTTTTGATCACGACCGAGTAGGGCATTTTCTTCCCTTCTTCGACTTCGATCTGGAAGTTGACCTTCTTGTTGGCGCAGCTGCTGAACGTTCCCGCGGCCTGGGCGCCCGGCGCCAGCGCGACAACCAGCGCCACCAGAGCCAATGCCGCGACCGCCAGAACGGACCGCTGCTTACCGATCGAAGCCTTCATCCCACGCTCCTGTGTTCGCACGGCGCCCGGCTGGCCCCGAATCGCGCGGAGATTATCGGTCCCCATGCCGCTCAGGCGCGCTCGGAACGCCGTTCCCACCAGCCCCAGCCGACCATCGCGGCGCCGGCGTAGAGCCAGCCGAGCAGGACGTCGAAGAAGTAGTGCTCGCCGGTCGCCATCAGCGTCAGGCCCATCGCCAGCGGGTACAGAAGGAGCAGCGGCCGCAGGCCCGGCCGCACCCGGCTCCAGAGGAACAGCGCCACCAGCGCCGTGAAGGCCGAGTGCAGGGAGGGCACCGCGGCGACGAGGTTGACGCCCGCCTGGCCCTCCGAGAAGAGCCCCGCGGTGCCGACCCCGAGCACGTCCCAGCCGTTCGAGGTGGTGCGGTGGACCCCCTCCAGCAGGCCCATTTCCCCGGCCATCCAGGGCGGCGCGGCGGGGAAGGCGACGTAGGTGGCGAGGCCGGCCAGGGCAAGCGAGACCAGGCGCTTGGCGAAGCGCAGGAAGGCGAGCCTGTCGCGCGCCCAGAGCAGGCCGGCGAGCGCGAAGGGAACGATGAAGTAGGAGGTGTAGACGAGCGTGAAGGCGACGTCCCACCAGTGGACGACACCCTCCTCGTAGAGGTGCGCCTGGATCCATTCGGTCGGGGTGCGGCCGAGGAAGACGGCGCGATCGAAGTCGATCATCGGGTGGGCGTGGACCCCGATCCCGAGCGAGTCGGCGGCGCCGCGGGTGAGGTCGTAGGCCCAGAAGACGGCGACGATCGGCAGCCAGTCGAGCAAAAGCTGCAGGATCTGCCGCGGCGGCCGCCCGAGCGAGGCGCAGGCCAGCGCCCCGCAGGTCCAGGCGATCACCAGCTCGCGCTGCACCGGGATCCCGTAGTGGGCGCTCCAGGCGACCAGCGCCAGGCAGTAGAGCGCGAGGGCGCCGCGGCGGACCGCCGGCCAGTGCCCAAAGTCGAAGTCCGCGGCCGGTTCGGCCCCGACCTGCGCGAATTCGCTCGTGCTCACCGCGCCCAATCTATGGAGTGCGGGTCGATCGCCGCCCGCTCGACGGAGACCTATTCATTGATAGATATCGATGAATCTGTTAGCTTCGCGGCCGATGGCCGACCTGCCGACGATCGAGTGCTGCACCCCGCTCGCCGGGTCCTCGCTCGAGGCCGGCCGGGCCGCCGAGCTGGAGGCGGTGATGAAGGCGCTCGCCGACCGCCACCGGCTGCGGATCGTCAACCTGCTCCTCCGGGCCGACGGCGAGGCGGTCTGCCTCTGCGAGATCCAGCCGCTGCTCGATCTCTCCCAGGGCACCGTCAGCCACCACCTCAGGGTCCTGGTCGAGGCGGGGCTGGCGGCGCGGGAGACGCGCGGCACCTACAGCTACTTCTCCCTCGTCCCCGGCGCGCTCGACTCGGTCCGCGAGGTCTTCGCCCCGGCCGCGGCCTGCTGCTGAGGACGGGCGTGGACGACCGGCCCGACCTGACGCGCCGCGCCGCCGCCGAGGGGCTCGGCGCCTTCGCCCTGGTCTTCGCCGGCTGCGGCGCGATCGTCGCCGAGGCCGAGCACCCCGGCAGCCTCGGGGCGCTCGGGATCGCGCTCGTCTTCGGGCTCGTGGTGATGGCGATGGTCTACGCCACCGGGCACCTCTCCGGCGCCCATCTGAACCCCGCCGTCACCGTCGCCTTCGTCCTCACCCGTCACTTTCCCCGCAACGAGGCGCTGGCCTACGTCGCCGCCCAGCTCGCCGGCGCCATCGTCGCCGCCGGGCTGCTGGCGGCGATCTGGCCGAGCCAGCCGGCGGCGCTCGGGACCACCCTGCCGACGGTCGGGGCCGGCAGCGCCTTCGTCTACGAGACCGTGCTGACCGCCCTGCTGACGTTCGTGATCGTCGCGGTGGCGACCGATACGCGGGCGGTCGGCGCCGGCGCCGCGATCGCGATCGGAGGCGCCATCGGTCTCGATGCGCTGTTCGGCGGCCCGGTGACCGGGGCCTCGATGAACCCGGCCCGCTCGCTCGGCCCGGCGCTCGTCTCCGGCCAGCTGCGGGACCTCTGGATCTACCTCGTCGCCCCGCCGCTCGGGGCCTGCGCCGGCGCGCTCGCCTACCAGCTGGTCCGCGGCGAGCAGCGGCGCGAGGTCGAGGCCCGGGCGGGGCGCGCCTGATGGCCCGGGCCCTGTTCGTCTGCCTGCACAACGCCGGGCGCTCGCAGATCAGCGAGGCCTTGTTCACGGCCGCCGCCGCTCCTCGCCACGAGGCCCGCTCGGCCGGCACGATCCCCGGCGAGCGGGTTCACCCCGAGGTGGTCGCGGCGATGGCCGAGCTCGGCCTCGACCTGGCGGGCCGGGTGCCGCGGCGGCTGACCCGCGAGGACGCCGAGTGGGCCGACGTCGTGGTGACGATGGGCTGCGGCGACGAGTGCCCCTACGTTCCCGGCAAGCGCTACCTCGACTGGGACCTGCCCGACCCGAAGGGCCAGCCGCTCGCGGTCGTGCGCGAGACGCGCGCGGAGATCGCGCGGCGGGTCGAGCTGCTGATCGCCGAGCTGGACGCGGACGGGCGCTAACCGGCGGGCTGGGCCTGCAGAAGCTCGTCGGGAAGCTCGAAGCCGGTCTCCCCGGCCCAGCCGTGGACGGACTCCATCAGCCGCTCGCGGGCCTCGTCGCGGTCCTGCCGCCAGACCAGCGTCGCCTGGCCCTGCTCGTCGATCATCAGCAGCCCGTCCATCCCCCGCGCCCGCTTCAGGGTCGAGACGGCCTGCTCCGGCGTGTGGGCGATCGGCGCCCCGACGTTGAGGGAGGTGTTGACCGAGGCCTCGACCCCGAGCCGGCGCCCCATCGCGAGCAGGAACTCGTGGCAGAAGGGGTCGGCGTCGGGACGCACGATCTGCAGCCTCCCGGTGCCGTCGTGGTGGATCACCGAGGGGATCAGCTCGTGCGCCTCCGGCCGCGCCCGGGCCGTCAGCACCATGTAGTTGTAGGCGTTGTAGTCGTCCGCGGATGCCCCGGGCTGCAGCTGGAAGAGGCGCTCGGCGGCGGCGCGGGTGAGCATCGGCGCCAGCGGCCTGATCAGTTCCCGGTGCTTGACCCTTTCGTTCAGCAGGCGGCGGGTGTCGGGGTTGCAGGGGTTGGCGAGGATGCTGCGGTGGCCGAGCGCCCGCGGGCCGGTCTCCGAGGCCCCCTGGTAGAGGCCGACGATGCAGTCGCCGGCGAGCGCCCGGGCCAGCAGATCGGCGACGAGCGCCATCCGGTCCGGGTCGGAGCAGTCCCCCAGCGCCATCGTCCCCAGCGTCGGCTCCGCCTTGACGGCGGAGCGGATCCGTGGCGCCGTCGGCGCGAAGCCGCAGTAGAAGGCGTGGCGCAGCGGCGGCCCCGGCCGCGCTCCGGCCTGCATCGCGAACGCGTAGGCGGCGCCGGCGGGGGTGCCGGCGTCGCCGGGGGTCGGCGGCACCCAGAGGCGGAGGAAGGTGTCGCTCTGGCCGAGCTGACGCTCGTACCAGCGCTGGTCGAAGCAGTCGAGCAGGCGCATGTTGGCGACGCAGTTGAGGGCGACGCCGCCGGTGAGCACGAGCCGGTGGCCGCCGGTGGCCCGGATCAGGTATTCGACGATGTGCAGCAGCGCGTCCTCGAACACCATCTGCACGGCGGCCGCCTTGTCGAGGCGCTCGCGCGTCAGCTCCGGGTGGCGCACGTCCTCGACGTTGAGCACCGCGTCCGGGTTCCACATGTCCTCGGCCGCGATCGGCTCGCCGAGGATCTCAATCAGCGCCGCCGTGTAGGGCTCGACCTCGGCGCTGCGGATCCAGTTGGTCAGGGCGCGGTTGACGCGCACCTCGCCTTCCGGGCCGAGGTGGACGATCTGACTGAGCCGGCGGTAGTAACGGTTGCTGAGCCGGTCGCCGTCGCCCCAGGCGGCGGCTCCCATGTAGCGGCCCTCGGAGCTCAGCATCGGCCAGCCGCCCTGGGAGGAGCTGAGGGCGCCGTAGAGCGTGCCGAGCGAGTCGAGCGGGTTCTTCCCCTGGGCCTTCAGCAGTTTCAGGCGGCCGTCGCGCGCCTCGTAGAGCGAGGTCGAGGCGTCCTCCCCGGAGCCGTCGAGGACGATCACCATCGTCGGCTCCCCGTCGCCGGCGAAGGGGGATACCCCGTAGCTGAAGTACGCGTGGCTGTCGTGGTGGCGCATGCCGACGATCGGCTCCCGGCCCTCGCGGCGGCCGAGCTGCCGCGTCAGCCGGGTCGCGCTCGTCCTCATCAGCTTCGCCAGCTGCTTGTTGACGAGTTCGCCGGAGGTGTCGTCGAGCCGCATCGTCAGGCTCGCCGGCGCCTCCTCGAGCAGGGGGCGGATGCCGAAGGCGACCAGCGCCCGCGGGTAGTCCCAGTTGCTCACGCAGGCGGCCAGGTCGGCCGGGTCGACGCCGAGCTCCCCGAGCCGCTGCTTGACCGCCTCGATCGAGTTCTCGGGGTAGTCGCTGCAGTGCTTGACCGCCGTGTAGCGCTCCTCCTCTTCGTTGCAGATCAGCTCCGCGGCGCCGTCGGCGGAGACGCGCACCAGGGCGGCGCCGGAGTTGTGGAAGCCGATTCCCAGCCCGAGCACGTAGGACTCGCGGCCCTCGCGGATCGCCCGCTCGAGCCCGGCGAGTCGGGCGCGAGCCGGGGCGCTGTCACGGTCGACGAGGCCAAAGCGCGAGGTCAGCGGCGCGAACGCGGCGAGCGCGGCGCGGCCGCCCAGCCGCGCCAGGTGCGGGTGCCGGGGCCCGATCCGGCCGAAGACCCCCCTCGCCTCTGCGCCTCCCATTCCGGCGACGATAGCCCAGGGTGGGACCGAGTTTGACCCGACTTTGCACCCGAATTATCGCCGCGGAATAGCGCCACGGTGGCGGCTAGTCGCTCGGGGTGCAGGGCAGGAGGTGGGTCCCCCGCAGCCTGCTGCCGTCGGCGAAGAGGATGTTCCCTTCGGTGTAGTAGATCCCGGTCGGGCAGCTGGCGGTCAGATAGCTCTCGCGCCTGCCCCTGTAGGTGAATCTGCGGCCGATCGTGAGCTTGAATCTGATCACCGAGCCCGCCCCGCCGGCGATCGCCGGGATCCGCGAGACCGTGTGGATGCCGTAGTGGCCGCGGTCGATGCGGCTGATCGCGACCGTGGCGACGACGGCGGTCGGTGCCGGCACGTCGACGTAGGTGTGGATCAGGAGCAGCGTCGTGGCGCCGTGGACGCCGCCGTTGAAGAGGGTGATCGGACCCGTGGCGGAGAACGGGGCCTGTTCTGGGAAGGCGACTTCGACCTCGGCCTCTCCGGAGCCGACGATCGCATCGGGGCAGGCCCTCTTCGCGGCCGCGGTGGAGCGGGCCACGAGCCGCTCGCCCCGGCAGACGGGCAGGCCCCTGGCGTCGACCCGGATGCTCTTGTCGAAATCGATGTCCAGGTTCTTCACCGCGGGGGGATGGGTGCCGTCGGCGGTGCCGATTTCGGCGTCGATGTGGGCGGAGATCGGCACCCGGCCCTGGCGCGGCAGCGTGCTCGGGGAGATCCCCCCGTTGTCCTTGAGGAAGAGGTTTCCGACCCGGATCACGTGCGGCTTGGCCAGCGCGCCCGCCGCCAGGATCAGGGCAAGCCCGGCCCCGACGGCGACGACGCGAATCAGCTGCTTCCCCATGCCCTACCCCCCGGATCGCGAGATGAGATCGAACCGATCCTCTCCCGCTGAGGGCGCCCGGCGCCTCCCCAACATGGGGTCTTGCGGGCCCGGGATTCAGCAAACCGGGAAAGGTGGATCAGCCGTCGAGGCGCAGCGCGGTCTCCAGCTCCGTCGCGCAGTCCTTGAGCGGCCGGCCGTAGAGGGCCTCGATGGCGCGGATGCGGTTGCTGACCGTGCGGCGATCCACCCCCAGCGCGGCGGCGGTCGAGGAGACGTTGCGCTCGGCGGCGAAGTAGGCGCGCAGGGTCTCCCGCCCCACCCGGCCCCCGTCGCGCGCCCTTTCGAGCGGCTCCAGGTAGAGCTGGTGCAGCGAGGTGGTGACGAGGTCGTCGCGGAGGATCGACGCCAGCAGGGCGACGTCGGCATAGCGGACGGCGGCCTCTTCGCCCCGCTCGGCGACCGGCAGCGCCGCCTTCGCCTGGCGGTGGCTGAGCCGCCAGCCCGAGAGCCCCTGGCCGGGCTCGCCGACGGTGACCAGCACCCGCTCGAGGGGGATCTCGCCGAGCGCTCGCAAGACCCGCTCGGCCTCGAGCGGGTCCCTGCCGCCGAGCCAGCAGGCCCATACGGGCTCCTCCTCGCGGCAGACGGCGAGCAGGCGGCGGTCGAGCCTCCCCGCCAGCACGCTCATCGCCTCCGGCGCCCCCTCCCCTTTCGCCATCACGGCGAGGTGCTGGGCGTCGAGGTCGTAGCCCAGCGCCGAGTGGTCGACCAGCTCCCCGGCGAGCAGGCTCTTGACGCACTCGCGCCGCCGCTCCGCGGCGCTGCTGGGCTGGCTCTTGGCCTCGCGGGCGTACTCGGCGCTGACCGCGGCAAGCAGGCGATCGCCGAGCGTCGCCTGCGCGGCGAGCAGCCGGCGCAGGTCCGAGCTCGGAACCTCGACCCGCTCCGCCTCTTCGACGAGGAAGTCCCCGAAGAGGACGTTGCCGGCGAAGTAGCGACGCAGGACCGTGTCGAGGGAGACGCCGTCGCGGGCGTCCAGCCGCGCCTGCGCGAGCAGGACCGGCGGCACGGCCGGGGCCGGGCGCTGACCGCCCTCGAGCACGGCGAGCCGGTGGTCGACGGCGGCGGCGAGGGCGACGTTGAGGCCCTCGAGGTAGGTGGGGTCGCCGACCTGGTGGGGATCGGAGATCGCGTAGACGCGGGTCGCGACGGCGGCCTGGATCTCGGGCAGGCGCTCGCGCAGGCGAGCCGCCAGCGCGGAACAGGCTTCGCCGAAGGAGTTCGTCGACGCCGATGCCCGGCGGGGCCCGGCGCCGGCGGCGGAGTGCGAGCCGCTGGCGAGTGATTGCACGCCGCGCTTGGTCACGCGTTCACCTTAGTGACAGATCGGGCTTTCCGCGAGGGCCTCGGTCAGCTGCCGACGTAGGCCGCAAGGTGCTCGCCGGTGAGGGTGGAGCGGGCGGCGACGAGCTCGGCGGGGGTGCCCTCGAAGACGACCCGGCCACCTTCGTGGCCGGCGCCGGGGCCGAGATCGACGATCCAGTCGGCGTGCGCCATCACCGCCTGGTGGTGCTCGACGACGATCACCGACTTGCCGGAGTCGACCAGCCGGTCGAGCAGCCCGAGCAGCCGTTCGACGTCGGCGAGATGAAGGCCGGAGGTCGGCTCGTCGAGGACGTAGACGCCGCCCTTCTCGGCCATCCGGGTTGCCAGCTTCAGCCGCTGCCGCTCGCCCCCCGACAGCGTGGTCAGCGGCTGGCCGATCGCGAGGTAGCCGAGGCCGACGTCGGCGAGGCGCCGCAGGATCCTCTGGGCGGCGGGGATCGCCGCCTCGCCGTCGCCGAAGAGCTCCCCCGCCTCCGCCACCGACAGCGCCAGCACCTCGCTGATGTCGCGGCCGCCGAGCTTGTACTCGAGCACCTCGGCCTGGAACCGCCTGCCCTCGCACTCCTCGCAGGTGGCGGCGATGCCGGCCATCATCGCCAGGTCGGTGTAGACGACGCCGGCGCCGTTGCAGTTGGGGCAGGCGCCCTCGGAGTTGGAGCTGAACAGCCCGGGTTTGACGCCGTTGGCTTTCGCGAACGCTTTGCGGATCGGGTCGAGCAGCTTGGTGTAGGTGGCGGGGTTGCTCCGGCGCGAGCCGCGGATCGCGGCCTGGTCGACCGACACCACCCCGTCCCGTCCCGCCACCGAGCCCTGGATCAGCGAGCTCTTGCCCGAGCCGGCCACCCCGGTCACCACGACCAGGACGCCGAGCGGGACGTCGACGTCGACGTCGCGCAGGTTGTTGGCATCGGCGCCCCGGACCTCCAGCGCCGCGGTCGCGGTCCGCACCGTCTCCTTCAGGGAGGCGCGGTCGTCCAGGTGCCGCCCGGTGATCGTGCCGCTGGACCGCAGCCCCTCGACGGTGCCCTCGAAGACCACCTCGCCGCCCCCGCCGCCGGCGCCCGGGCCGAGGTCGACGACGTGGTCGGCGATCGCGATCGTCTCCGGCTTGTGCTCGACGACCAGCACGGTGTTGCCCTTGTCGCGCAGCTGCAGCAGCAGCTCGTTCATCCGCGCGACGTCGTGCGGGTGCAGGCCGACGGTCGGCTCGTCGAAGACGTAGGTGACGTCGGTCAGCGACGAGCCGAGCTGGCGGACCATCTTGACCCGCTGCGCCTCGCCGCCCGAGAGCGTGCCCGACGGGCGGTCGAGGCTGAGGTAGCCGAGCCCGATCTCGGCGAAGGAGTCGAGGTTGTGACGCAGCGTCGCCAGCAGCGGCGCCACCGAGGCCTCCTCGACGCCACCGACCCACTCGGCCAGGTCGCTGATCTGCATCGCGCAGGCTTCGGCGATGTTGATCCCCCTCAGCTTCGACGACCGCGCCGCCTCGCTGAGCCGGGTGCCGTCGCACTCGGGACAGGTGGTGAACGTCACCGCCCGCTCGACGAAGGCGCGGACGTGGGGCTGCAGGGAGTCGACGTCCTTGGCCAGGAACGACTTCTGGATCTTCGGGATCAGGCCTTCGTAGGTCAGGTTGACGTCGTCGACCCTGATCTTGGTCGGCTCCTTGTGGAGCAGGTCCTGGAGCTCCCTCTTCGTGAACCTGCGGATCGGCTTGTCGGGATCGAAGAAGCCGCAGCCGCGGAAGATGCGCCCGTACCAGCCGTCCATGCTGTAGCCGGGAATCGTCAGCGCCCCTTCGTTGAGCGACTTGCCCTCGTCGTACAGCTGGGACAGGTCGAAGTCGGTGACCGCGCCGCGGCCCTCGCAGCGCGGGCACATGCCGCCGGTGCGGCTGAAGCTCGCCTTCACGGTCTTCTTGGCGCCGCGTTCGATCGTGATCGCGCCGCGCGCCTTGACCGAGGGGACGTTGAAGGAGAAGGCGTTGGGCGAGCCGACGTGCGGCTTTCCGAGCCGGCTGAAGAGGATGCGCAGCATCGCGTTGGCGTCGGTGGCGGTGCCGACCGTGGAGCGGGCGTCGGCGCCCATCC
>Ga0157375_10003055_pt1 | contig 14531 bp, 12 predicted proteins | sample M35metaG_FD_115311 | JGI IMG/M metagenome (GOLD analysis project Ga0157375, IMG submission 115311) | Miscanthus rhizosphere microbial communities from Kellogg Biological Station, Michigan, USA - M3-5 metaG | ecosystem: Host-associated > Plants > Roots > Rhizosphere > Soil | place: USA: Michigan...
CGCCAGGCGTTGGTGCACGCCGAAACGGTGCTGCTCATCGATGATGACCAGGGCCAGGTCGCGGAACGCTACGCCCTCCTGCATCAGCGCATGCGTACCGACCACGACCTGGGCGCTGCCGTCGGCGATTGCGGCGAGTGCTTCGCGCCGCGCGCGCGCGGCGAGTTTGCCCGCCAGCCACGCGACCGCGATGCCGAGCGGTTCCAGCCATGCGCGGAACGTCGCCAGATGCTGTTCGGCGAGCAACTCGGTCGGCGCCATCAACGCAACCTGGCGGCCTGCGGCAACCGCGCGCAATGCGGTGAGCGCCGCAACGACTGTCTTGCCGCTGCCGACATCGCCCTGCAGCAGGCGCAGCATCGGCTCGTCGCGGGCGATGTCGGCATGGATCTCGTCAAGCACGCGTTCCTGCGCGGCGGTCGGCACGAACCCCAGCTTCCTGCGCAGCGCATCGGCCAGGTCGTCATTCGCAAGGATCGGTCGCGCACCGAGCCGGCGCACTGCCATCCGCTGCCGGCGCAGGCTGAGCTGGTACGCGAGCAGCTCTTCGAGGGCGAGGCGCTTCTGCGCCGGATGGACGCCCGCCGCGAGCTGAAGCAGGTCGGTGTCCGCAGTCGGCTGGTGCACGGTCAGCAATGCGTCGCGCAGGCTCGGCAGCTCGTGATCGCGCAAAACCTGTGGTGGCAGCAGTTCGAGCTCGCCGGCCGGGGGCAAGCGCTGCAGCGCGAGACCGATCAGGCGCCGCAGCACTCCGGTTCCGATGCCTTCCACCGCGGGATAGACCGGATCGAGCCGGTCGCGCAGGCCGGTGTCGCCTTCGTCGGCCAGAAAAGCGTAGGACGGATGCGCAATTTCCAATCCGTTGCGCCCCGGCCGAGGGTTCCCGTAGGCGCGCACGCGGCGGCCGACGACGAACTGCGCGAGCTGCGCGCCGGTGAAATGGAAGAAGCGCAACACCAGCGTCGCGCCGGAGTCATCGCCGACCGCGACCTGCAGCATCGGCCGGAAACGGAAGCCGCGTTCGACCGCTTCGACGCGCCCTTCGACCTGTGCGGGGATGCCTGGCTGTAACGCGCGGATCGCGCTGAGCCGCGTGCGGTCCTCGTAGCGCAACGGCAGGTGCAGCCACAGGTCCTGCACGCGCTGCAGTCCGTATGCGGCAAGTTTGTCGACGGCGCGTGGGCCGACCCCGGCAAGCGTGGACAGCGGCGCCTCGCCAGTCGCAGCCAGCGCAGGTGCGGGGGCCTTGCGACGCGGTGTCTTGCTCACGCGCAGCTCGATCGAATGCGCAGCAATCGAATGCCGGTCAAGCGAATGCGCATCGGTCGAATGCCGCCGATCGCATGTCCATCAGTCGAGCGCGAGCACCAGGTCGATCTCGACGCGCGCACCTTTCGGCAACGCTGCGACGCCGATCGTCGAACGCGCCGGATACGGGGCGCTGAAGTACTCCGCCATCACCGCGTTGACCGCCGCGAAATCGCCGAGATCGACGAGATAGATTCCGACCCGCGCAACATGACCGAAATCGCCCCCCGCCGCGGCACAGACCGCGCGCAGGTTGTCGAACACCCGTCGTGTTTGCTCCGCGATGTCGCCATCGACGAGCTGCCCGGTGGCTGGATCGAGCGGGATCTGGCCCGATGTGTACACGGTGCGGCCGGCAATCACGGCTTGGCTGTAGGGGCCGATGGCGGCCGGTGCGCGGTCGGTGGCGACGGGTTGGCGCGGCATGGGATTCCTGCTGGTTGCGTTCGATGCGCGAGTGTAGCGCGCCCCGCTAGACGCGCTGCGCGTCCTGCACGACCGCGAGCCTGCGGATGCGGCTGAGTACCTCGCCAAGGTGCTGCACCGATTTGACCTCGACCACGAAGTGCATCACCGATGCGCTGATGTCGCGTTCCTGGTACTCGACGCTGTCGATGTTCGACTTCGCCTCGGCGACCGCGGCGGCGACCTGCGCGAGCACGCCGGGCTTGTTGACGACCTCGATGCGCAGTTCGACCCGGTAGTCGCCTTCGACATTGCGATCCCAGTCGATGCCGATCCAGCGCTCCGGCGACTTGCGGAACTCGGGCACGTTCTTGCACTCGAGCCGATGCACGACCACGCCCTTGCCCGCACTGAGGTGGCCCATGATCGGGTCGCCCGGGATCGGCTTGCAGCACGCCGCGTAGGTGATGATGCCGCGCTCGGCGCCGGTGATCAGCACGTCGTCCTCGCTCGCCGCGCGGCCATGCCCGTGCGCGTCGCCGCGCGCGAGCGCCTGCGCGACCTGCGCGGGCATGCGGTTGCCGAGCGCGATATCGGACAGCAATTCCTCGAGCCGCTTGTAGCGGTGCTCGTGCAGGTATTTTTCGAGCACCGCGTGCGGCACGCTGTCGAGCGAACTGTCGCGGCGTTCCAGCGCGCGCTCGAGGATGCGATGGCCGAGATCGACGGCGTCCTCGTGCTCGAGGTGCTTGAGGTGGTGGCGGATCGCGGAGCGCGCCTTGCTCGATACCACGTAATCGAGCCATTGCGTGCTCGGCGCGGCGGACTTCGCGGTGATGATCTCCACGCGCTGGCCGCTGTTGAGCTTGGTGCGCAAAGGCACCAGCTTCTTGTCGACGCGCGCGGCGACCGCGTGGTTGCCGACATCGGTATGGACCGCGTAAGCGAAATCCAGCGCGGTCGCATTGCGCGGCAGCGCGAGGATCGCGCCCTTCGGCGTGAACAGGTACACCTCGTCGGGAAACAGGTCGACCTTGACGTGTTCGAGGAATTCCAGCGACGAGCCCGTGTACTGCTGAGACTCGAGCAGGCTGCGCAGCCAGTCGTGCGCGCGCGCCTGCGCACTGTTCGGCACGGTGCCGCCGTGCTTGTAGACCCAGTGCGCGGCGATCCCGCGCTCGGCGATCACGTCCATGTCCTCGGTACGGATCTGCACTTCCAGCGGAGACCCATAAGGTCCGAACAGCACCGTGTGCAACGACTGGTAGCCGTTCGCCTTCGGGATCGCGATGAAGTCGCGGAAGCGCGCATCCAGCGGCTTGTACACGCCGTGCACGACGCCTAGCGCCTGGTAGCACTGGCCCACCGTCTGCACTACCACGCGGAAGCCGAACACGTCCATGACCTTGGCAAACGACTTATGTTCGGTGCGCATCTTGTTGTAGATGCTGTACGGCGTCTTGACCCGGCCGACCAGCCGGTACGGCAGTCCTTCCTCGGCCAGGCGCTCGGCGAGCCGCTTCTCGATCAGCGTCATCGCCTCGCGTCGCATGACCGGCTGGCTGTGGATGCGGCGCAGGATCGTCGCGTGCCGGTGCGGATACAGGACGCGGAAACCCAGGTCCTGCAGTTCGCTCTTGATCCGGTTCATGCCCAACCGCTGCGCGATCGGCCCGTAGATGTCCAGCGTTTCGCGCGCGATGCGCTTCTGGCTCGCCGGCGACATCGCATCGAGCGTGCGCATGTTGTGCAGGCGGTCGGCCAGCTTGATGAGGATCACGCGCAAGTCGCGCGACATCGCCAGAAGCATCTTGCGGAAGCTCTCGGCGTCGGCTTCCTTGCGATCGCGGAACTTTAGCCGGTCGAGCTTGGTGACGCCTTCGACCAGTGCGGCCACGGTCTCGCCGAATGCATCCTCGAGCACGCGGTGCTCAAGTGGCGTGTCTTCCAGCGCGTCATGCAGGATCGCCGCGCACAGGGTTTCGCTGTCCATGCGCAGGTCGGCGAGAATCGACGCGACCGCGACCGGATGGGTGATATAGGGCTCGCCGCTGGCGCGGGTCTGTCCGGCATGGGCGGATGCGCCCAACGCGTAGGCGCGGCGGACCGTGGCGGTCTGCTCGGGGGTGAGGTAATCGCGCAGCTTGGCTTCGAGCGCAAGCACGTCGTCGGGCACCGATTCGGGGCCGGAAGGGGCGGATGCACTGAGCAGCGTGTTCATGCGGCCAGCCTACGCGGCGGCGCGCGGAGCGGCAACGCCGCTGGGTTTGCGATTGGTCGAACGACGACAATTGGCCGCCGATCGGAGGAACACGAGGCAGGATGCCTCGTGAGCGCATCCTTGGATGAGAAGCCGACTCCGGACATGCGCCGGGGTCGGCGCGCTCCGAGCAGTCCAGGATGGACTGTCTCGGGGCCAATCAAACTCTAGTCGTCGCCACCCTTGGACAGGTCGTCGTCGACGACTTCCGCAGCGGCCCATTCCAGCGCCTCGCGTTCCTTGCGCTCGCGCTCGGACTTTTCGACCTGGTCGATGGTCGCCTGGTCGATCTTGCGCGCGGCGATCTCGCGCAGCGCCAGCACGGTGGGCTTGTCCGAGGATTCGGCGGTGTCGAGCACCGACGGCACGCCCTTGGCCAGCTGGCGCGCGCGCTTGGATGCCATCACCACCAGTTCGAAGCGGTTACCCACCACTTCCAGACAGTCTTCAACGGTTACGCGGGCCATGCTTGCTCCGGGGATGCGCCGACGGACGGTCGGACGGCAGAATGGGACTGCGAAGTGTAGCCGTTGGGCGGCTCCCGCGCAAATCCACGTCAGTCCGGGTCGATCAGCCCTCGCCGGTCAGGAGCGCACCGATCAGGCGGCCGTGGCGGGCGACCTGGGCGTCGCGGCGCAGGCGGCTCGCGGTGAAGATCGCGCACATCTCGTCGACCGCGCGCTCGAATACCTCGTTGACGATCACGAAGTCGAATTCGCCGTAATGCGAGATCTCCTCGCGCGCGGCCGCAAGCCGGCGCACGATGGTCCCCTCGCTGTCCTGCCCGCGCAGGCGCAGGCGGCGCTCGAGCTCCTCGATCGACGGCGGCAGGATGAAGACGCCGACCGCGTCGTGCATCTTCTGACGCACCTGGCGCGCGCCCTGCCAGTCGATTTCCAGCAGAACGTCGCGGCCCTGCGCGAGCTGCGGCTCGACCGATTGCCGCGCCGTACCCTTCCAGTCGCCGTGCACCAGCGCATGTTCGTAGAAATCGCCGGCGTCGATCATGCGCTGGAATTCGTCAGCGCCGACGAAGTGGTAATGCTGCGCATGGCGTTCGCCCGGACGTGGCGCGCGCGAAGTGAACGAAATCGACAGGGCGATGCCCTGATCGCGCGCGAGCACCGCGTTGACGATGCTGGATTTCCCAGCGCCCGACGGCGCCGCGACGATGAACAACGTTCCACGCATGTCAGGGCCCTTGATAACCAACTCGAAGCCGGATTCGGCACACGGATGTGCCGACGCCCAGCCGGCTTGGTGGGCTGGGCGGAGCCATTCGAAAACCACGCTTTTCGAATGGCTCGCCGAAGTCGGGCAGGATGCCCGGTCTTCGGCGCTCCAATCACTCTAAATTCTGGACTTGCTCGCGCAACTGCTCGATCAGCACCTTCAGGTCCACCGACGCCTGCGACGTGCGCGAATCCACCGATTTCGATCCCAGCGTGTTCGCTTCGCGATTGAATTCCTGCATCAGGAAATCCAGCCGGCGGCCGACTGCTTCCGGCAGGTCGAGCACGCGCCGCGCTTCGGCGAGATGGCTGTCGAGGCGGTCGAGTTCTTCCTCGACGTCGAGCTTCTGCAGCCAAAGCACCATCTCCTGCTCCATGCGGCCTGGCTCGAGCGGCTGGCGCAAGTCGGCCACGCGCGCCTCGAACTTCTGCCGCAGGCCCGCGCGTATCCCGGGCATCCACTCACGGATAAGGCGCACGATGCCGTTGATCGCATCGAGCCGTTCACGCATGCCCACGGCGAGCTTGCCGCCTTCGCGCTCGCGCGCCGCGACAAATTCGGCGAGCGTCTGGTCCAGCAGCAGCAGTGCCTCGGCCTGCAATCCGGCCTGGTCGAGCGTGGCCTCCTCGAGCACCCCCGGGAACTGCAGCAACTGGGTGAATTCGGTATGCATCCGCGGGAAGCGCGCTTCCAGGTCGAGTGCGAGTTCCGACAGGCGCGCCAGCAGCGATGCGTTTGGATGCAGTTCGGCGCGCGCGCCTTCCGGCGGCCGGCAGCGCAACGTCACGTCGATCTTGCCGCGGCCGAGCTTCTGCCCGAGGCGCTCGCGCAACGCGGTTTCGAGCGGACGCAATTCTTCGGGCAACCGCAAGCCGAGTTCGAAGAAACGGTGGTTGACCGCGCGCAGGTCGCAGGCGAGCGTGCCCCAAGGCGTGGCGCGCTCACCGGAAGCGAATGCGGTCATGCTGCGGATCGTCATGCGGTCCAACCGGGGCGGGGAAGGTGTGGATGGTAAACTCCCGGCCCGCCAATGAGGAAACTTCCTCGAGGAATCCTCTCCCCATGAGGCTCTGCTCGACGAAAAGCCGATGACCCAGAATCCCCGTCCAAGCGGCCGCGCCGCCGATGCGCTGCGCGACGTTACGATCCAGCGCCATTTCACCCGCCATGCCGAAGGTTCGGTGCTGGTGAGCTTCGGCGACACCCGCGTTCTGTGCAACGCCAGCGTCGAGAACCGCGTGCCCGGTTTCCTGCGCGGCAAGGGTGAGGGTTGGGTCACCGCCGAATACGGCATGCTGCCGCGCTCGACGCATTCGCGCATGAATCGCGAGGCCGCGCAGGGCAAGCAGGGCGGGCGCACGCTGGAAATCCAGCGCCTCATCGGGCGCGCGTTGCGCGCCTGCACCGATCGCCGCGCGCTCGGCGAGCGCACGATCACCATCGACTGCGACGTGCTGCAGGCCGATGGCGGCACCCGCACCGCCGCGATCACCGGCGCCTACGTGGCGCTCGCGGATGCCTTTCGCTGGATGCGCAAGCGCGGCGACATCGCGAAAGACCCGCTGCACGGCGCAGTCGCCGCGGTGTCGGTCGGCATCTGGCAGGGCACGCCGGTGCTCGACCTCGACTACGTGGAGGATTCCGCGTGCGATACCGACATGAACATCGTGATGAACGACGGTGGTGGCTTCATCGAATTGCAGGGTACCGCCGAGGGCCATGCGTTCCGTCGCGATGAACTCGATGCGATGCTCGCACTCGGCGAAAAGGGCGTGCGTGAGTTGATGGCGCTGCAGCAGGCGGCGCTTGCGCAATAGGCGCGGCGCATGACACGCCTGGTCCTCGCCAGTTCCAATCGCGGCAAGCTCGAGGAGTTGCGCGATCTGCTCGCGCCGGCGGGCTACCAACTCATCGCGCAATCCGATCTCGGTGTCGGGGACGCGGAGGAAACTGCCAGCACCTTCGTCGAGAACGCCCTTCTGAAAGCGCGCCACGCGGCGCGCATCACCGGATTGGCCGCGCTGGCCGATGATTCCGGATTGTTGGTGGATGCGCTCGGGGGCGCGCCCGGCCTGCGCTCGGCGCGATTCGCCGGCGAGCATGGCAACGCGGCGGCGAACAACGCGTTGCTGCTCGAACGCCTGCGCGATGTTCCTGCCGATCGACGCAGCGCGCATTTCTACTGCGTGCTGGTGTTGCTGCGTGGCGCCGATGATCCGCAGCCGGTGATCGCCGAAGGCGTTTGGCGCGGCGTCATTCTTGACGCTGCACGCGGCTCGCAGGGCTTCGGCTACGACCCCCTGTTCCTGCCCGATGGACAAGCGCGCAGCGCGGCCGAACTCGATCCGGCGATGAAGAATCGCATCAGCCATCGCGGGCAGGCGCTGGTTGCGTTGCGCGAAAAGCTGGCGCGGTCGTGAGCGAATCCGCCGCGCAAGTGGAGTCTTCAGCCACACCCGGCTCGCTGACCCTGCCGCCACTCTCCCTGTACGTGCACCTGCCCTGGTGCGTGCGCAAATGCCCGTACTGCGATTTCAATTCGCACCAAGGACGTGGCGCGTTGCCGTTCGACGGCTACGTCGATGCGCTGGTCGCCGACCTCGACCAGGACCTTCCGCTCGTGTGGGGGCGCACGATCACCAGCGTGTTCTTTGGTGGCGGCACGCCGTCGCTGTTTCCGCCCGAGGCGATCGATCGTTTCCTGCAGGCCGCGAGTGCGCGCCTGCGCTTCGCGCCGGGTCTCGAAATTACCCTCGAAACCAATCCCGGCACCGCCGAACATGGTCGCTTCGAGCACTATCTCGCCGCGGGAGTGAACCGATTGTCGTTCGGCGTGCAGAGCTTCGACGATGGCTGCCTGCGAGGCCTCGGCCGCATCCACGACAGCGCACAGGCCGAATCGGCGATCAAGCTCGCGCAGGATGCCGGGTTCACCAACTTCAACATCGACTTGATGTATGCGCTGCCACGGCAAACCATCGCGATGGCCGGATACGACATCGAACGCGCGCTCGCATTGCAGCCGACGCACCTGTCGCATTACCAGCTCACGCTCGAACCGAACACGCTGTTCGCGGCAAAACCACCTGCGGGCATTCCCGATGAAGACGCCGCGTGGGATATCCAGGAACACTGCCAGCGCCTCATCGCGGCCGCGGGCTTCGATCACTACGAAGTGTCCGCGTATGCGAAGCCAGGCGCGCACTGCGCGCACAACCGCAACTACTGGCTGTTTGGCGACTATCTCGGCATCGGCGCGGGCGCGCACGGCAAGCTCACGCTGCCAGCGCGGGACGGCATCCTGCGGCGCTGGAAGCTCAAGCACCCGACTGCGTACATGGCGAGCGCGGCGAGCGATGTGCGCATCGGTGGCGACGAATGGCTCGATGCGTCGCGCCGCCCGTTCGATTTCATGCTCAATGCGCTGCGGTTGACCAACGGCTTTACGTTGCCGACGTTCGAGGCGCGCACCGGCTTGACGCGCGCGGCGATCGCCGATGAGCTGCGCAAGGCGCTGGACGCGGGCTGGATCGCGATCGAAGGCGACCACGTGCGGCCGACCGAACTCGGCCAGCGCTTCGGCAACGACGTGATCGGTTTGTTCCTGCATTGATCGCGGCCATACTTGGCGCATGCTCGATTCCATCCACATCACCTGCCCGTTCTGCGGCGAGCGTTTCGAGGCCGTCGTCGATGCTTCCGGTGGCGATGCCGAGTATGTCGAAGACTGTCCCGTCTGCTGCAGGCCGATCACCCTGCACCTGTCGACCCATGGCGACAACCTCGCGCTCGACCCTTCACGCGACGATTGATTTCGCCGAAGCCGCGCATCGCGTAAACTCCACGCGCCACGAGTGTTCGGGAAGCCGGTGCGAAAGCTCTTGCGATCATCCTTGATCGCGTAGATCAAGAAGCGGATATCCATGTCCGCACTTTCAAACCCGGCACTGCCCCCGCAACGGTAAGCCAGTCAAACCCTCCAACACGCCACTGCGCAAGCGGGAAGGCGGAGGGCCGAAGTCCGGATGCGATTGACATCGCGCCGCGACCTCGCTGGCGAGTCCGGAGACCGGCTCAAGGCAAGACCGGTGCGTTGCGGTGGGCGACGCTCGAGGTTCGCGGCTTGCCGTGCGCTTCGTGCTCTCGTGCCCTCCGCTCGCGCCACCCACGGGGTTGCGTATCGGAGTGTCCACATGATTGCCTTGCAGCAAACTGCGTCACAAGAAACTGATCCACGGAAAGATCTTTCGCCGCGCCGTAGCGTCCTTGCGACGTGCATCATCGCGCTGGTTCCGTTGTGCGCCACGCATGCGCAGGCGGCCGTCGATCAACAGGCGGTCAACCAACCCACCGTCGTCGTCACTGGCGTGCGCCATGCGCAGACTGTCGACGACTCGCTCGCATCGGTCACGGTGATCGATCGCGGGGACATCGAGAAAAGTCCGGAGATCGACCTGATCGGCCTGCTCGCGCAGCGGGCCGGCGTTGACATTTCGCGCACCGGCGGCGCGGGCCAGTCCAGCACGGTGTTCCTGCGCGGCGCGAACTCGAACCAGACCCTGATCCTGATCGACGGCATTCGCGTGGCGGCAGCCACCAACAGTGTTTTCGACTTCGCCAACCTGCCGCTCGACCAGATCGAACGCATCGAGATCGTGCGCGGCCCGCGCGCGGCGTACTGGGGTTCGGACGCGATCGGCGGGGTGATCCATATCTTCACGCGCAAGCCGAAGCAGTTTGAGGCCAGCGCTGAAGTTGGCAGCTACGGCTTGCGTGGCGGTGAGATCTCGTTCGGCACGCCGGCCAAGAACGACAGCTATCTGGGCGTGACCGCCGGCGACGATCGCCAGCGCGGCTTCTCGGCGACGCGCCCGGACCCTGGCAACCCGTTCAGCAGCTTCAATCCGGACGATGACGGTTACCGCAATCGCAGCGCCAGCATCCGCGGCAGCACGCCACTGGGTACGCAGACGCTCGGCATTGCGGCGATCCATACCGACGGCAACGCGATGTTCGACAGCGGCCCTACCGTGGGCAGGGATCCGGCCAGTTCGCAGGCGCGCAACACTTCCGGCGGCGTCGCCTTGTCCGGCCCGCTTGCCGCGCACTGGTCGCAGTCGTTGACCATCGGCGGCGCCGAAAACGACATCACCACGCCGCTGTTCGGCAGCCAAACCAGCAGCCATCGCACGTCGCTCGACTGGGTCAACACGCTCGATGCGATCGCGGGCGGCGACGTCACCTTCGGCGGCAATTGGCAGCACGAGAGCGGCACCTCGATCAGCGGGTTCAGCGTCAATCCGGGTGGCGTCGAATATTCGCGGTCGCAAACGAACGCGGCCGGATTCATCGGCTACGACGCAAGATTCGGCTCACAGCAGATCGAACTCGCGCTGCGACATGACCACAACAGCCAGTTCGGCGGCGCCACCACCGGCACCGTGGCGTGGGGACTCGAAGTCAACGAGCAGACCCGCTTGCGCGCATCGTGGGGACAGGGCTTCCGCGCGCCGAGTTTCGACGAGTTGTATTCGCCCGGCTTCTTCGGCGAATTCGCAGGCAATGCCTTCCTGCAACCCGAACGTTCGCAGAGCGTCGAGGCCGGGCTGGAGTTCAAGCCTTCATCCGCGCACACGTTCACGATGTCCGCGTGGCGCACGCGCGTCGGCAATCTCATCGCCTTTGGGGGCCCCAACGATCCGAATTTCGACGCGATCAACATCGCCCGCGCCGCACTCGACGGGGTCGAACTTTCGTACCGCTACGGTAGTGGGCCCTGGAGTGCTGGCGCCTCGGCGACGGTGCAAGACCCGCATGACCAGGACACCGGCGAACCGTTGCTGCGGCGCCCCAGACGCAAGCTTGCGGGGGACCTGCATTACGACTTCGGCAACGGGATGGACCTGTCGGTCGATGGCCTGGCCGCGTCCGCGCGCGCGGACTTCGCCGGGGAGCTTCGTCCCTACGCGCTGCTCAACCTCGCCGCAGGCTGGACCTTCCGCCCCGGCTGGCGGCTGGAAGCCCGGGTCGGCAACCTGTTCGACGAGCACTACGAGCTTGCGCAGGGCTACAACACGGCTGGCCGCAGTCTGCAGTTGGCCGTGGCTTGGCGGCCGTTCGAGTAGGCCATGGCCGCACCCTCCATTCGACCGCGGCATGGCCGTCGGTGGAGTGAGGCACGTGCGCCACGGGTGCGTCCTTGCCGGGAGTCCCGGCCACGACCGGGCCTGAAGGCGAATCCCCGCCGATGCGGGGATTCGCTAGGCGTGACGCGCGCGGTGGCATATGATCGGCCGCGACAGTCCGGGGAAAAACGTGATGCCCGTCACAACTTCCACTCCGCCGTCATCCGATTCGGGACACGCGACGTTATCGACGCGTACTTTCCCGCGACGCGTACGCACCCTGCTCGAAGGCATCTTCGAAATCGTCACGGGCGAGATCGATCGCGGCTTGGTCGCGACTCTCGACAGCCTCGACCAACAATTGTTCAGGCAGTCCGAGCAAGCGCGCAACCGCGAAGCGCAATCGCAATGCCTGGAGGCGATCGGCACGGTCAAGCGCGGTCGCTTCGACTTGATGCCGCGCTACATCGCCTTGGTCGAATCCAGCCTGGCCAGCGTGCGCGACGTGACCAACCCCAATGCGCGACTCGCCGATGGAATGTCGTTCAATGACTTGAGTCTTGTGGCCGAAGTCGACATGGACGAGACGACCCTGTTGCACGAGATTTCCTCGCGTGCCGAGATGCGTTCGAGCTTGCCGTTGTTCCTGCTTGGCCAGCGCTTCGGCGTCATGGCCGGCAAACCCGCGCTTGACACCGCCAGCTTGCCGATCGGACCGGCCATGCTGTGCCGTCACTTGCGCAGCGCCAGCCTTTGTTTCGAACTCAGCTCCGAACATCGGCAATTGCTGTTCCGCCAGTTCGAGCGCCATCTGCTGAGCGACTACTCGCGCCTGGTCGACGTGGTGAATGCCTACCTCGTCAACCAGGGCGTGCTGCCCACCCTGAGTTATGTGCCGACGCGCTTCAAGAGCGCGCCGCGCGGCGAGGATGCGGCCGCGGCAAGCGCGCCGAATGCAAAATCCACGTCGTCGGCCAATGCCCCGCAGGTGACCTCGCATGGCCAGCCGATGCGGCTCGCCCCCTCCGGCGGAAAGGTACTGGTCACCCCGGCCACGCCGTTCACCGGGTGGCCCGGGGAAGCGATTGGCGCCGCCGCGCAGCCGATCGTCATCGACGAAGAGGTTTACACGAACCTGCGTGAATTGCTCAGGAGCTCCCGACCCGCGCATGCTGCGGACGCATCGGCGGCTCACGGCGTCGCGTCCCCCACGCACGTGCAATCGATCCTCGGCCTCCTGCAACGGCGGCCGCAGACGGCGGTGATGGTGGACGGGCAACCTCGCCCCGCATCGATCAGTCACGTCAAGCAGGACCTGCTCGCGCAAATGCGCCAACTCACCGGCAACGATCCGCCGCCCGCGCTTGCCAGCGAGGACACCGACACGATCGACCTTGTCGGCATGCTGTTCGACGAAATCATGAAGGATGTGCGCCCCAACAGTTCCGCGGCGAACCTGTTGAGCAAGCTGCAGGTTCCACTGCTGCGCGTCGCGCTGCACGACAAGGCGTTCTTCAACAAGCAGCAGCATCCGGCGCGACAGATGCTCGATGCCGTTGCGGAAACCGGCCAGTACTGGGCCGGCGAGGATGCCGCCGATCGCGAACTGATGGGCAATGTGACCAAGCTCGTCGAGCGCATTCGCCAGGAATTCGACGGCGACCTCGGCCTCTTCAATTCGCTGCTCGCCGACCTCGCGAACCAGACGCAGGCGGTGATGCGCCGCGCGGAATTGGCCGAACGCCGGCACGTCGATGCGGCGCGCGGCAAGGAAAAACTCGCGATCGCGCAGGCGCACGCCAGCAAGATCATGGGCGAAATCACCAAGGCGCACCCGGTTCCGAAGTTCACCCGCGCGCTGCTCACGCAGGCATGGACCGACGTGTTGGCACTGACGGCGCTGCGCCATGGCGAAGACTCCGACGAATGGCGCCACCAGGTCGAAGTCGCCACCGGGATCGCGATTTCCGCGTCCGCCGCCACGCGTGGCGCGAGCGCGACGCCCTCCGATCCGAAAAAAGTCGCCGAACTGGGCCAGCACGTCGAGCAATCGCTGATGCAGGTGGGTTACCACGCCGACGAAGCAGCGGCCATAGGTCAACGCCTGAGTACTGGCAGCGAGGATATCGACGACCCGGCCAGCCGCACCGAAATTGCGATGAAGCTCAAGACGCGCACGCGGCTTGGGGAGCATGCGGCCGCCAAGGGCGGCGCGCTGGAGCTGCCCCCACTCAATGAGCAGGAGGAGGAATGCCTCGAACGCATCCGCGCGCTGCCATTCGGCTCCTGGCTCGAATTCGTCACCAACCAGCAAGGCGATATCGTGCTCCGGCGGTTGTCGTGGTTCAGTTCGATCACCGGGCAGTGCCTGATCATCAACCACCGCGGCCAGAAGATGGGCGATTACACGCTCGACACGCTTGCGCGATCGATGGCGCGCGGCCAGATACGCATCGTCGAGAAGAAAAAGGAATCGCTGCTGGATCGCGCATTGCACGGCGTCATGAACCTGCTGCGCGTCCGCCAAGCGCAGGAAACGGGAACGCAGGCATGAACGAGCACCGTCGCAAGCCCCGCCGCAATCCAGATCGCGCGATCGATGTCCAGGACGTAATGACCGAATCCCTGGTCGGGCGGATCGGCAATCTTTCCGAGACGGGCATGCTGATCCAGGCCAGCCAACCGCTCGTCGACGACGCCCTCTACCAATTCCGATTCACGCTGAACGATCGCGCGGGCAAGCGCCACGCGTGCGAGGTCGGCGCTCATCACCTCTGGTCGGAGCCCGCCGCGACGCCCGGTCAGTTGTGGGTTGGTTTCCGTTTCATCGACGTCTCCCCGGACGACACGCAGCGACTGCGCGACTGGGTCGAGATCGACGCGAACGCGCGCTAGGCATCATCGCCGCGTGATCTGGTGGGGCGTGCGCACCAGCGCCTGTTGCGCAATGGCCGACATCGCACCATCGACCCGCCCTCCAGCGCTTGCCATCACGATACGGCACAATCGCGGGGCCGGATTGCGGCACTTCGATCGAGCATCCAGATGCATACCACCGCCTACCAGGACCACATCGCGACGCTCCGCACCCGCATGGACCGGGCGCTCGAACGCTCCGGACACGATCACGTCCTCATCGCCGCGGGTGTGCAGAAGATGCGCTTCCTCGACGACATGCCGTATCCATTCAAGGTCAATCC
>Ga0157375_10003061_pt1 | contig 14513 bp, 15 predicted proteins | sample M35metaG_FD_115311 | JGI IMG/M metagenome (GOLD analysis project Ga0157375, IMG submission 115311) | Miscanthus rhizosphere microbial communities from Kellogg Biological Station, Michigan, USA - M3-5 metaG | ecosystem: Host-associated > Plants > Roots > Rhizosphere > Soil | place: USA: Michigan...
GGATCTGCCGTGTAGATATCCCCGCCGAAGCTGTAGGCCAGTAGGCCGTTCGCGGCCGGCCCGAACGGCGCGGGCAATGGTTGCGCTCGAGAACCGGCGATCAGGATGGCGCCGAACGCGAGCGCGAGGATGAGCAGTGCGATCAGCCCGACCAGCCGCCACGGAACCCGTGGCGCGGCCGCAGCCGCGGAAGTGACGGTACTCACGGGAAGCCACCTTTCGGGGAACACCCAGCCGGGTCGCTGCCGCGCGGAGGCGGTGCGGGCCAGCAGGGCGTCGGTGTAATCGGGGTACGGGGCAGCGCTCAGGTCCGCGAGGATCCCGGGCAGTCGCCGCTCGATGGGCGTCCGGGCGCTCATGCGAGCGTCCTCCCGGATGCGAGTGCCTCGACCTGTGGCACATCGGCCACGCCCGATCGCAGCTGGGCGAGGGCGTGATTGAGGCGCGACTTGGCGGTCCCGGTCGGGATGCCGAGGCACGCGGCGACCTCGCTGATGGGCAGGTCGAGGAAGTAATGCAGGACGATGATCGACCGGCCTCGCTCGTCAAGCCTGCGCAGGACGCCATCGACGAGCGCTCGCTCGGCGATCGCATCCGCGAGGTCGGGGATGGTGGGCTCGATGAGCTCGAGGATCTCGACCTCGATCGGCCGCCGTCGCCGACGCCGCATCTGGTCGAGGCAGGCATTGACGGTCAGTCGGTAGACCCAGGCGTCGAACCGCTCGGGGTCGCGGAGGCTCCGCAGGTCGCGCCAGGCCCGGAACAGGGCCTCCTGGACGGCGTCGCGCGCGAGCTCGCCGTCTCGAAGGATCAGGCGAGCGGCCGAGTCCAGCCGAGCGATCGTTCCACGGACGAGCTCAGCGAAGGCGTCATGATCGCCCTCCCTCGCGCGTTCCACGAGCGATCGCTTGTCCACGGTCACCTCGCCGGATGAAGCGACCCCGGTGGTCGCCTCTACCCCTATGACGCCGCGGCGTTCGCAAGGTGTTCGTTCGTTGTTTCAGGCAGTGTCGCGCGTGGGCGTCAGGCCGTGGCATCCTGGGCGGCGCTGCCCGTCTCGGCCACGACAGTGATCGAGATACGCAGATCGGGAACAGCGAGCGGATGGCGTGCTCCGGAACGCGCAGGCGGGTCGTGGGGGAACCAGCGCGTCCACTCCTCGTTGAACCCGGCGAAGTCCTCAGGGCTCGTGAGCAGGAACTGGACGCTCGCGACCCGCTCCAGCGAGCTGCCGGCGGCGACCAGGATCGCCTCGACGTTGCGCATCGCCTGTCGAGTCTGCTCCTGGATGGTCGAGCCGACGATCGCGCCAGTCACCGGGTCGAACGGACCCTGACCCGAGACGAAGACGAGCCCGCCAGCCACGACAGCCTGGCTGTATGGGAATGGCCCAGAGGCATTCCCTCGCGGCGCGGCAGGCGTTTCGACGATCCGTGCCACGTCAGGCGCTCGTATCCGGCGCGCTCGCACCCTCGAGGATCGCCTTGGCCTTGTCGAGACCGGCCATCTCGCCATCCATCGACGCCTGGACGGGACCCGACATCACGAACTTCTTCCAGCCCCCGAGGTCGGCGGCCAGCGAGAACGTGACAGTCGAGCCGGTCCCGGTCGGGGTGACCGTGAATTCGCCGCGTGGCCGAGCCGGCCCTGCAACGACCTGGAATGCGTAATGGCTGGGCGGGTCGTAGGCGGTGACTTCGATGTCGGCCGCGATCCCGCGCCCGCCCGGTCCTTCGACCAGCTGGTGGACGTGACGCCCGACGCCCGGGGTGCCCTCGGCGGCGATCTCCTTGACGTGGCCTCGCCAGCGCTGGTCGTTGGCCGGATCGCTGAAGAATGCGAAGACGTCGTCCGGTGACCGATCGATCGCGATCGTGCGCGTGGCGCTCGGCATGGAAGCTTCTCCTCCGCTCGAGTGATCACTCGATCACGATCGAGCACTGCGCCCCCGCGATGGACCTGTCGAAACCACCCGCCGGATCAGGCGGGTACGGGGTCTCCCAGCTTCTCGATCCGGATCGCCGTCGCCTTGAACTCGGCTGTGCCCGACTTTGGGTCGGTCGCGTCGATCGTCAGCAGGTTGGTCGCGACGTCGTCCTGGAAATGGAGCGTCATGAAGGTAAGGCCCGGTCTGAGCGATGTGTCGATCCGGATCGGCGCTTCCACGCGCCCGCGGCGCGAGACGACACGTACGCGTTCACCTTCGGTCAGGCCATAGGTCTCGGCGTCCTCGGGTGACATGTCGAGCGACTCGCCACGCCGCAGCGGCGACGTGTACCCGGCCGTCTGCACGCCGGTGTTGTACGAGTCGAGGCGCCGGCCCGTCGTGAGACGGATCGGGAACTCATCGGTCAGCTCGTCGACCGGCGGATCGTGGTCGGTCGGGAGGAACGGCACGCGGCGACCGGGCAGTGGGTCCTCCCACAGCCGGCTGTGCAGGAACAGCTCGCCGGGGTGTGTCTCGTCATAGCACGGCCACTGGAGGCCACCGAGCTCGTCGAGCCGCGCGTAGCTCATCCCGGCATGCGGTGGCGACAGCGAACGGATCTCGTTCCAGACATCCTCGGCGTCCGACGACCCCGGGTCGTAACCCATGCGTCGGGCGAGCTCGTAGATGATCCACAGGTCGTCGCGCGCCCCTTCGGGTGGCTCGACGGCCTTCCGCACCCGCTGGACACGTCGCTCACTGTTGGTCACGGTGCCCTCGGCCTCCGCCCAGGCGGCAGTCGCCGGGAGCACGACGTCGGCGAGCTCTGCGGTCTTCGTCAGGAACAGATCCTGGACGACCAGGAACTCGAGACCCTCGAGCAACTCGCGGGTCCGATGCTGGTCAGCCTCGGACTGCAGCGGGTTCTCGCCGATGCAGTAGACGGTCGTGAGCTCACGCCGCTCCATCGCATCGAACATCTCCGACAGCGTCCAGCCACGGTGCGGCGGGACGGTGACGCCCCACTTGGCATCGAACTTCGCGCGGAGGTCGCCGTTCTCCACGTGCTGGAAGCCCGGCAGCCGATTCGGCAGCGCACCCATGTCCCCGCCGCCCTGGACGTTGTTCTGCCCACGGAGCGGGTTGATGCCGCTCCCGTACTTGCCGACGTGGCCGGTCAACAGCGCGAGGTTGATCAGCGCCAGGACGTTGTCGACCGCGTTGTGGTGCTCGGTGATGCCGAGTGTCCAGCAGATCATCGCCCTGTCCGCGGTCGCGAACGCGTGGGCGAGATCGCGGATGGCGTCAGCGGGCACACCCGACTCGCGTTCGGCGTACTCGAGCGTGTACGACTCGACCTTGGCTTTGTACGCGTCGAAGCCCTCGGTCGCGTGCTCGATGAACGCGCGGTCCTCGAGACCGGCAGCGATGATCTCGCGGCCCACCGCATTCGCGACAGCGATATCGCTGCCCACGTCGAGACCGAGCCACACGTCGGCCCACTCGGCGCTGCTCGTGCGGCGCGGGTCGACCGCGTACAGCCGAGCACCCTTGTGGATGCCCTTGAGGAGGTGATGGAAGAAGATCGGATGCGTCTCTCGGGCGTTGCTGCCCCAGAGGACGATCAGGTCCGTCTCTTCGGCCTCACGGTATGAACTTGTGCCGCCGCCGGCACCGAACACCATCGCCAGACCGGCGACGCTCGGGGCGTGTCAGGTCCGGTTGCAGCTATCGATGTTGTTGCTGCCCAGGACCGCGCGGCTGAACTTCTGTGCTGCGAAGTTGACCTCGTTGGTCGCCTTGCTGCAACTGAAGGTGCCGAAGGTCGTCGGGCCGTTGGCCGCCTTGGCGGCGCTGAACCCGGCGACGACGCGGTCGAGTGCCTCATCCCAGCTCGCTGGGCGAAGCGCAGCCCCCTTGGTGTCGCGGACGAGGGGCTGGGTCAGCCGAACGTAAGGTCTCCCCATAGGGGTCCTCTCTTGTGGTTGACGACGACCCGAGTGTACCGCTTGACGACCGTGCACTCGGCGGCGACGCTCCGCATCGATCACGTTCTAGGGGGAACTTTGTCGACCGCCGTCACCGCTGACCTGACCGAGCCGCTGCCGCTCCACTGCTACCGCCATCCGGACCGCGAGACGTACGTGCGCTGCGGCCGGTGCGACCAGCCGATCTGCATGGGCTGTGCCATGCAAGGACCGGTCGGGATGCGCTGCAAGACGTGTGGGAAGCCGGCCCGCGATGCGCTCGACTCGATGCGGCCGAGCCAGGTCGCGATCGCGCTCGCGGTCGCCGGTGGGCTGTCAGCTGTGGTCGGCTACTTCGGCGCCCAGTTCGGCTGGTTCATGATCGTCGTCGGTTTCTTCGCGGGGACGATCATCGCCGAGGCGCTGGACCGGACCATCGGGATTAAGCGCGGGCCGCGCATCCTGGCGATCGCCGTGACCGGGATCGTGATCGGTGGGCTCATCGGCTCGAGCTTCTCGATGGTCGGGCTCTGGCGAGAGATGGAGGGGTATGCGGTTGCCGCGGGCGCGCGGGACTTCCCTGTCCTCCCGCTCGATGCGTTCCTGATGCAGAACGTGCCGAACGTGTTGATCGCGCTCGCGGCGACCGTGGTCGGCGCCTACGCGAGGCTGCGCAGGATCTAGCCGAGGCTGACCCCGGCCCCCGACTCGACGCGCCCGACCCTCCATGCGCCGACACCGGCGCGATCCAGGCCATCAAGCACGTTCGCCATCCGGTGCGCGGGCAGTGCCGCAAGAAGCCCACCGCTGGTCTGCGGGTCGTGCGCGAGTGTCACGAGCTCGTCCGCCACGCCGTCAGCCACTTCGAGCGCGTCCTGCACGAAGCGCCGGTTATGCGCGGCGCCGTCGGTCTCCACGCCCGCGCTCGCGAGATCCAGGGCGCCGGGCAGAGGCGGAAGGGCCCCGGCCTCGAAACAGAAACGAACGCCGCCCGCACGCGCCATCTCGAGTCCGTGACCGAGCAGACCGAACCCCGTGATGTCGGTCGCCGCGACGATCCCGTTCGCGATGAGGACATCGGCTGCCGCGCGATTCAGGGTCCGCATGGATCCGATCGCCGCCGCCAGATCATCCGCCTCGGTCCGGCCCTGGCGAGCACCCGAGACGAGCAGCCCGGTCCCGAGCGGCTTGGTCAGCAGCAGGGCATCCCCGGGTCGGGCACCGCCTTTGCGCAGGAGCCGATCCGGATGGGCGGCACCGATCACCGCTAGTCCGTACTTCGGCTCCGGGTCGCGGATGGTGTGGCCGCCGGCCAACGTGCCGCCGGCCGCCCGCACCATGTCGGACGCCCCGCCGAACACCTCCACCATCACGTCCCGTGGGAGCTCCTCGGGGAACGCCGCGATCGACAGGGCGAACAGGACCCGGCCGCCCATCGCGAACACGTCGCTCATCGCGTTGGCGGCCGCGATCGCCCCGAATGTCCGGGCGTCGTCGACGAGCGGCGGGAAGAAATCGACCGTCCCGATGACCGCCAGGTCGTCGCTCACGCGGTACACCGCCGCGTCATCGGGCGGGTTGAGCCCCGCGATCAACTCGTCCGGGGCCGTCTCCGCGCCGAGACCGGTCAGCGCCTCGGAGAGCAGATCGGCCCCGAGCTTCGCGGCGCACCCGCCGCAGTCCGTCAGCGTCGTCAGCCGGAGGCCCGGGATCTCGGAAAGGCTCGCCACCGCGGGATGATGGCACGCACCGGCCGTTCATGGCCTCCCGAGTACCATCCTTTGGGAGCGGATGGGTCCCGGTGGGTCCCCCGGTCTTCAAAACCGGTGACGCCGCGCTCGGCGTGGCGTGGTGGGTTCGACTCCCACGCGTTCCCGCCACGGAGTACCGATGTCGTCGAAGCCGGCAGTCCGCCCGCGTCCCCCGAGCGTCGAAGCGGTCTTGTCGCGGCTTCGTGCTAGCGCGAACGGAACAGACCCTGCAGCGCTCAGCGGCGTCGCCCGTGCCGTCGTGGGTGAGGAGCGCACAAACCTTGCTGCGGGCGTGGCCGCCCGAGACCCCGAAGCCCTCGCCGCAGAGGCGCTTGGACGTCTCGGCGGGTTCGCCGAACCCGGTCTGTTACCGGTGATCAACGCGACCGGCGTGATCATCCACACGAATCTGGGGCGGGCTCCATGGCCGAACGCTTCGGCTAGCGCGGTGGCCGATCTGACGCAGCATGCGCTGCTCCTGGAGCTCGACCGCGAGACGGGCCGCCGAGGTGCGCGTGCCCGAGCGGCCGAGGAGCATCTCGTCGCGCTGACGGGTGCCGAGGACGCGCTCGTCACCAACAACAACGCCGCGGCGGTCGCGCTCGCTGTCGCCCTCGCTGGCCGTGGAGGGATCGCGGTCTCGCGCGGGGAGCTCGTCGAGATCGGCGGTGGCGTCCGGATCCCGGACATCATCCGGCGCGCCGGCGCGAAGCTTGTCGAGGTCGGGACCACCAACCGCACGCGAGCTGCCGACTTCGAAGGCCCGCTGGCCGATGGCCGAGCGAAAGCGGTCCTGCGCGTCCATCCGTCGAACTTCGCGATGGCCGGGTTCACCGAAGCCCCCGACCAGCGTGAGGTCGCCGACCTCGCCCATGCGCACGGGGCCGTCGTCATCGACGACCTGGGGTCGGGCGCGCTGCTCGACACCGCCGCGTTCGGGCTGGCGCACGAGCCCCTTCCTTCGGAGCGGCTCGCGGCGGGGTCCGACGTGGTCATGTTCAGCGGGGACAAGTTGGTCGGCGGGCCGCAAGCCGGTCTGGTCGTCGGTCGGGCTGATCTCATCGCGCGGATGCGGCGCGACCCGCTCGCTCGCGCGATGCGTCCCGACAAGGCGACCATGATCGGCGTGGCCATGACCCTGGGGCTGTATCGCGCCGGCCGCGCGACGGCCGAGATCCCGATCTGGCAGATGATCGCGGCGCAGCTCGAGACGCTCCGCGCGCGAGGCGACGCGCTCGCTGCGCAGTCCGGCCCCTCCGTCGAGGTCGTCGAGGTCCGCTCCACCATCGGTGGCGGCTCGCTGCCGGGCGAGACGCTGCAGTCGATCGGTCTTGCGCTAACGACGGGCTCGGCGAACCGGACGCTGAAGGCGCTTCGGACCGGGACACCGGCCGTGGTCGGCCGCATCGAGGCGGATCGCGTGATCCTCGACCTACGGACCGTGCCGTCGAGCGCCGACCGCGCCCTCCTCACCGCGGTGCGCGCCGCGCTTCGATGACGCTCGTCGTCGGCACGGCCGGCCACATCGACCACGGCAAGACGTCGCTCCTTCGGGCATTGACCGGGATCGATGCAGACAGGCTGCCCGAGGAACGGCGGCGTGGGATGACCATCGACGTCGGCTACGCGCATCTGACGCTGCCCGACGGCAAGATGATCGACTTCGTCGACGTGCCGGGGCACGACCGGCTCGTCGGCAACATGCTGGTCGGTGCCGGCGAGATCGACGTCGCGCTGCTCGTCGTCGCGGTCGACGACGGCCCGCGAGCGCAAACGCTCGAGCATCTCGCCCTGCTGGACGCACTCCAGGTCCCCCTCGGGGTGACGGTCGTGACGAAGGTCGACGCCGTTCACCGCGCGCGAGTCGACGAGGTCGTCGCGGACGTCGGCAACCTGCTCGCCTCGACATCGCTTGCCGATCCGGCGGTCCTCACGGCTTCGGCCGTGACCGGTGAGGGCCTCGACGACATCCGTCTGGCGCTCGAACGCCTGAGCACTGATCACGAACCGCCGGCACGCCCGCCGACGCTCGCCATCGACCGGGTGTTCTCCGTCAAGGGCCGTGGCGTGGTCGTGACCGGGACGCTCCGGGGCGGGCCGCTGACCGCGGCCACTCGACTGCGGCTGATGCCCGGCCACCGCGAGGTCCGGATCCGCGAGATCCAGGTGCACGGGTCGCCCGTCGACCGCGTTGACGCTGGTGGCCGCACGGCGCTGAACCTCGGCGGCGTGGAGGTCGCTGACCTGGAACGCGGGATGGTCCTGACGGCGGACCCCGAAGTCCTCGCGACGGATCGGTTGCTCGTCGCGTTCCGTGGAGCGGCAACGGATCGGATGCGCGGTCGGGTCCACGTCAACACCGCCGCGACGGATGGCGTCGTCGGTCGGACCGGACGGGATGCGCTCGTGCTCGACGACGGTCGCCCTGCGGGCATCGTGCGACTCACAGAGCCGGTCGCGCTCCGTCCCGGAGACCGTCTGGTCCTGCGAGGTGGACCGTCGGCCGCGCTGCTCGGAGGCACCGTCTTGGACATCGAGCCGCCTCGTGGCATCTCGCGCCGACGCCAGACAGGCGACCGCGTATCGGCCCTCGCGGCGGCGGCTCCCGATGCCCGCCTCGACCTCCATGGGTCGCTCGACGGTCGCCTCGCCCTTGACGTCGCCGCGCTCGCGGCCGCAGCAGCGGTCGACGCCGTCGGCGATGCCACTCCGCTCGCGCGGGTGCGGACGGCGGTGGCGCAGGCCCTTCGTCGCGTCGTGACGATCCGACGCGACGACGCCTTGGATGTCGCCGCCCGCGTGGTCGACGACGTGATCGCCGCCGGCGGGCTGATCCGTGACGGTGACGTCCTGCGCCGACCGGGGACGGCCGCGGCCGCGCCGGATCCGGAGCTCACCGCCGCGATGGACCGGCTCGAGGCGGCGCTCGCTACGACGTCCCCACCACCGCTCTCGGACGCAGCGCACGCGGCCCGCTGTCCTGCGGAAGGGATTCGCGCGCTCGAAAAGGCGATCCGCATCGTGGTCCTCGAGCCCGACCTGGCGTACGCGATGTCGACCTACAAGGAGCTGGCAGCTCGCGCGCTCGCGATGGCGAGCACCCAACCGCTTACCCCAGCGGCGTTTCGCGACGCCACCGGTTCGAGTCGAAAGTACGTGATGGCGATCCTCGAGGACCTCGACCGTCGAGCGATCCTCCGCCGGACCCCCGACGGCCACGTACCCGGGCCACGGGCGCCGACGGCCGCCGCTCGATGACAGAACGTGTCACTGCGTTGATCCTCGCGGGCGGCAGATCGTCGAGATTCGGTCGTGACAAGCTGGCCGAGCCGATCGATGGCCGCACGATGCTGGACCACGTCGTCGATCGCGTTCGCGACGTCGCGACAGATGTCGTCGTCGTCGCCGCCGCGGGCGCATCCATCGACCTCCCGTCGGACGTCGAGGTCGTCCAGGACGACCGTTCGTTCGAAGGCCCGCTGGCCGGTCTCGGCGTCGGTCTCCGAGCCGTCGACCCCGGCGTAGAACGGGTCATCGTGGTCGGCGGTGATATGCCGACTGTCGTGCCGGCCGTGCTCGCTCGTCTGGTCGCGGCACTCGATCGCCGGGAAGCCGCGATGCTCGCAGATGACACTCGCGAGCGACCACTGCCGATGGCACTCCGTCGGTCCGTCGCATCTCCCTCCGTCGACCGCTTGCTCGATGACGGCGAGCGGCGCCTCCGCGCACTGCTCCAACACTTGGACGTCGAAGTCATCCCGTACGAGACCTGGCTCGTGGACGACCCGGCCGGCGAGTCGCTTCGCGATGTCGACGTGCCGGGAGACCTTCCGGGTTAAGCCTTCGGGAGGTCGATCCGGCCGTCGGCTCGGATGGGCCAGAACGGGTTCCAGGCGACCTCCCAGTGGTGGCCATCAGCATCCGCGAAGTAGCCCGAGTACCCGCCCCAGTCGGTCTCGACCGGTGGCTTCACGATCGTCGCGCCGCGCTCGCCGAGCGTGGAGAAGATCGCGTCGACCTCGTCGTGGGACCGCGCGTTGTAGGCGAGCCCTATGGCCTCGAACCCGCCCCGAGCGGTCGCGTCGGCGCCGACGTCGGCAGCGAAGGAAGTCCTGCGCCACAGCGCGAGGATGAAGCCATCGAGGTCGAAGAACGCGACGTCATCCTCGACGACCGACGTGGGCGCCCAGCCGACGACATCGCGATAGAACGCGACAGCGCGGGGAAGGTCATCGACCCCGAGCGTGATCAGCGTGACCCGTGGCTCCATGCGGTCATCGTACGGAGCGGGCAGCAAAACGACGACCCCCCGTTGGAGGGACGGGGGGTCGTCGTAGGTGTTCGACGAAGCTGGGGGAGGAGGCCTCAGCTCCGGTGGGAAGAGTCGTCGAGCGCCGGGAACATCCAGCCGCGATTGTCGAGCGGCGAGGCCAGCGAGGCCTTGGCTCGTGACGCTGCGGAGCGGATCCGGTCGACGGCTGATGGCCGGCCGACGTGGGCCCGACGCTGCTGGGCGGAGTCCTCGATGATCTCTTGGAGATGGGCGTTCACGTACCCGATCGCCAGTGCGTTCATGGCTGTTCGCTCCTTCCTGCGTCACCGGATCTGTTCCGGTCTGCGCAGGCAGAGCATCCCTCCACGGCCGCTCGGTCGATATCGACGTGCGATGTCGAATCGACATCGTCATCCGTCCATGCCGGACGGCGGCCTCAGGCGTCGAGGGCGGCGTCCTCGAACACCGGCACGCCGCTGACGAACGTCCCGACCACGCGCGCATCCATGATCGGGCCGGCTCCACGGTCGAACAGGTCGCGATCAAGGACAGCCAGATCGGCGAGCTTGCCGACCTCGAGCGTGCCGGTCTCGGTGTCCAGGTGGTTCACATAGGCCGACCCGTTCGTGAACGCCCCGAGCGCATCGATCAGGTCCATCCGCTCTTCGGGGAGGAACACCGGGCGGTAGCCGGCAAATTGGATAGGGTTTCTGCGTTCGACGGCGAGATGCATCTCCCAGATCGGGTTCGGGCTCGAGACGCTCCAGTCCGAGCCCATCGCGATCACTGCGCCAGCTGCCCGCAGGGAGCGGAACGGGTACTGCCACGTCCAGCGGTCGCCGATGAACGGGATGGTGAGGACGTCCATCTGATCCTCATGGCCGGCCCAGAGCGGCTGGGCATTCGCCACGACCTCCAGTCGTCGGAACCGCGGGAGGTCGTCTGGATGGATGACCTGGATGTGGGCGATATGCGGCCGGGTATCCGACAGACCGTTGGCACGTCGCGCGGCCTCGACCGCGTCGAGGGAGGCGCGCACCGCGCGATCACCGATCGCGTGGAAGTGCGGCTGGAAGCCAAGCGCGTCGAGCGTCGGGACCCACGTCGCCAAGCCATCCGGGTCGATCTGCAGGAGGCCACGGTTGTCGGTGACGGCGCCCTGCCGGTCGAGATACGGCTCGAGCATGGCGCCCGTGAAGTTCTCGAGGACGCCGTCCATCATCAGCTTGACGCTGGTCGCCTGATACCGGCCGATCGATGTCGTCCGACGGCGCTCGACGAACTCGTCGATCTGGTCGGCGCCCCGATGGTGGTCCCACCACATCGCCCCGACGACACGGGCCGTGAGCTCGCCACGGTTCGCGAGCGCGACATACGCGCGCTCCTCCGCGTGCGGTTCGACGATCGCGTCCTGCCATGCGGTGATCCCGAAGCTGTGCAAGTGCCGTTGGCCGAGGCGGAGAGCCTCTTCGAGCTCCGCCGGCGTGTCGTCGGGCATCAGACGTGTCACGAGATCCATCGCGCCTTCGTGGAGCGTGCCGGAAGGCGTCCCATCCTCGTCCCGTTCGATCCGCCCGTCAGCCGGGTCCGGTGTGTCGGCGGTGACCCCGGCCAGCTCGAGGGCCTTCGAGTTCACCCACGCACCGTGGCCATCCCGGTTGGTAAGGAACGCCGGGCGGTCAGGAACGACCCGGTCGAGATCCTCCCGTCGTGGCGTGCCGCCTTCGAATGCGGCCATATACCAGCCGCCGCCACGGATCCACGGCTCATCGGGGTGGGTTCGCGCGTATCTCTCGATCTTGTCGTAGCCCGGTCCCGACGCGGCGTCCTCGTACAGGTTGCAGCGCAGCATCCCGAGCCCGCCATGGACCGGATGGACATGGGCGTCCTGGAACCCGGGCGTGACCGTCCGACCGCGGAGTTCGATCACACGTGTGCTGGGTCCGACGACCGAAGCGACATCGGTGTCGTGGCCGACGGCGGCGATCCGCTCCCCGCGGACGGCGAGGGCGGTCGCCCACGATCGGGCAGGATCCATCGTCGCGATGCGGCCACCGCGGAGGACGAGGTCGGCTGGCTGGTCGGTCGTCATGGCCCGGCAGTGTCGCAGCGCGACGGCCCGGGTAGCCATGTATCCCGCAGCACGCGACGCGTCCTATTCCGTCGACCGGGACCAATGGGCAGTGGTGCGAGGATGCACCCGTCGTGAGCATCGCTGCATGCATCGCCTCACGCGCGCGGTCCTTGTCGTGCTCGCGACATGCTCGATCATCGCCTGCACCGCCTCGTCGAGCGCGCCGTCGACCCTTCCTACGGCCGCACCGGTGGGCTCTCCGGCGGCCTCTGCATCCGCGCAGCCGTCGTTCGGACCACCGCCGACAGCGGTACCGGGCCGAGCGCGCCTTCAGCCCGCGAGTGGTGCGTACTTCGGACTGAATCTCGACTGGGGCAACGAGACCGCCGCGCAGGCGAGCGATGCCTTGGGCCATACGCCGGCCGTCTGGGTCCAGTTCGCGAACTTCCCGATGGACGACGGGACCGGCGCGAACGTCGAAGCCTTCGTCGAGCAGGTCGCCAGTGTCGGGGGCATGGGCCTGCTGACGCTTGAGCCGAACGGCGGGCTCGACACCGTCACCGACCAGGTCGCGGCCGATGTCGGTGACCTGCTCGCGCGCGCGTGGACGGAGCACGGCGTCCCGATGTTCGTGCGGTTCGCGCACGAGATGAACGGTTCCTGGTACGCGTGGTCGCAGCAGCCGACCGAGTACGTCAGCGCCTTCCAGAAGGTCGCCGCCGCCGTACATCAGCGTTCGCCGAGCTCGGCGATGATCTGGGCCCCGAACCAGGGCGGCGGGTATCCATTCATGGGCGGGAAGTACGCGGCCGCCGCCGGTTCGAAGGATGCGACGGTCCTCGATACGAACGGGGACGGCGCGTTCGATGCGAAAGACGACCCGTACGCGCCCTATTACCCGGGCGATGACGCCGTCGACTGGATCGGCGTCAGCCTCTATCACTGGGGTCTGGCCTACCCGTGGGGCGAGAACGAGCTTCCGCGGCCGGGCACATTCGAGAAGCTCATCCGGGGCGTCGACACCGGGGCCCACCAGGGCGGCGGCACGGTCCCCGACCTCTACAAGGTCTATGCCGACGGCCATGACAAGCCGCTGGCGGTCATCGAGACGTCCATCCTCTATGACCCGTCCGCGACGTCAGGCCCATCCGAGAAGGACCTCAAGACGGCGTGGTTCGACCAGGTCTACAGCGACGCCACGCGGACCGCGTTCCCCCGGATCGGGATGCTCAACTGGTTCGAGTGGCGCAAGCAGGAGTCGGAGGTCGGCCGGGTCATCGACTGGCGCCTCGCGTCCGATCCGGCGCTCGCGCGATCGCTGCTCGATTCGGCACCCGAGGGCTGGTTGCACTTCGCCGGGGAGTGACTGCACGGTGTGACTGCGCGTGCGGCCCGACCGGGCGACGGTCACGCCGCAGCCCTACGATGGGTCGATGACCACTGTCGACCTGTTGCACGCCGGCTACGCCGGCGAGCGTGTCGCCTCATCCGTCGTGCTCGTGCGTGACGGGGACGCGCTGATCGTCGCGGACCCGGGGATGGTTCGGAGTCGATCGCTGATCCTCGATCCGCTCCGCGAGCTCGGCGTGACGCCGGAGGCCGTGACCCACGTGTTCCTCAGCCACCATCACCCGGACCACACCGTCAACATCGCGCTGTTCCCGAACGCCGAGGTCGTCGACTTCTGGGCGCGTTACATCGACGACCAGTGGCTCGACATGCCCGGCGATGGGTACCACCTCTCCCCGAACGCCGAGCTGTGGCTGACGCCGGGGCATAGCGACGAGGACGCGTCGCTGATCGTGCGGGCGGACGACGGGGTCTACGCGATGACCCACCTCTGGTGGCACGCGGACCGCGGCCCGGACATCGATCCGGTCGCAGACGACCAGGACGCGATCAATGCGGGCCGCCAGCGGGTGCTGGCGGTCGCTGACATCGTGATCCCGGGGCACGGCGGCCCGTTCCGCGTCGAGCGCTAGGAGCGGGACTCCTCAGACCGCGTTCGCTCGGCGGGCGGTGATATTCAAGCGGACGTAGTCGAGTATCGGCTCGGGCAGCTGGTCGACCACCGCCTTCACGAACGCGTCGCGCTCCGAGGGCGGCAGTCGGTCGAGGTGATCGCCGAGCACGACCGTCCGGAGGAACGTCGCGAACGGCTCTCCGGGCTCGAAGCGCGTCGGCTCGTCGGTCAGCCAGCACGCGACCTCGACGTAGCCGGCCGCCATGAGCCGACGCTCGGTGTCGAGAGGCGTCGCGTAGTGCTTGGACCCGAGCCAGCCGTCCCCGGTCCGCGCGAGGACCCGCATGACACTCTCGACGTTGCCGACCCCGCCACATTGGGCGATCAGGCGGCCACCGGGTCGCGTGACCGTCGCGAGGTTGCGGAACAGCGCGTCGTGGTCCGCGACCCAGTGGAACGTCGCGGTCGACAGGATCGCGTCGACCGAGTCGTCGGCTAGCGGCAGCTCGCGGCCGAGGTCCGCGACGACGTACGACACCCGATCCCCGAACCGCGCCA
>Ga0157375_10003064_pt1 | contig 14506 bp, 11 predicted proteins | sample M35metaG_FD_115311 | JGI IMG/M metagenome (GOLD analysis project Ga0157375, IMG submission 115311) | Miscanthus rhizosphere microbial communities from Kellogg Biological Station, Michigan, USA - M3-5 metaG | ecosystem: Host-associated > Plants > Roots > Rhizosphere > Soil | place: USA: Michigan...
GATCATCCCCAAGATTCAGATGCCGCACATCACCATCCCGCACATCACCCCGATCGTGGACAAGCCAGGTGCCTCGGGCTTCGTCACTGCCGGACCACAGACTCGTCTGATCGGCGAGGCCGGGCCGGAGGCGGTCGTCCCGCTGAATCGTCCGCTGAACCAAGTTGATCCGGCGGTCCGGATGCTCTCGGCCTTCGCCCAGGGGAAGCTGAAGTTCCCCAACGTCATCGGCGGCGGAGGTAAGACCATCGACGTGGGTGGTATCACCATCAACACTCCGGCCGAGGACCCCCGTGCCGTCGCGTCCGAGGTTGTCGCCCATATGGCTGCTGCGGCGTACATCTGATGGAGGTCTGAGACATGGGTTGGCCTGGCTACTTCTTCTACGCCGGAACCGAGATCATCAACGCCTCCCGGACCGAGGCGTACGCCAAGCACCTCAATCTCGGCTGGTTCAAGCCGGTCTATAACGAGGACCAGCTGGCCTGGCTGCTCGGTGAGACCGACTACGCCACACCGCTGCAGGATGATGCGCCCTGGACCGACCCGGACAACCTCAACTCCTACGACTTCTACGGGGCCTACCCGCTGGAGATCACCGGGGTGGAGGACTCCACGGTGAGCGCCGAGGTGACCGAGTCGGTGATCGACGGTGGCTACATCGGTCGGGTCCGGCGCTCCACCCGGTCGATGGTGTTCACCGCCGCGCTGGCCGGTGCGAGTGAGTGTGCGACCGAGTACGGCCTGCGCTGGCTGCGCACTGTGTTGAACGGTCAACCTTGTTTCAACCAGGCCTACGGTGTCTGCGGTGGTTACGACTTGTGCTACCTCGCCTGCCCGCCAAAGTTCGGTGAGGTCGAGCCCACCTACAGTGCTGGTCCGGTGGTGTTCGACGCCTTCAATCTGGCTGCCAACCCGAGTGCGGAGGTGCTACAGACCAACGGCTGGAACACCAACGATCCGACGAAGTGGGCACTGTCGGCAGATGCGGTCGCGCCGATCAGCGGCACCAAGAGCGTGCTCAGCACCCGGCAGAGCCCGGCGGTCACCGTTAACCTGCACAAGAACCCCGGTCTGGAGACCGGAAATGTCGGTGGCTGGGTGAGTAACGGAGGAACGCTGTACGCCGTCACCGTCGACACCACGGCACCGATCAGCGGCCAGTTCTCGGCGATGTCCACCCGGCAGGCTGCCAGTCCGTCGAACTCGGTGTCGTCAATTTACTCGAACGGCAGCGCCGGTAGCAGTGGGCTGAACGTCTTCCCGGTGACTCCTGGGGTAGCGATCACCTGGGCTGCGGATCTGCGCACTGAACTGGACGGCCGCTACGTCAACACCACGATCGGTTGGCGAGACGCAGCCAACGGGGCTCTCGGCGAGACGGCGATCCAGACCACCGACCTCGTCTCTGGCCAGGTGACTCGAGTCGTGATCACCGCGACCCCACCAGTGACCGCCGCATTCGGCTACCTGATCCTGCGAGTTAACGCCACAACCGGCAATGCCGTCACCGGTGAGCGGGTGTGGTTCGACAACGGCTACGCCGGCTTCGACCCGTCCGGCACCTATCACGACGGCGACCAGGCCGGCTACTACTGGGAGGGTGGCCGCTCACTGTCGGCAACCATGCAGTACGGGGTCCCGATTCCGGCGGCCCGGAACCTGATGCTCTCCCCGTACGACACGGCGGCACAGAGCGCCACGGCGGTGAAGTATCAGTCGTACGAGTCGGTGGTGGGTGCGACCTCGATCAAGGTGAATGGCACCTACGACGGTCGCCCGGTGACTCGGGTGCAGGCAACCGGCACAGTCTGGCCGACCCAGCCGAACCTGGTGACCCAGGGTGTCAATGGCACCTTCGAGGGCAACATCACCGGCTTCACCGCGCAGGGCTCCGCTGTGCCAACGGTCGCCTACGACACGACGCAGGCTCACGGCGGCACGGGCTCGATGAAGGTGACGTGGCCTGTGGCGACCGCGCTGACCAGCGCCGCCTACGCGACCATCACTGGACTTACGGTCGGTCAGACGTACACCCTGGAGGCTTGGCTCAGGGTTCCTGCCGATTCCGTTTCCGCTGCACCGACAGCCCGGATCTCTGGCGTGGCCGTAGTAAACGTGGTGAGTGTTGCTGACACCTGGACCCTCTCCCAGATCACCTGGACGGCGACGGCCACGAGCCATCTGATAGGGGTGACACAGAACGGGACCACGACCGCAGGGCAGACGCTCTATGTGGACGACGTGAAGGTCTACGCCGCTCAGAATCTCTGCACGCAGGGCGCTAACGGCACCTTCGAGGGTGGGGTCATCACCGGCTTCTCTGGTGGCGGCACCCCTCCCACCCTGGCCGCCTCGACCACCCAGGCCCACGGCGGTACCGGGTCCCTGCGAGTCACCTGGCCGGTCGCGAGCCTAGGTAGCAGCACGGCCGAGTTCACCGCTACGGGTCTGACAATCGGAGCGCAGTACACCTTCGAGGCCTGGCTCTACATCCCGACCGGCTCGGTTGACGCCGGAACAGCACTCGCCGGTGGGGCGGCTGGTTCCACCGTCTCGACCCGGGACGGTTGGGTGCTGTCCAATGTCGTCTTCACGGCGACTGCGACGAACCACATCCTGCGGGTCATCACACGGGCTGCCTCGACCGCCGGGCAACTCTGCTACGTCGACGACGTGCGGCTCTACAAGAGCACCGCCACCACCCGTACCGGGGCGCGGAGCGTGCAGGCCGCCAACAACCCGGCCATCCCGGCGGGCACGACGTTCGTCTTCTCGACCTGGATGTACTTCTCCACCGACTACACCCTGACCGGGGTGAACTTCATCTTCCGGGACGATGTCAACAACGACTCCGCTGCCGTCGACGTTGACGTGGCCACCCCTCTGACCCAGGCCACCACGACGACCGGCAAGTGGGTGCGCTACTCGGTGCGTGCCACGGTCAAGGCTGGCCGAACGGTCACCGGCATCTACGTCACCGGCAACTCCAACCTTTTCCTGCCGGTCGGTGCCTACATGGACACCACCGAGTGGATGGTGATGGTCGAGGGCCAAGGTGGCACCGCTGCCTACTTCGACGGTGACTCCCCGGGTGCCTCCTGGACCGGCACGCCTGGCGCGTCCATCTCGCAGCGAGCGGCAGACACCAGCTCGGTGCCCGTCCCACCGGTGGGGGCCAGCGACAACATCGTGTCCTCGATGTACCTCACCGCCGATCCGACCACGTCATTCCCCTGCACCGAGTTCAAGTCGATCACCGTTGCTGTGGACGTGGTCGTCGAGCAGGCGAACCGACAGATCGCGGGACACTTCTCCTGGGTTGGCGGTGGAGTGTCACCCACGGTCACCAAGCAGGCCGGACCAGTGGGCTCGGTGGTCCGGTTTGTGATGACATCCACGGTGCCGGCTGGTATCACGGCGATGCAGCCGGTGATCACGGTGGTGAATCCGTCCGGTCTGGCCTGGATCGGGGAGCGGGTCCGCTACGACAATCTTTACGTCGGTGCCGCTGGCGGGGTCTACTTCGACGGCTCGACCCCACCGGGTGGTGAGTACACCTACGCCTGGCTGGGTGCGGCGGACCAATCACCGTCGGTTCGGTACAAGAAGACCTACGTCCCCGATCCGCTGCCGACATCTGACGACTGCTACCAGCAGGTCGGCCGGACTCTGCACGAGGTCACCACCATCACTGGGCCGACCATCACCAAGAAGCTGGGGCTGGTCGACGGCAGCCACGTCTGGACGGTCACCTGGACGATGGTGGCAGCCAACCCTGCCGAGTTCGGGATCGAGCGACACCTGGTCCAGGGCTTCCTTGACCCGGCGGTAAAGGACCCTTACGTCGACGGCCTGCCCGACGGTGCCGTCTTCGACCCGGCCGGAACCGTGCAGACCGACCCGTACTGCCCGGTGGCCACCTACAAGCCGGTCTACGATCCGACCTGCAGCCTGCTGGTACCACCGCCGGACGTGCCGAGCGTGGTACCGACGTGCTTCAGCTTCCCGGTCAACTACCGGCGACGCAGCTTCACTGTGCCGCGTGACTCGATCCCGCTGTGGACCGAGGTGGTGCCGATCGTCGCGCTGACCACCAAGACGGTGGAGGCTCGCAACGTCCGGCTGCGGTTCTACGCCGATGTGTTCGACACCGGCAACCCGAGTAGCGATCCGTGCAACTTCTGCGGTGACGTGGTGTTCTCCTACATCCCGACCAGCTCCACCATCGTGCTGGACGGGACCAGCCACCAGGTCTACATCGACACCCCTGGGATCGGCCGGCGGCGTGCCGACTCGCTGGTCTCCGACAGCTCGGGCAATCCGTTCGACTGGCCGATCTTCTCCTGCGGGTTTGGCTACGTGGTGACCGTCGACATGCCGCAGCAGCAGAAGTCGCTGCCGGTGGTTGATCTGACCCTGGTGCCCCGGATTCTCTGATGCCAACTGTCACGTTCACGACCGTCGGGTGGAACACCTGGCAGGTGCCAAAGAAGGTCACCAGTCTCACGGTGACCCTCGACGGTGCCGGCTCAGGCTCGCGCCCCGGCGGTCGAGTGACAGGCAAGCTGGCGGTCAGTGACACCCAGAAGCTGTACATCCTGGTCGGTGGTGCCGGGCACCTGAACTCTGGTGCCACCAAGGGCACCGGGTCGACCGGTGGTGGCGGTGCGGGCGGCGGAGGGCACTTCGGACTGGCCGGCGGCGACGGTGGTGGCGGCGGTAGCTGGATCCGAATCAACTCCACCACAGGCTCGCTGAAGGCGGTTGCCGGCGGTGCTGGTGGTGACTCCGGCGATGGTGGTCGGGGCGGTTCGGGTGGTGGCACCACCGGCCAGGGCGGTGCGCGCGGAACCGGCGGAACGGACTCGACCGGACAGTCCACCGGCGGCACCCAGACCCAGGGTGGCAATGGTGGTACGTCGTCATCGGGCAGTCAGTTCAACGGCAAGAACGCCATTGACACGGCACTGGCGACCGCCGGCGCGGGTGGTGAAGCAGGGTCCTCGATCCACTGTCACGGCGGTGGTGGTGGTGGGGGTGGCTACCACCCGGGTGGTGGCGGTCAGGCGTCCTCTCCCGGCAATTCACCAGGTGGGGGCGGTGGCGGTGGGTCGAGCTATACCGGTGGGCTAACCGGACCGGTCAACACCCAGGGCGGCGGTGGCACCGGCAACGGCTCGGTGACCATCACCTACACCAGCCCGCCGCCGGCGAATCAGCCACCGACTCCGCCGACCGAGGTCAAGGTCAACGACATCGCCGCCCAGCCGGGGATGCTGACCAAGGCGTACAGCTCGGTGAAGATCACCGCCACCTTGAAGGACCCGGACGCCGGGGAGAAGATCCGGCTGCTGGTCCGCTGGGCGAACAACTCCGCACTAACCGGCTACAAGCAGCTCTACTCCGGCTACTACGTCGAGAAGCTGGACTCGGAGAAGAAGCGGATCGGGGTGGCGGTCAGCGTCAACCCGACCGGCCTGTCCCAGAACACCCACTACTGGGCCCGGCTTTACGCCCAGGACCAGCACGGCCTGTACTCCACCAGCTACACCACCATCGACTTCTGGACCAACAAGGCTCCGGTCGCTGACGGGTTAACAATCAACACCCAGGGCGAGGGGATGAGCCTGCCGACGCTGTCGTCGGCACAGTTCGCCTGGCACTTCACCGACGAGGACACCGGTGATGTGCAGTCCGGGTTCAAGCTGCAGTACCGCAGGGCAGCCACCTCAACCTCTGCTTCCACTGCCTGGACGGCGGTGGAGAAGAACACCTCGCAGACCTCGTGGACCTTCAACCCGTTCACGTTCAAGGGCAACACGTTCTACGAGTGGCAGGTCCGGGTCAAGGACGGCCAAGGACTGTGGAGTGCCTGGTCGGATCTGTTTACCTTTCACGTCACCTCCACCACCAGCCCGCCGCTACTGCTCACCCCGCAGAGATTCACTCCGGTCGATGTCTTGAAGACTCGGCGGTTCACCTGGAAGTTCGTCGATCCGGACACCGGCGACAAGCAGGCCAAGGCCGACTTCCGCTATCGAGCGATCGGGCGGACCAAGGAGCTGTCGGTCGGCGGCATCACCTTCGCCAATCTGAGTGCCACCAACTACGCAGAGAACCCGTCTCTGGAGACCGGTGCTGTCACTGGGTGGAACAGCGTCGACACGACGAAGTACACCGTGGCTGTCTCCACCGTCAAGCCGCTGTCCGGCACCCGCAGCCTGGTCAGCACCCGCAAGGGCGTGCAGTCGGTAATCGGCACCAACCTCGCCCAGAATCCGATCTCAGACTCAGGGAACGTCACTACTTGGTGGACGCCATCGCGGGTGACTGTGGCGGCGGCGAGCGGCTACCTTCGCGCGACGATCACCGACGCGACAGCGGGCAGCACCGCGCAGCGGATCACCAGTCCCGCCTCGGTCAGCAACGCTCAACGGATCGTCGTCGCACCCGGTGAGACCATTCGAATGAAGGCGCAAGCGCGCAGCAGCTCTGGCTTTTCGATGGTCCAGGTGGTGACCTTCGTGAATGCTGCGAACGTTGCCTTGAGCAGTACGCCCTCCACTCCAGGAAAGACCACCAACGCCTCGACCTGGACCGATCTGACCGACGTGATCGCCGTCGCGCCGGCCAACACCGTGTACTGCTACGTGCAGGTGGGGATCTCTGGCACCGGCCCACGGGCCATCGGCAATACCTTCGACGTGCGGCACGTGATCGTCACCAAGGGCTCGTCGTTGGTGAACTACTTCGATGGCAGCACGGCAGCGGCCGGCGGTTTCACCTACCGGTGGACCGGCGCGGTGAATGACTCGACCTCGGAGAAGCTCGGCCCGACCGCTGACACCGTCGCGGCCCAGCTGTTCATCACCAAGGCGTCGGGTGCGTACTTCTCCACCGGTCCGGGCCAGACGTTGGCCTTCGGTGTTGACATCAAGGCCAGCCAGACATCTCGGCGAGCCAGGGGCTACATCACCTGGCGCAACTCCGCCGGCACCGTGCTGAGCAGCACGACGAACGTCCTGCTGACCCTGGTCAAGGGCACCACGGCGCGCCTGCTGGTCAGTGCGGTAGCGCCGGCGAATGCCGTCACCGGAACTCCGGTGATCCGAGTCGAGACCACCACCGGCAATGCCCTGGTGGGGGAGACGGCACAGTTCGATCACCTCAAGGTCGGCTACAACGGCAACTACTTCGATGGCTCGACGACTCCAGCCGGTCTGTACACCTACAAGTGGGTCGGCACGGTCAACCTCAGCGCGTCTGAGCAGTACAAGAACACCGGCACCTCACCGCCACCGACGGAGTGGGTGACCCTATTCGGGCTGACTGCTCCAGGTGTGCCCGGTGCCAATCAGTTCTGGGACATCCCAGCCAACACATTCACCGCCGAGTACACCTACGAGTGGTCGGTCCGGACCTATGACGCAGCCGGCGCGGTCGCCTCGGAGTGGGCAGACTCGTTCTACTTCTATGCCATCACCACCCCGGGCTCCCTCAGCGGGCCACTGCCGTTCGGTGGCTCGACCTACGCACAGGGATCGCTGGGTTGCGGCACCTATCGGGTGTTCGTCTACCAGCAGGGCGGTCAGATCCGGCTCGGGGAGCTGGATCCACTGACCAGCCTGACGTTCACTCGACTGCGGGACGACATCAGCTCCTGTGACGTGTTCACCAGCGGCTACTCGACCGACTGTGGTGCGTTCTACGCCACCCTGCGGTGCTGGATGCACGAGCTGGTGGTCTTCCGTGACGGCGTGCGGGTCTGGGAGGGCCCGATCACCCGGATCGGCTTCACCTCCACCTCGGTTGAGATCGAGGCGAAGGACGTGATGGCCTACGTCTACCGCCGGATCATGCGCCAGGGCTACAACGACGCCTACCGGCTGGTAAAGCTCGGCACCGGCGGTCAGCCGAACGAGTATCTGGGCCTGCTGAGCGCGGTGAAGCGGGCATCCATGCTGATCACCCAGGGTCTGGCCCCGTATGACCCCAACGTGCTGCCATATCTGACCACCATCGAGTATCCCGACGACGCGCTTGAGTCTCGGGTGGTGGCTGACTGGTCGCGGAGCGTCTGGGAGGAGGTCGACGACCTGGCGGCGACGGCTGGCATCGACTACACCACGGTGGGACGCCGGATCATCGTCTGGGACACCCACCGACCGATCGGACGGCTGCCGGAGCTGCGAGACGGTGACTTCTCCGACTCTCCGATCGTCACCGAGTACGGAATGCAACTGGCGACCTTCCTGGGGGTGACCAACGGCTCCGGTGTGGTCGGCTACACCGAGGTGGCGGCCAAGACCAAGCCGTACGGGCCGATTGAGATGCTGGCATCGTCCTACAGCGACTCAGCGGCAGCTTCTGGTGAGGTACAGACCCCGGAGGCACTGGCGAAGATGATCGCGGCACTGACCGACCAGGCCAAGCGCAACATCTCGGGTCGCTGGCCGGCTCCACTGATCGTGCGGGTGCCGGACAACACCACGCTGAGTCCGAAGGCGAATCTTGGCTTCCAGCAGCTCATCCCGGGTGTCTGGATGCCGCTGCGCAGCGTGAACACACCACGCCAGGTGGTCCAGTGGCAGAAGCTGGACTCGATCAGCGTGGACTTCGACGAGAAGGGCGAGAAGGTCCATGTGGTGCTTTCACCGGCACCCAATGGCGGCAACGATCCGGATGCGGACGCTGCGGCAGCGGCGGAGGCTGACTGATGGCTGGATCCAATTCGTGGAGAGTCCAGCAGAGCGGTGCTGACTGGATGCGGGACATCGAGAAGCGCATCCTGCACGAGGAGCGGCGGCCGAACATCAGCACGGCATCGGACCTGCTCGGCCCTGGCATCGCGCCGTTCAGCGTCTTTCTCCAGGACTGGAACGCCGCCGAGACCGCGTTCAACGGCTTCTTCCACTCCGAGCCTGGTGCGATCAACGCCCCGGATGGCGAGAAGTACTGGATGGGAACCAGCCAGGCCACCTTCGAGGGCTACGGCACCCAGCGGGTCAGTGAGTACCGAGCCGAACCGCCGGGGAGCCAGTCGGTGGCGGTCTGGGTGCGCGAGTTCTACACCGTGTCCGGTGCTCAACGTCAATTCACGACCTGGCGAACAGCCTGATGAAAGGTCCACCACCATGAAGTGCTCTACGCTCACCCGAGGAGGTGGCCTCTGATGCCCACTGGATGCTGTGGCGGAGGAACCTGCGCCTGCAAGATTGTCGCCGAGAGCGACGGATCACTGACGATCACCGGCTCTGGGCAACCGAGCGACCCGTTCGTCTTCTCGATGGATGCCGTCCGGGCCTCGACCCACAACATCACCTTCGACACCATCGCTGACGGCGAGGGCACCGACGCGAGTCCGTGGACGGTGGAGACGGTGTTCGCCTCGACAGCGAAGCTGGACCACATCCCGGATGTGAACGCACCTGGGCCGAGCAACGGTCAGGTGTTGGCCTGGAGCAGTTCGACTGCCCGCTGGGTGGCTCAGGCTCCGACGACGGCAGCCACTGGGGCGGTGCTGCACGACACCTCGCTGGCTGGTGACGGTTCGGCACCCACACCACTGGGCGTGGCACCGATCACCGCCCGGCTGTTGGGTACGTTCTCGACTGGCCTGGGGCTGTCCGACCTGGGGATGACCTCAGTGGTGCAGCACTTCGCCAATGCCTCGGGGCGGACCACTGCCATCACTGTGCCGGTGCTGAACATGCTCACCATGCTGGACACCAACCCCGGGGTGATCGAGTACTGGACCGGCTCACAGTGGTCGGTGCTGCCGAACCAGACCACCTGGTCGGCACCCGATGAGTTCATGCAGATGTCGGGGCCGTACTCGGCCGGCCTGCCAGTGACGGTGGCCATCATCCAGCTCGACACCACCAGTGACGACCTCGGTGTGATCGACGTGCTGAGTGCCGATGACCTGATCAACAACTCGGGCGTGCTGTCGGTGACGGTGCAAGAGACGGGAGCGGTGGCCTGGAAGGCAATGGTCTACCCGAACACCGACCGAGTGTCAGCGATCGCCTACCGACTGACCGATGGGACACCGATGGGTGCGCAGCCCGTGACTGCAACGATCCAGGCGATTCTCTACTGATTTAGGTCGGACCTAAAACAAAGTCTCGCTCTGGATCATCGGCACCTGCTTGTTCAGGTGCCGCTCGGTCTCGTCGGCGAGCTGTCGCCACAGCAGTCGATCGTCGTACTCGTTGTCAGCATTGTCTGCCTGAGTCTTGAACCAGGCGAGTTGTGTTTTCAGGCTGGGATCGCGGGTGCCAAGCCTGGCCCTGGCCCGCTCAATGTCCTGCAGGTGGGCGTACTTCCAGCCCTCCACGTCACCCAAGTTGCCAATCGGGGACTTCTGCTTGCAACGACAGATGGCCTGGCAGTGCTCACGGATGCCGACCATTCGAAACTTGTGATTCGTCACCACGACAGTCACTCACCTCACTGGGCGGATATCCAAGCGCTCGTAGGGCGGTCTTTCGTAGGACACGTAGCCGCCGCCGATCTTGATCCACTTCACCGCGTACTCACCGGTCGATCCGTGCACGCCCTTCAGCGCAGCCTTGGCCTCGTCCTTCATCTTCCGAGCCGAGCGCTCCAACTCCACCGCCTGTCGCATCATCGCGATGGCGGCCAGCTGTTCGTTGTCGGTGATCAGGCCCTGAGTGTCCGGGTCACCGCCTCGGCAGTCGGGAGCGAAGCCGCAGGCGGCATAGCACATCTCGCGCGGGGGTTCCTTGCGGGCGTGCTCGCCGTTTTTAAAGGCATAGACCACGTCGTCCAGCCACAGCGTCGCGGCGTCCACCATCCGCTGGTCGAACGGCTCGGTGTGCACGTACGCCTCACGCTCCCGGGCTGAGCGGTCGAACCAGATGTTGCTCACGGTGATGTCATCCAGCGTCAGCCCGTCGTCGAACAGATGTTCCAGCCATGCCGCCTTGGCGTAGCAGTGCCGCTGGAACTGCTGCTGCTGAGACGGGCCGGTACGCCGGACCTTGCCCAATCCATCGCTGGTTTTCACATCGATCAGCCGGCCCTTGGGGTCGATCAGATCGGGGTGGCCGACCAGGTTGAAGGTGCCCGAGTCTCCGTACAGGGTGATGGTCACCTCCGACTGCCTGATCATGCCCGGGAAGGCTTCCATCACGGCTTCTTCTATGTGGTCGCCTAAGGCCGTGCCGATGAAGGCAGGCAGGTGGTCCACCACTGGCTCAGCCTCACCGGCAATGTGGCGGCGGACTCTCTCGGAGCAGAAACCGAGGTCCGAGACACCGACCCGGTGGGCGGAGGACTGCAGCGACCGCTCGGTCTCGTTGGTGGCTCGCTGGACAGCGGTGTAGAACTCTTCGGCCAGCCGGTCCTCTTCGACAGTCATTGGCCGGGGGGCCATCTGCTCGATCAGGCTCAGATCCATCGTCATGAAGACACCTCATGGTCGCGCTCCCAACAATCACAGATTGCTGGCTCATCGAGATCACGATCCCAGGCTTCACCGACACAAGCACCACAGTGGCCGTCACGGCAGTCCGGGCAGGTAGCCCGAGGCATCGGCCGGATGTCACCGATCACCCAGGTCATGCCCGTGCGCCGTCCTGTGTGGCCTCCTCAGCGATCGGCACTGCTCCCAAGCTGCTCTGTAGTGCCTGGACCTGTTCGGGCGTCAGATCGTGATTCTGGGCCTGTGCTGGGGTCTCCTGGTAGAGCGGGCTCTCCTTGTCGGTGGTCTGCAGGGTGCCCTTGACCAACGCCTGTACCTGCCCGTTCCTGTACAGGTGCAGACCGAAGGTGTCGCCAAGGTTGATGGCTGCCCGGCGCAGCGCGTAGGACTCGACCGAGGTCAGCGCGAGGGCGTGCGCCTCACCTCGGGAGGGCTGGGGCGCGGACTCCTCGGCGTGCCATTCGGTGTACTCGCAGATCAGCTTGCCGTCGTAGTCGCGGATGGTCAACGTGCAGGCGCAGCGGTAGCAGACCCGCCAGTAGAAGACCTGCTTCTCCGCCTTGGCGGGCGTGCGATCCTCCGGCTCCTCATAGACCAGGGAGACGGAGTGGATATTGGAGTCCCAGTTGCCGAAGCCGAAGACTCGGTTCAGCTCTGCTCGGACCTCGTATTGGGGGATGTAGGACATCCCCTTGACCCTCTCGATCCGGTCTGGTCGGACGGGGGTGAGCAGTCTCTTGACCTGCTCGGCAGAGAGTGGCACGGTGGCTCCTTCAGGGATGGGTGTCCCCACCATTCTAGCCCAGAACGGACTAGGGTGTCACCTATGCAGACACCCCCCTTGACCGTCGATTTCAGCTGTATGCCACGCGATCCAGTCGAGCGACTGGTCTGGTTGAGTGGGGCGAAGGAAGCCTTCGATGCCCAGGTGAACGCCCAGTGGCAGACGGCCTACTACGAGGCGAGGCTGACCGGCAGATTCGCAGCTGCACTGGGTCTGAGACTGCACTCCAGGAAGCGCGCGCTGGCCTGGACCCGGGCAGAGAACGAGCGCCGAGGTCGAGCTACTCACTGGGGGGATGGCTACTAGGCCGCTTCAGCTCTTCGAGGATCTCGGGGATGTCGGATGGTCGCCAGAGCCGGTAGAGCTGCGGGCCGATTGCCTCAGCCCACAGCTCCTGGTCGATGGTTGGCCGGCCACGCTGAGACTTCAGCTCTGGCATCAGCACCACCCCATCGCGGGCAAGAATCAAATCGGGAAAGCCCTTGTCTCCCTCGATCGGGGTGCGCCAGCCCTTGTCTGTCCTGGCTGCCCGGAAGTGGCTGACCCGCCAGCCGTAGAGCTGCGCAGTCTGGATCACCAGGGTCTGCAGGTCAGCCTCACTGATGGTGTAGGTCCGGTCTAAACGATTCACAGGGCGGGCTGCCATCCGCCGTCGCAGTCGGGTAACAACCACCCGAGCGGAGTGCGATACGGCACGGACATCGGGGTGGCGGAGCGCGGCACGATGAGCCCTTCTAACTGCGCTTGGGTCGGGTGCTGGTGGAGGAACGAGTGACAAGTGGGGCATAGCCACACACCATTGCACGTGCAGTGGGTGTGTTCGTCACGAATCGAACGTGACCTACGGTGGTGCCACTGTCCGTTGGGTGCCGGGACCAGGCACCGGACACATCTGAAGCGGTCCCGAGACTTGACGAGGTCTCGGGACCGCTTCGGGATGGACGTAGCTCTCACGCTGGCCTGTTGATCGGCATCTCCGGGCACAGGCAGACATCGTCGTTATCCATCATGGGTCAGCTCCAGCTCGTGGCGGAGCAGGGTGACCACCTCACGGTGCCCAGCTCGCGCCGCCGCCTCGGTGGTGTAGCGCCAGCACTCGTCGGTCAGGTCACCGCGGTCGCCTGCGCCGAAAATCATCGTTTCGAAGATCAGCGGAGGGCCGCTGCCGAACTGGTGATTGATGCCGAGCCAGACGGTGGACACCCAGAAGTCACCCACCGTGTCCTCGGCAACCCGCAGATAGGTGTCGTCGGTGCCGCGCAGCTCGGCCCATCGCTCCAGGCTGATTGGGTCGCCGTCCCGGTCGTAGTAGGTGCCGCGATCCGGTGGGTCGATCACGGCAATCACCCTCGTTTCCGCCACTGCTGATACAGCTCTTCGAGTGCATCCTTGGCCCAAGCGCTGACCCGGTCAACATCCCACTTGTGGGCGGCGGCCTCCTCGAAGACAGGCGCAGGACAGTGCCAGACCTCCGAGCGGTGGGTGTTGCCAAGCTCACCGCGTGGCTCGATGGTGGACCAGCAGGTGCCGAACAGGTAGCCCCGCTCGTTCATCTCCTTGGTGTGCTTGACCACTGCCCTGGCCTCGCTCAGGCTGGCACCCAGCTCCACCTCGTTGATCTGGATCTCCTCCGGGGTGTGCACCCGACCGAAGATGACGACCCTGCCCAGTGGGTCATAGAAGCGCAGCCACAGATGGCCATAGCTAATCTCCCGCTGAGCGTCAACGATGCGCCGGCTGGCTGCCTCCTCGGCCTCGCTGAGGTACCTGTTCATGTCGTCGAAGCTGTCGAATCCGATGATGCTCATGGCAGCGGCACCCTTTGCATATCCATCCCGTCGGCAGCATCGGGGACCGCGCCGAACGGCGTCGCCATCACGGCCACCATCAGGTCGTACACCCGGCCACCCATCTCGGCCACGGTGGTGGTGGTGACGATGTCGCCCCACTCAACCTCGTCGCCGTCGCGGGTGTACAGCTGGATTGCCTCGTAGCTGGGACCGTCCGGGCTGACGCAGATCGCGACCACCGCCTCGCTCACCTCCGGATCGCCGGCCTCGAACAGGGACTGCAGCGACTCGGCCGGCATCACCGGTCTCGAACTGACGAAGTGATAGGTGTCGGCCAGGAAGATGATCCAGTTCGGGTGCGCCATCTTTCCGGCCATCACCTGCAGGCCGATCATCGCGGCGGTAGCTTGCGGGGTTTCGAAGCAGGGGATGACGGCATTGCCATCGGGCATCCCGACCAGGAACAGCCCGCTGAACTGA